>TARA_R110002096_G_scaffold221429_2_pt1 | contig 30391 bp, 30 predicted proteins | sample TARA_R110002096 | Tara Oceans TARA_R110002096 (sample SAMEA4397295) | marine metagenome | biome: Polar Biome; feature: [DCM] deep chlorophyll maximum layer (ENVO:01000326); material: water (ENVO:00002006), including particulate matter (ENVO:01000060) such as... | depth 35 m
AGGATTTTGGCGACCATATTTTCTTTACCATTAAAATGTTTCACAATGTTAGTGAGAAAGGAATCGATTACGAGCATTTGAGTTTTGTATTGGGGAAAGATTGGGTTATTTCTTTTCAAGAGCTTCCTGAAGATCAGTTTGACATTATTCGAGAACGATTGATAACGGCTTATGGAAAAATCAGGCAGCGTGGAGCAGATTACTTATTTTATCGCTTCATTGATATCATTGTTGATCACTATTTCTTAATCCTCGACAGGGTTGCAGAAAAATTAGAGCAAATCGAAGAAGAGGTGATGGAAAAACCCAGCAATAAAACACTTCAAAATCTGCAATACAGCAGAAAAGAATTAATTCATTTACGAAGATCTATCTATCCGCTTCGGGAGTCAATTAATGGCCTAATAAAGGGCGAATCTTCTTTAATTAAAAAAGAAACGCATCGGTATTTAATGGATGCATACGATCATTGCATTCAAGTAATTGAATCTTTAGATACCTATAGAGAACTATTAAACGGAGTGATGGATTTGTACATGAACTCCGCAAGCAATCGAATGAATGAAATCATGAAAGTCTTGACAATTATGTCTACGATTTTTATACCACTCACATTTATTGCAGGAATTTACGGAATGAACTTCGAACACATGCCAGAGCTAAGTCTTTCCTACGCTTACCCCTTAATTTGGATACTAATGGTAAGCATTGTGATAGGCATGCTTATTATTTTTAGAAGAAAAAAGTGGCTCTAGCATTCACTAATTAACAAATTCCTTTATTAACAATTTTGACTTTTTTGTTAACAACTCTGTTGATAATGATTTAGCCTAGCTTTCTGGCTATTATTTATTAACCTATACTTTTGGATAATTAGTTAATCAACTATAAATCCAAAAAATATGTTCACCAAAATATTCGGCAAAAAGAGATTAAAAGAAGATAAATTAGCGAATATCTTCACGAATACTATTCTTCAGGCAGTTGATGATGGTTTTCCCGACATAGTTGGATTGGTAAAAGAATCTCCTGAATTTGTAATTACGCCTCAAATCGAAGCTAGTGAAGACAGTAAATTTGTATTAATTGTAATTGCTGCCAACTTGAAAGAGATTCCACGCCATTTACCTGCACACCAAGACAATCGTTTAATCAATCACATTATCACTAAACTTTCAGTAGTTTTTGGTGTAGATTTCGATAAGTTAGAAGGCATTCTTAGAGATTACCAAAGTTATTTGAGTCGAGTTAATCACCCTTCTAACAATAATTTATACGCCATGTCGAAGGCATTTTTCTTTAAATATGAATTGGGTCAATACCAAGAAGAATATTTTAGAAATATGAATTCACCCAATCCACTTTTCTTAAAGCGACTTGACGAGGCTATGAATGTATTTCTTTACAACTGGAAAGAAACTTCAGAAAATTACCACCTAGTCGAGTAGTAATTTCTTGATGGAATCTCTAAATAATACCAAAGTAGTATTAGAATGAGACATCCGTTTTTATTGTCGAAGTAGTTTATTCTTAGCGCTCTTAGCGAAATAACTTTGCGCACTTTGCGAGAAATGGAGTAAAAGTTTCACTCAAAGCACGCTATGAAATAGTGCCATTATAAAATATAACTAACCCACCATTTGCTCAGCATAGGTTTTATAATCCAATTTAGAAGGACTAGCAATCAAAAATAAGGTACTGTTTTCATTCGCAACAAAAACAAGTTCGTCTGAATCTTTCACAATGAAGTAATCATCTTGTTCTAATTCGTTGTCTTGAACCTTGAGTTTTCCACTAATAAGGTATAGTGAATAAACTTTATTCGAATCAAGAGGTAAATTAAACTTTCCTGTTTCAAAATCTAGTTGATTAATTTCGATTCCTTCAGTATCCATTTGAAGTGGAGAAGCATTTCCTTTAAAAACTTTCTTAGTATATCCTTCATGTTGCTCAATAGGAAAAACTTCATGCGGATAATCATCATAAGAAGCTGGTTTAGAAAGTGTCATTTCTAAATTTGGATCAAACCAAATTTGAAACATGTGTGCTCCTGCATTAATTTTTTCTGAATGAGAAATGCCATTTCCGGCACGAATAATTTGAGCCGCTCCTTTATTGAGGGTTTTCCATTCATTTCCAGCTGTGTCAAAATGCGCAATTGAGCCTTCAATTACAAAAGACATAATTTCAAAGCCTTGATGAGGATGCAAACCAATGGTGCTTCCTTTGTCTGACCAAGCATGCGCCCAGTAGAATAAACTTGAATAAGGCTTTAAATGCCCACCCTCCCTAGGAAAACCAATGGGTTTGTTTTCTAAAATTTCACCACCATTAAATTGGCCTCTAGCTTGTTGATTCTTTTTTATGATTTCTATTTTCATGTTTCAAAATTAAGAATTAAAAAAATGCATAAAAAAAAGGGAGTCCTTTTGGAACTCCCTTTAAATTGAAATATAAAAAATGATTACATATCGTATTCTTCAATACCGTAAACCATTTTAACTTGTTCGTAATCGTTAACATCGATACCTTCAATCAAAGAAGTAGAAGGAATTACTACAACTTTAAAATTTCTATCACCTGGGTATACTGCACCTGGGGTTACATTAGCATTAAAACTATTTGTACCACTTAAATGAACTTCACCTACGTTATAACCAAATTGAAAGGTTAAAGTAGCAGGATTACCTCCAAGGAAAGCAATGTAGGAAAATGGTAAAGCCTCCCAAGAAGTACTATCTGTTCTCTTTTGATATACATGAACAGCACCATTATCAACAACAGCTTGTGTTACAGCAGGCACGTTTAAGGTATCTCTTAGAACAGGTCCTGCAGTCCAATCAGCAACCATTACAGTGTAATTAGAAGGTTGAACATTTGCATTTCCTGGAGCACCAGCGGGTCCTTGTTCACCATCATCACCACTACAAGCAGTAAAAGTTAATCCCATAATTACGATTGCTGCAAGAGCAGCTTTAATTTTTTTAATTTCCATAGTTTTTAAAATTTTATTTATGACAGTTGCCAAATATAGTATATTATATTTAATATTCCCTTAACATTAAAAAAAATATCAAAACAAGATACATTACATGATAAAGTACGATAAATAAAAAAAAATTGAAATTAAAATTTATACTTTAAATATAATAGTTGCTATATATCAATAAACTATTCGACTAAAACCGATTAAATACGTATAAAAAACGGAACTAAGCGTATTTCAACCGAGTCGAATTTGTCATCCCCCTCATCTTTGCAGCGTCAATTGAATTCAACGACAAAAATTTTAAATCATTTATTAAATCTTTAAACTCATTTATCATGAAAAATTTAAGAAACAATGTACAACTAATTGGAAACTTGGGCGCAGCTCCAGATGTAAAAACGTTAGAAAATGGAAAAACGGTAGCACGTATGACAATCGCCACTAAAGAAAAAAACACCAATCAAAAAGGTGAAAAAATCACAGCTACTAGTTGGCATCAATTAGTAGCTTGGGGAAAAACTGCCGAGATTGCTGAAAAATACCTTCAAAAAGGAAGTCAAATTGCCATTCATGGGAAATTGAGCAATCGCTCATACGAAAATGACAAAGGCGAGACTAAATACATTTGTGAGGTGCTCGTAAATGAAATCCAAATGCTTGGCGGAAAAAGCTAAATATAGATTCCAAAATCAAAAAAAAGCCTTCGAAATTCGAGGGCTTTTTTTATTTTGTTTTATTTAATTAAGATAATCAAGGGCTTGACGCATAAAGTTCTATTTTGTAATGGATGGAATATCGGTTAACTTTGTCGCTTGTTTAAAAACGTTTTGAATTAATGATAGATTTATTTGATAAATTAAATGCAAATCCCGGACCTCTTGGGAGACACGCCAAAGCCAGTCACGGTTATTTTACTTTTCCAAAACTAGAAGGTGAAATTAATAACCGAATGATCTTTAGAGGAAAAGAGGTGTTACAGTGGAGCTTAAACAATTACTTAGGCCTTTCAAATCACCCAGAAATTAGAAAAACAGATACAAAAGCAACCAAAAAATGGGGTTTAGGCTATCCTATGGGCGCTAGAATGATGTCGGGAAATACCCCAATTCACGAAAAGTTGGAAAAAGAATTGGCAGAATATGTCTTTAAACAAGATGCCATTTTATTAAACTTCGGTTACCAAGGTTGTATGTCGGCCATTGATGCTTTAGTTGATCGCAATGATGTGATTGTTTACGATGGTGAATCTCATGCTTGTATTATAGATGGAGTTCGCCTGCACCAAGGAAAAAGATATGTTTACAAACACAACGACATAGAAAACCTTGAAAAACAATTGGAGCGTGCTACAAAATTAGCGGAAGAGCAAAATGGGGCTATTTTGGTGATTACTGAAGGAGTTTTTGGAATGAGCGGAAACCAAGGTAAACTGAAAGAAATTGTAGCGCTTAAGAAAAAATACAAATTCAGATTTTTTGTAGATGATGCGCATGGAATTGGAACCATGGGGCCAACTGGAGCAGGAACAGGAGAAGCACAAGGTGTTCAAGATGAAATTGATATTTACTTTGGAACTTTCGCAAAATCATTTGCAAGCATTGGCGCTTTCATAGCAGGAGATGAAGAAGTAATCAATTACTTGAGGTATAACATGCGTTCTCAAATTTTCGCAAAATCGTTGCCAATGCCATTAGTTGTTGGAGCAAGGAAACGTTTAAAGATGATGCAAACCATGCCAGAACTCAGAGAAAAGCTTTGGGAAATTGCAAATGGATTACAACAAGGATTAGTTGCAGCAGGGTTTAATATTGGAACTACCAATACTCAAGTTACACCAGTTATTTTAGAAGGTGGCTTGGGAGAAGCAACCAATTTGACCCTAGACTTGAGAGAAAACCACAACCTCTTTTGCTCAATTGTAGTTTATCCTGTAATTCCTAGAGGAATGATTATTTTGCGTTTGATTCCAACTGCAATGCACAGCATTGAAGATGTTAATTACACCATTGAAACCTTTAAAAAGGTACACGAAAAATTGAAATCTGGAGAATACAAATCCGATGAAATTGCTGCAGTGTAAAAGCCTAAAGGACTCATAAAAATAAAAAAAGGCGTTTAGTGAATCACTAAACGCCTTTTTTTATATAAAACATACTAGTATTTTAAAATTACAATTGGTATTACTTCGCAATATTCACCGACCTCATTTCCCGAATCACCGTTACTTTCACTTGTCCTGGATAGGTCATTTCAGATTGAATTTTCTGAGCAATCTCGAATGAAATTTGATTGGCTTCAGCATCTGTAATCTTTTCACTTTCTACAATTACTCTCAACTCACGTCCTGCTTGTATTGCATATGCTTTTTCAACACCTTGGTGGGACATGCCCAAAGTTTCTAGTTCTTTGATTCGAGTGATGTAAGATTCAACAATTTCTCTTCTTGCTCCTGGTCGGGCTCCAGAAACTGCATCACAAACTTGTACAATTGGAGATATCAACGAAGTCATTTCAATTTCATCGTGGTGAGCTCCAATTGCATTGCATACTTCTGGTTTTTCTTTGTATTTCTCAGCTAGTTTCATTCCCAGTAAAGCATGTGGCAATTCCGGTTCATCGTCTGGCACTTTTCCAATATCGTGCAACAGTCCTGCTCTTTTAGCCATTTTCACATTCAATCCTAATTCTGCTGCCATGGTAGCACACAAATTGGCAACTTCTCTGGAGTGTTGTAATAAATTTTGTCCGTAAGAAGAACGGTACTTCATTCTTCCAACCATTCTCAACAACTCTGGATGTAAACCGTGAATTCCTAAATCGATACAGGTTTTCTTTCCGATATCAATAATTTCATCTTCCAATTGTCGAGCAGTTTTTTTCACAACCTCTTCAATTCTTGCAGGATGAATTCTTCCGTCTGAAACCAATTGATGCAAGGCTAAACGAGCTGTTTCTCGTCGAATTGGATCAAAACATGAAAGGATGATTGCTTCAGGTGTATCGTCAACAATAATTTCAACGCCCGTTGCAGCTTCAAGCGCTCGAATATTTCTTCCTTCTCTTCCAATGATTCTACCTTTCATATCATCAGAATCGATGTTAAAGACAGAAACGGAATTTTCAATTGCTTGCTCAGTTGCAACACGCTGAATGGCTTGAATCACTACTTTTTTAGCCTCGCGGTTGGCATTTATTTTTGCTTCTTCAATGGTATCTTGAATGTGAGCCATGGCCTCGGTTTTAGCTTCATCTTTCAATACTTCTACCAATTGTGTCTTAGCATCTGCTGCAGAAATACCCGCTGCCTTTTCCAACAACTCTACCTGCGTTTTATGATTTTTCAAAAGCTCTTCGTTTCTAGCTTCTGTAAGTTCTAATTGTTTTTCTAAAGTAGATTTAAGTGAAGCTAACTCACGATCTTTTTTATTGTTTTCGTGCAATTTATTGTTGAGTGAAGTTTCTTTTTGTTTCACTCTGTTTTCAGCATCTACAATCTTTCGTTCACGATTTGAAATGCTCTTTTCGTGTTCTTCTTTTAATTGTAAAAACTTCTCTTTTGCTTGTAAAATTTTATCTTTTCGAATTACTTCAGCTTCTGCCTTAGCTTCTTCAACAATCGTATTGGCCTTTTTTTCGTTAGACTTTTTCACGATGAGTAGCACAACTACAACCCCAATGCCCAATCCAACTACTAATCCAACAATGATGCTTACTATTTCCATTTCTTAATTTTTAGGTATAAAAAAAACCCGTACAATTTGTTGCTTAAGTAAACCCCTAAAAGAAAGGATTAGGGTTTTCCGTCTAATTTAAACTTCCAACGTCTTTCGATGAAATCGAAAAATCACCATGCAGTGCATGGGTAAGTAAGGCCTGTTTGCATTAGCACTAAGTTAAACCCATTTGAGAAAAATGTTGAGTTTACCAAACATAACAAACTGTACGGGCAGGTTTGTCAGTCAATTTCTTGACTCTATTATTTAAAGAACGCTAAAGCGCTGAAATCACTTCTTTTTCCAGTCTTCTAATTTGATCAGCAATTTCATCATCCACTTGCTTCGATTTATCGACAAGCCCTAAGGCATCAGTTGCGTATTGCAAGGCACACATTGCCAAGAGGTCTTGTTTATCTTTTACGGCATATTTCTGCTCGTAATCTTTCATCATGGTCTCCAAAGCTTTAACAGCCTTGCGAATTCCTTCTTCCTCTTCTTGTTTCACAGTCAGAGGATAAACCCTTCCTGCAATACTTACTTTTATCGATAGCTCCTTCACGGATGTTTACTGATTTAGTTGGGCGATACACTTATCGACCTCCCGTACTATTTCATTTATCTTCAACTTAACTTCGCGATTATCTCCACTTTTACTACTTCCGGCAATTCGCAAAATCTTGTTTCTTTCTTTCAATTCTTCTATTTCACTCTGGCATTTTTCAAGGGCTTTTTGCAAATTTTCATTTTCTAAGCCCAATTCTTTGTTTTCTTGCTGTAAATTTTGTTTGATTTTAATTATTTCTTTCACTTGAATTTCAAGCGAATCAAAACTTTCAGACAAGTAACTCATGACAAAATTAATAGTTGAATCACAGAAACAAATCTAATGATTTTTTTAACTCTTTAAGAAAAAAATAGCCGAAAGAAGTAAAATTTCCTTCACTACCTTTGTCCTTCAAATTTATTTCTATGCCTCGTTTTTTCTTGACTTGTCTTCTATTCGCTTACACTGCATCGTTACAAATAATTGCTCAGAATTATCCTAAAAATTACTTCAGCTCTCCTTTAGAAATTCCACTATTTCTTTCAGGTAATTTCGGTGAACTTCGATCCAATCACTTTCATGCAGGACTCGATATTAAAACGCAAGGAGTGGAAGGACAAAAAGTACTGGCAGTTGCAGACGGATATGTCAGTCGAATCCGAGTTTCACCTTATGGTTATGGAAAAGCAATTTACGTAACACATCCAAATGGCTACACTAGTGTTTATGCACATTTAAAAAAATACAGCGATAAAATCAATCAATACGTTGAAGCCTATCAATACACAAAAGAAAGTTTTGCAGTTCAAATTTTTCCAAGTCAAAATGAAATTCAAGTAAAGAAAGGAGAGTTGATTGCTTATTCCGGGAATTCAGGTGGTTCAGGTGGGCCACATTTGCATTTCGAAATCAGAGAGTCAAAAACAGAACACCCAATCAATCCCTTCTTGTTTGGATTTGACATAAAAGATCAAATCAATCCTGATATTTATGGAATTACTATTTATCCTTTAAATGACACCTCTTTAATTAATGGAATAAATCAACCTAAACGCATAAGTACCTACGGCAAAAATGGAGTTTATCACTTGACGAGTCACCCAACAATTAATCTTTACGGTGAATTTGGATTTGGTATTGAAGCCGTTGATCGAATGAATGGTACAGGAAACTCTTATGGCCTCTACAACATTCAATTAAGGCACAATGAAAAACTAGTCTTCGAACAAGAAATGAATGAGTTTGCCTTTCATGAAGGTCGTTACCTCAATGCTTTAATTGATTACAAAACCTACGTTTTAAATCGCAAAAGAGTACAAAGAAGTTATATTTTAAAAGGGAACAAACTTCGATTTTACAAGCATCACGAAAATAAAGGGCATCTAATTTTCAATGATGGACAGACGCATCAACTTAGCTACAAAGTAAGTGATATCAATCAAAATGCTTCAACAATTAGCTTCGAAGTGACCGCTAAAAAGATTGAAGCCAAGCAGCCTGCAGAATTTAAATCTGGAGAAATTATTCGATTTTTCCCTTATAATCAACGAAATACATTTATGGCTGATGCCATTTTGGTAGACATTCCGCAAGGATTGCTCTATGATGATTTGTATTTTGAATTCAGAGAAGAGGCAGCAACAGAAAAAACCATCAGCCCAATTTATTGGTTGCACAACTGTTATACTCCTCTTCATAGCCACATGAGTATTTCAATAAAAGGCAAAACCATTAGCAAAGAATTAAGACCAAAATCATTAATAGTAAGCACAACCGATGGCAGATCATGGTATCCTGAAGGTGGGACTTGGAAAGGTGATAACCTAACAGTAAAAAGTAGAAGCTTTGGAGGTTATGCTATTGCTGTAGATACTACAGCTCCAAAAATAGTTCCTATAAATATTTATCAAAATTCAGACATGCGAAATAAATGGTCCATTTCTGTAAAAATTAATGATAATTTATCTGGAATCAATTACTACAGAGGCACGGTTGATGGAAAATGGATTTTGATGGAATACGATGCTAAAAACGATTTACTCACCTATTTTTTTGACGAAAAAGTTCCAGCTGGAAAACATCAATTCAAATTAATAGTTAGTGATGGTGTGAATAACACAAGCACCTTTGAAGCAGACTTTATTCGTTAACATTCTTTATTTTTTTGAAAAAATACATTCCTTAATTTTGATACATGTTATTAATTAGAATTCTCAGTTTATTTTCTTTCTTAATTATTTGTTCGGTTAATTCAGTTCATGCTCAAGAAGCTGACTATGATTTAATTCAGTTTTCAGGAATTATTGTGGATCAAGACAGCTTGGTTCCTGTGCCATTTGCAACGGTAATGGTAAAAAATACCAATCGAGGAACTACCTCAGACTATTATGGTTACTTTTCATTTGTTGCTAAAAAAGGAGATACAATTGTTTTTTCTTCTATTGGTTATCGCAGTTCAGATTTTTATGTTTCTGATAGCCTTCAAGGATCTCACTACTCTTTAATTCACAGCATGGTAAGTGACACTATCGAATTAGAGACAGTCAATATTTACCCTTGGCCTACTCCTGAGCAATTTAAAGACGCTTTTTTAGCACTTAAAATCCCCGATGATGATTTGGAAATTGCAAGAAAAAATTTAGACCCGTCAACCCTTGCTGCAAAAGCGGCTGTAATGCCAATGGATGGAAGCATGAATTTTAAATGGGAAAACCAACAGCGTTTTAATCAGCTCTACTATGCAGGTCAGTCGCGAATGAATAATCTCAGCAACCTTCTAAATCCAATTGCTTGGGCACAATTTATTGAAGCTTGGAAGAGAGGAGATTTTAAACGACAAGAAAATCGTTAGGCGACAATGCTCCAATAGTTTACTTTTGCTTCATGCAATTTTTTAAATCCATTCTAAATAAACTCGCTTACACAATAAGTAGCATAGCGATTATTATGGTAGTTCTTGCTTTTACTGATGTACCATATTGGGCTTATCACCGATTAGGAGTATTAGATGAAAAATTGGAAAATGCCCCTGAATACATCGTTGTTATGGGTGGTGATGGTATGCCCTCACCGGATGGTTTGATGAGAGCTTATTTTGGTGCTCATCTCGCTTTAAAATTTCCCAAAGCTAAAATCATTTTAGCAATGCCCTATAATGTAGAGGATAGTACCTATCAGTTGGAGTTAATGAAAGCGGAGTTTATAACAAAGTCGATAGATTCTAATCGTATTTCATTTGCTCCAAATGGCTACAATACACGCACTCAAGCATTAGAGATTGGTGAACTAATTCCAAATAAAGAAAGTAGTTTATTGATAGTAACCTCTCCCGAACATACTTATAGATCTATTGCAAGTTTCAAAAAGGTTGGTTTCACAAACATTGGAGGAAGTCCGACCTTTGAAAGACCTCCTGATAAAGAAGCTTTATACAAAGAAGATGATTTAGAAAAAAGAAAGATTAGCAACCTTAACTTGCGCTATAACTTATGGAGCTATTTGCAATATGAAATAATTGTAATTCGTGAATACCTTGCAATTACTTACTACTGGTTGAAAGGTTGGATTTAAAAAATTTAGCTCCATTTGAAGCCATCTTTCTTAATATAGGCGAACATCGGTAGCGTTCCTCTCGATATTCATCAAAAAGTTGATCCAACATCTCAACACAACGATTAATTCCTAACTCATCAGCCCAAGCTAATAAACCTTTAGGGTAATTCACCCCATTGGTCATGGCCAAATCAATGTCTTTAGCATTAGCGATGTTTAAATACAAGGTGTCTGCTGCTTCGTTAATTAGCATGGCCAAAACGCGATTAAAAATTTCTTTTCCTAATTGTTCGTCTTCATTTGCTTTGGGGTTTTCAGCACCTTCAGCATAATTGTAATATCCTCTAACAGTTTTCCTTCCTAAATATCCTGCTTCAGAAAGTCGCTTTTGAGCAAATGCAGGTTTATATCTAGAATCGAAATAAAATGCATTGAAAACTGTTTCGGTGACTGTATAATTCACATCATTTCCGATAAAATCCATCAATTCAAAAGGTCCCATTCTAAAACCTCCAATTTCTTTCATCGCCCAATCTATAGTTGCTATATCAGCTATACCTTCTTCATAAATACGTAAAGCCTCTCCATAAAAAGGTCGGGCTACTTTATTGACGATAAAGCCAGGTGTGTCTTTTGCTTGCACCACAATTTTACCCCATGAAGCAATTGTTTCCTTAGTTACTTTTAAAATAGCCGCAGAAGTTTGGATGGCAGGAATTACTTCTACCAATTTCATTAAAGGAGCTGGGTTAAAGAAATGAATGCCAATAAAACGCTCTGCTTCAGATAAGCATGCAGCTAAAGAAGTAATGGACAATGAAGAAGTATTGGAAGCAATAATACAGTCTTTAGAGACAATTCCTTCCAACTCAATAAATACTTTTTTCTTGACTTCAGGATTTTCAACGATGGCTTCAATAACCAAATCGCAAGCTGAAAAATCTGCTAAACTTTGAGAATATTGAATAGCCTCTTGAATGCGTTTTGACTCAGCTGAATCGATCTTTCCTTTCTCAATCAACCGAAGCATTACTTTTTCTAAGCTTGCCTTACTCTTGTCAAGTGCAGCTTTGTTCAAATCATAAATTACCACATTGCATTTTGCAGTAGCCGCCACTTGAGCAATTCCACTTCCCATAGTTCCGCTACCAATAATACCTACATTCATAAAACAACAATTTAATTTCCTTTAAAATTTGGTTTTCTTTTCTCAATGAAAGCGGCTACTCCTTCTTTGTAATCGTTCGTTTCACTAGCTTCAATTTGCAATTTAGATTCGAGTGCCAATTGCTCACCAAGAGAATTATTCATGGCTTGGTTAAAAGCTTTTTTTGTTAACGCAAGTCCCTTTGTGGGCATTTTTGCTAATCGTTCAGCTAAATTTCTAAGTTCAGATTCAAAACTTTCTTCTGAAAAAACTTTGTAAATCATTCCCAACTTCTCAGCCTCAATTGCCGATACCTTATCGCCTAACATAGCCAATGCCGAAGCTTTTTGAAAACCAATTAAACGGGGCAAGAAAAATGTTCCACCACTGTCAGGAATTAATCCAATACCACTAAATGCTTGAATAAAGCTCGCTTTTTCATTGGCAACAACAATGTCGCAAGCCAATGCAATGTTTGCTCCAGCTCCTGCAGCCACACCATTTACAGCAGCAATTATCGGTTTATTACAACTCCTTATCTTTTGAATAATTGGTCCGTAGTGTTCTTCTAAAATCTTTCTAAAACCTGGATTTTGACTTTGATCAGTCACTTCAACTAAGTCTTGCCCTGCACAAAAAGCTTTCCCCTCACCTTGAATTACAACAGCACGAATAGAATCATTTTCAGAGCACTCATCCAGTGTATTTTGTAGTGAAAGTGCCATCTCACGGTTAAAACTATTGTAGGATTGAGGGCGGTTGAGCGTAATCCAAGCTATCTCATCTTTGTGGGTAAATACTATTGAATCCATAATTTAATTTATAACAACTGACACAAAACTATCGAATTATACCGATTAACCTTTTTAATACCGATTACAAATATAATACAGTCCAAAAGAAGAACTGTTTATATGCTGTATCGGCATTTACCACTTCTTACATTATAAAACATTAGAACTGTTTTATAACAAGAATTGGTATAATCAAATGGCAAAAAAAGTGAAATAAAAAAAGCTGCTCCAATTTATGGAACAGCTTTTTTACAAAGTTTAAAAATTATTTATTCTCCAGTTACAATTGTTCTGTAAGTAGTAGAAAGAAATCCACCTTCAATCTCTGCATCAACAGTAGCAATCTTAGTGATTTTTCCGTTTTTAGCAGCTTTTGTGATACTCAAATCTGTATTGCCAAGCCAAATACCTAACCAGATTTTTCTTTCTGCTTTACCTACTTTAGATCCAACAGCATTTTTAGTTACTAATGCTTTAGGCGCTGTCAAAGGACCTGAAACACTACAGGATGATAAAAAAGCTATCATTCCCAAAAATGTTAAATTTCTTATAAGTTTCATAGTTATATTTTTTTAATTTTCGTCACCTGTTACAATTAACTCTTTAGTTGAGAAAAGGATGTAGTTTGAAATTTTCAAATCCACTGTCGAAATAGGACCTTTAATTTTTCCTTGTTTCGCAGCATCAGCTACACCATAATCTTTATTCAACTGAATAACCCCAAGAATTACATTCGTTTTAGAAACTCCTGTTTTACTTCCAATTGGATGATCTGTAACAGCGTATGGTTGCGTTATTGTACATGAGCTAAAAGCCAAAATAGCAACAGCTCCAAATAGTATTTTATTTATATTTTTCATCTTTTTCGTTTTTATTCTCCGGTTACAACTGTTCTATAAAATGGGACAATGAATACTGTTACTCTAGTATCTACACTTCCAATTTTGTCGATTTTTCCTTTTTTGGCTGCTGCCTGCATTGTAAAATCAGCGTTTTTGCTAAATGCACTAGCTTTAACTACCGCTTTTTTTGTGCCTATTGGATTTCCTGTAACGCTATGTGTTTCATACACAACACACGAAGAAAGACCAAACACTAGTGTTGCTAAAGCCACTATTTTTTGAATTCTTTTCATGAAATGGTTTATTAAATAATTAGTAAAATAAATTAACTGGGCAATGATAATGAAAAGTTTGTCAAGAAAAAAAGTTATTGGAAATTACTTCAAACATTTAAAATAATCGAAAGGCTCGTGGCAATCATTGCACTGAAAAAGTGCCTTACAAGCAGTGGAGCCGAATTGGCTGACCAACCTAGTGTTTTTTGAACCACAATTGGTGCATTGAACTTTATTCTTCTCACCTAATAAAGCTGCTTTATCGGCAGAAACATCTAAAGGTGCTGCAATACCATAATCTTCTAATGCTTTTCTTCCTTCATCAGTTATAAAATCGGTTGACCATGCAGGACTCAATATTTGAATTACTTTAGATTTCTTTCCTGCTTTTGCAAATGCAGCATTAAGGTCATCCGCAATAGTATCCATTGCAGGACAACCAGAATAAGTTGGTATAATTGAAATTTCGTAGGTAGCTTCTTTTTTTTCTACTTTTCGGATAATTCCCATGTCCAAAACTGATAACACAGGAATTTCAGGATCGCTAACGGAAGCTAGGATCTCGCGAATCTCAGCATTCATGTAATCCGTTTCCTCTACCATTTCATATTGGGATATGCGCGTTGCATGTATTGAAACTCGGCTAAAATATAACCCATGTGTTCTGTATGTCTGCCTTGCTTTCCACCATATTGAAAAACTGTTTCTTCAGGAAGTTGAAGAGTAGCTTCAGCAATTACTTCCTTAACTTTTGAAAGAAATGCACTTTTCATTTGGGGCAAATCAGCTCCTATACCCATTTCTTTCGCCCATTTCTCGGTTTCTGTTTCTGTTAGAAGCTCCATAGCGAAAGGCCATAAGGCATCAATAGCTTCTTGAGCTTTTCGCTTACTTTCTTCGGTGCCATCGCCCATTCGAATTAGCCAAGAAGCGGAAAAATCGACATGGTAATTAACTTCTTTAATTGATTTTTCAGCAATTGCACGCAGTTGATCATTTTTACTCTTCATTAAATCAGTTAAAAGCAGCTGATGATAAACATCATAAAAAAATTGACGCACAATAACATGCGCAAAATTAGTGTTGGGTTGCTCCACCAAGTAGCTATTTCTATACTCATGTTCTAAACGAAGCATGGCAAGATCATCTTCAGTTCTGCCTTTATTTTCGATTGTTGCAGCAAGCTGAAAATAATTTCTAACTTGTCCGAAAAGATCCAAAGAAATATTTGTGAGAGCAATGTCTGTTTCCAACTCTGGACCGTGTCCACAAAGCTCACCTAAGCGCTGACCTAAAATCATGGAATTATCTCCCAGAAGGATTAAGTAATCTAAAAATTTTTCTTGATTCATCTTCTTACATGTGCTTTATTTCGTCCGGCAAATTATAAAATGTCGGATGTCTGTATACTTTGTCTTTGGCAGGTTCAAAAAGTTCTCCATTTTTTTCAGGATTGGAGGCAGTGATGTATTTTGACTCAACTACCCAAAGACTTACACCTTCTTGTCTACGTGTATAAACATCGCGAGCATTTTGAATTGCCATTTCTGCATCTGCCGCATGCAAACTTCCGGCATGACGGTGTTCTAATCCATTTTTACTTCGGATAAATATTTCCCATAAGGGCCATTCATTGTTCATTTGGTTTGGTTTTTTGGTTAACTCGCTAAATTTACTTTACGGTCCGCTTTCTTCTGGGAATAAGCTGTAGCTGCATCTCGCACCCATTTTCCTTCATCCCAAGCAGCATTTCTATCTTCTAATCGCTTTTTGTTACACAAGCCATTCCCTTTCACTACATTCCAAAACTCTTCCCAATCGATTGGACCAAAATCATAGCCTCCTTTTTCGTCATTCCATTTTAGGTCTTTATCTGGAACAGTCAAGCCCAATAATTCAGCTTGTGGAACAGTTTGGTCGATAAACTGCTGTCTCAACTCATCGTTCGACTTTCTTTTAATTTTCCATTTCATAGAAAGTTCGGTATTCGGAGACTCTTCATCTCTTGGGCCAAACATCATCAAACTCGGCCACCACCATCTATTTAATGCATCTTGTGCCATGGCTTTTTGAGCTTCAGTGCCGTTACAAAGCGACAACATAATTTCATAGCCCTGTCTTTGGTGAAAACTTTCTTCTTTGCAAATTCTCACCATTGCTCTTGCGTAAGGTCCGTAAGAAGTCTTCGTTAACATTACCTGATTGATAATTGCTGCACCATCAACTAACCAACCAACTGCGCCCATGTCCGCCCAAGTTAAAGTTGGATAATTAAAAATGGAAGAATATTTTGCCTTTCCAGAATTTAATTGTTCGTAGAGTTGTTCTCTGGTTATTCCAAGAGTTTCTGCAGCGCTGTACAAATAAAGTCCATGTCCTGCTTCATCTTGAACCTTCGCCAATAAAGCAACTTTTCTTCTCAAAGAAGGCGCTCTTGAAATCCAATTTCCTTCAGGCAACATACCTACAACTTCGGAGTGAGCATGCTGAGAAATTTGTCGAATGTGTGTTTTTCGATATTTCTCGGGCATCCAATCCTTGGCTTCAATGTTTTCGCCACGATCAATCTTGTCTTGAAATTGCTCTTCTAAATTAATTGTCTCTTTATCCATATTATTTATTTAGCTGTCAAAATCCACCAACAAAGTCTCTGATTTTGGGATGGCTTGACACGTTAATATATATCCATTTTCTACTTCATCGTCCTCCAATGCATAATTGACCTGCATGGGTGCTTCACCTTCAATTAATTTTGCTTTGCAAGTGCAGCAAACTCCACCTTTACAAGCAAATGGAAGATCAGCATTATTACTTAAGGCTGCATCAAGAACACTTGTCCCATTTCTGGGCATCTTAAAAGTAGTCTTTTTTCCATTAAGTACAATAGAAACAGTAGAAAAATCTTTATTGTTCGAAGAAGTGACTGTTTTTTTCTTTGCTCCTGTTGGTGTATTAAATAATTCAAAATGAATGTTCTCTTTCTTAATTCCCAAGTTCATTAAAAAATCACGAATCATGAAAATCATTTCTTGGGGACCACAAATGAAAAACTCATTTACCATAGTAAAATCTATTATTTTCTGAGAAATTGTTTCGAGTTTTTCAGGAGTAAACCTTCCGTTAAACAATGGGGCATCTCGCTCCTCTTGAGTAAGAAAATAAAACAATTCAAACCTTCCTAGAAACTGATTTTTAAGCGCTTCAATTTCTTCTCTTAAAATAATTGTTTGAACAGAACGATTGAGGTAAAAGAGCGTAAACTTGGAATTTGGCTCTTTTGTTAAATGTGTTTTTATAATTGAGTGCATGGGAGTAATTCCACTTCCAGCTGCAAAAGCAACATAGTTTTTTGTCCCTTTCTCGTCAATGCTGCAATAAAATCGACCATTTGGCGGCATCACTTCTAAGATATCACCAACTTTTAATACATCATTGGCATAAGTAGAGAAACGTCCTTCTTCAATTTTTTTAACTGCCACACTCCAAGTATGATCGAGTGGACTAGAGCAAAGTGAGTAAGTTCTTCGAACCTCTTCTCCGTTGATAGTTGTTTTAAAAGTAAGGTATTGCCCTTGAATAAAATTAAACTGTTCTTTTAACTCTTCGGGTACTTCCATAGAAATTACAGAACAATCATCTGTTGTTTTTCTAATCTCACTTACTTTTAAAGGGAAAAATTGTTGAGCCATAGTTATAATTAAGGTTTACAAAAATAGACTTTCCCTTATATTTCATCAAGTAGCGGAGCGCCATTTAAATCAGTAATTAAATAACTGCTCATACAATCAAAGAAGGGCATTAATATTTTAAAACCTGTAATAACTTTTTCAACAAAATCGGGAGCTAAAACTTCTTGGTCGGTAAATGGATGAATTACATAGAAATGTTTTCTTCTCAGTAGATCAATGTCGGCATGTTCTTTATCGAATCCTTTAGGCGCTGTTTTTAAACTCTCGCCTTGAAATTCTCCATAATAATTTTTAAACGCTTTTGCTCCTATTGCGTTTCTAAGTGGAGCAGAATCAACTTCAATTTGCTTGCGAATGTGCAACAAATCTTCGGCGTTTGGTTGATAAAACCCACCTCCAATTAATGAATTTCCTGGTTCTATGCTAAAATAGTAAGACCCTCTTCTCGAAGCACCTTCTCTTTTAAAATTTCCGCTTCTATTAGTTTTATAAGGAGTTTTATCTTTTGAGAACCTCACATCCTTGTAAATTCTAAACAAGCTCTTTTTTCCTGAAATGGTATTTAAAACATCAATTTTTCTTGTCTTTTCCAATAATTTCTCAGCGAAATCGATCATTTCCTCTTGAGAAATTAAATACATTTTTTTATTGGATTCAAACCATTCTCTATTGTTATTTAACTTCAATTGAGTCAAGAAGTCTAAAGTTGTTTTCATAATAAAGTTTTATGCAAAAAACCGAAAAGTAAAGCAATGGCTTTGATTTTTTAATTAAAAGACTATACTTTTTCGAATACTTTTCAATATCTTTCGAGCGATTTAAATAGTGTAACGTTGTATCATGTCAAAAAAGATTTCAATTAAAGCTTTCATCGTAAACTATTGCAGTAGATTATGTCATTTAATTTTACCCATTTAAATATTCTTTTGATTGAAGACTCAGAACCTGATGCATTCTTGATCACAGAATTTTTAGATGAAGCGCAAGATTTTAACTCTATCTTAAAACATTGCAGGTCACTTAAGGAAGGACTTGAACTACTTGACAAGGAAAAAATTGATATTGTTTTAATAGACTATAACTTACCTGACTCTAATGGGATTAATCAGATGGAGCAAATATTTAACAAATACAATGAGGTGCCATTTATCGTATTAACGGGATTAACGGATAAGATGGTTTCTATTGATGCGATTAACCGTGGAGCCAAAGATTATTTAGTTAAAGGAGATTTTGATTCCAACTTATTAAATAGAGCAATTTTATATGCACTACAACGAATAAAGTTAGATCAAGAGAATGTGACCAAAATTTTAGTGGCTCAAGACAAAGAAAAAGAAAGAATAGCTAGAGATGTTCACGATACATTGGGACAAAACCTAACTTCAGCAGTTCTTCAAATTCAGAATATTAGAAGCTTAATTAAATCTGAAGAAAATGAAGTAATTGACTCAATTGAAATAGCTTTAAAATGCGTGAATGAAGCCATCTCTGAAAGTCGAGGAATCTCTAGAAGTTTGATGCCACAAACAGTTCAAAAATTCGGATTAGCGAGTGGAATTGAAAGCATCTTAATGATGTTGAGTAATAAATCCATCGATTTTGAATTTGACAACAAGTTGGAGTACATTCGATTTGAGCCACATAAGGAATTAGCCTTATTTAGAATTGCTCAAGAATCAATTAATAACATCTTAAAATATTCAAAAGCGAAAAATGCCAAAATCACTCTAGTTGCAGACAATAAAACGCTTTTAATGCAAATTGAAGATAATGGTGTCGGATTTGATCTAAATTTACATGAGAATCAAAAAGGTATTGGATTGGAATCAATTAGAACCAGAACGAAAGCAATTGGAGCAAAGCTTGATATTAGTTCTGCATTAAATTATGGTACTCGAATTAAAATAACTACTGACATAAACACAAAATAAAATGGCTAAAATCAAACTACTAATTGTCGATGATCATCAATTGATTCGTGATGGTTTAAAAAAATACATTGCCAATGACCCAGATTTTGAATTAGTTGGTGAAGCTGAAAATGGAGTGCAAGCACTTGAAGTTCTTGCTAAAACAAAAGTAGATATCATCCTTTCTGACCTCAACATGCCCGAAATGGATGGCTTGGAATTAACTGAAAAAGTGGTGAAGGAATTTGAAAGTTCTAAAGTAATAATTCTTACAATGTTAGATGAGCCTCATTATATTAAGCAGTTAATGTCTTGCGGAGCAGAAGGCTACCTTCTCAAAAACAGTGGTGTAGATGAAGTTAAAAATGCAATCAAAAAAGTTTTCAATGGCGAAACTTATATGAGTGAAGAAGTGACTCAAAAGCTAACGCAATATGTTATCAAAAGAAGTAAATCAAATCCAAAAAATTCCAAATTTGGTTTCCATGTTGAACTCTCAGAAAGAGAATTGGAAGTTTTAAAATTAATAGTGAAAGAATACAGCAACAAAGAAATTGCAGACAAGCTATTTATCAGTCCTCGAACGGTTGATGCGCACAAGCGCAACATGATAGAAAAAACTGGATCTCGAAACATTACCGGTTTAATCATGTATGCAATTAATCATCAGCTATTTGACCCATTTTAAATCCATCTTTTTAAGCTAGGTAATTTCCCTATTTTTTATACCTAGTACTTTCCTTTAGTTTTTCCCTTTGTAGGTTGTGCAAATTTGTCTCGAATTTAAAACCTAAAAAAATGAGAAAGACTATCTTAAAAATCGCAATTAGCTTGAGCCTAATCTTTAGTATGAATTTATTAAGTGCTCAAGACATTAAATTTAGCGGTCAGGTATTTTCTAAAAATAATTCTCTAGATGATGTCAAAATAGAAGTTTTTGACAACAATGAAAAAGTGGTAGAAGATGTTACTAGAAAAAATGGAAAGTTTAAATTAAAATTAGCCGAAGGAAAAATTTACCTAGTAAAAGTTTCTAAAGACAAATTCGTTTCCAAAACAATTATCATCACTGCTTTAGTTGGAAAAGAAAAAGCTAAAGAGGGCTTTGAATTCGACATTGAAATGGAGAAAGAGCGTGACTTTAGATATGTATCAAAATTTAATGTAGATGATCCTGTTGCTCATGTTTTCTACAATCATTCAAAACAAGAATTTGATTGGGATAAAGAATTGACTCAAGAAAAACATGATGAAATCGCAGCATTAAAGGAACTTAATAAAGACAAAAGAAATGATAAGTATTCAAAATTTTGAGCGAGAACCTAATTTCATTAGAAAAATGAAAGAAGAGGTAAACTATTCAAGTGTGAACGTGGAACAACACTTGAACAAGTTGTACAATTTGCTGAATGAAGACAATGATGTTGATGGACTTTTTTTTCTAAAAAATAAAAGTCCAATCATGAAAAAAAACTCAGTGGCTTCCATTATAAACTACAATGGAAAGAAAATTTTTAATACTTATTTCACCAATGAGTCCTTTTACTTTAATCAATTTCCAATATGGAACATGATTTCAAACTCACATACTGTAAATCAGATTGAAGTTTCTATGGATTCTCCAAAGCCATTCAATTTTAAGGAAAATCAAACATTTCTTGTATCTCCAATTATAAGCGAAAAGCACAATTGGGGAATGATAGCGTGTTTTGCAAAGAAGGATAAAGTGTGGAGTAAAAATCAATTAAAACTCTTGGTTGCGTTTAGTGAACTTCTTTGTCCAATTTTAAGAAGTGGTTATGAAAAATACAGAACACAACTTCAGCTAGAGGCATTAAATAACAAACAACAAGAAAAAACTAAGCTGATTGAAAAGTTGAGAATTGATTTAAGCGATAAAGCTAAAATGATTGAAAAACTAAATATTGAGTTATCAAAAAATGAAGGTGGAGATGAGCAAGATGAGATTAGTCAATTAACAGCCTACTACGATGAAATATGGTTGACTATTCAAGGGTATAAAAAAGGTGAAGATCAACCGAGATTCAGCAAGATTCAAAAAGTACATAAGAAGGAAAAATTAGCCTTAATTCAAGATCTTTTTTTAACTACTAAAAAAGAGGATTAATGAAAACGAGTAGCCTCCTTTTAATTTTGGTATTCAGTTTTGGACTTGCAAAAGCCCAAGACCCAATTTTCTCACAGTTTTACGCCAACCCGGTGTATGTGAATCCATCTTTAAACGGTATGTCTGAAGCTACAAGAGTTAGTACCAACTATAGAAAACAATGGGTTAACTCTGCCACTACTTTTAGCACTTTTTCATCGACAATTGAACAACAAATAAAAAACTCAAGCAGTGCAATTGGTTTCCAATTTATAAAAGATGCCGCTGGAGACAATGTTTTTAGTACAACCGGATTTAATTTTGTGTATAGTTATGCTTTCAAAATCAACCACAATTGGCAAATAAGAAGTGGAATTCAAGCAGGTGTTGCTCAAAGAAGTTTTAATAGCTCAAATTTAATTTTTGAAGACCAACTAGACCCAAGAGATGGCGTTATAAAAAGCACTCAAGAAAGATTGAACAATGAAATTATCTATTATCCGGATCTATCAACAGGAGTAACTATAATGTCTGATAAAGCATATTTTGGGTTTGCAGTTCATCATTTGAACAGGCCTTCAATTTCTTACAACTCTTACAACGATCAAAAAAAAGAACTTTTAAATCATAAATACACCCTTCATGGAGGGTTAAAAATAGCAAGTAAAAAATCTATTCATGATTATTTTTCTCCAAACATTATATTTCAACAACAAGGTTTAAGCAGAACATTTAGTTTGGGAAGTTATTTTAAGCGAAAAAATCTAACCGGAGGTGCTTGGTATCGAGTAAATCAAGCGGTTATTTTATTTTTTGGAATGGAGTTAGATCAATTTAGAATCGGTCTAAGTACGGATGTTCCAACTAATAATTACAGCAATAGAGGGCTTTCGCATGAAATTTCTTTAGCTGCTTTGATAAATAAAAAAACAATTGGGAGACCGAAAAGAAAAGAATTAGTTTTTTGCCCAACATTCTAATCTTTTTTATAAGATATTTACGGTCTATTTTTCTTTAACCAATTAAAATAATTTTCACTTAATTAACTAATTCATTGATATGAATGGTAATGGAACACTATGTCACAAATTGTAAAAATTATTGGCAAAAGTGACTTTTTAGAAGTCAAACTTTCGGGAGAAAGAAAGCCAAACCAAGAAAGCCAAGATGCTATTGAAGCATTTAGCGTTATTCAGTTTTACTGCGCTCAGTTCAAACTCAATAAAGTATTAATACACATCGATCTTGCTGGAGATTCAAAAAGAGAAGAAATACTTAAAATGTTAACGGAGTTAGAAAATAAAGGTTGGGGTAAAGATTATAAGATTGCTCTTTTTTACATTAAGAAAGAAAATAATAGTTTTACTCAAATTCTTACAAAAGAACTCGGATGGAATGTTGGATTCTTTTTTGACTATACTCAAGCAAAAGACTGGTTACTAACTGAGTAGTTAGTTCCTTTCTTTCTTATGAAAACAAGTTCACTAAAGTTTACTTTGTGAACTCTTGGTGGTTTTTGGTGTATTTATACCATTTAATTTCTTAATGCCGTTATAGGGTTTCCTAAACTATTGTTGGCAAAGAGACCGATATAACTGTCTATCAGACAGACGAGGATTTTGTACTGTAACGACTTACTAAATTTTAACTTCATTCTTAATGTACCGATGATAAAGACGTTTAGTCCAATTTAGTTGAACTATTAAGTATATGCTTTCCGTATTATACGACATTGAAATCTCAATCGGTATTAATGGTTTTTTAGTTTTGAACCACAAGGCACAAAGGTTCTTTCACAAAGCTCACAATAAAACTGAATTAGATCTTTTTCTCTGCGAGCTCTTTACGTGAAAACCTTCTTTTATTTCTCAAGTTGGTAAGAATCAATAAAAGTGTCCAATTGATTGGCATCTAAAGTTTTGATGGTTTCCCAATTGCCATTGCTGTTTTTTAACTGAATGTGGTAAAATTGTACCCCATCTTTCAACCCTGTTGCAGGAGTCCATTTTAAATGATTGATTGATCCATCTCTTTCAATTGACAGCCAAATGCTTGCAGCTGTTTGCTCAACTTTTAAATCGAATCTGCAATTATGGTCTAGAGATAATTTATAGCCAATAGATTGATTATCTGAAGCTGTATAATCGTCAATAAAAGAGCTAATTCCCAAAGGAAATTGTCGAACAAACTTATACCCTCCCCTAGTTTGTAATCTTTCTAGGCGATAGCCATTTACTACTTGTGGAGAATAGTTGGGGTCTTCCCACTCTAATAAAACTTGATTATCTTGAAGTACAGTAACTCTTTTTATAGTCAAATCAATGTCTGAAATACTATTTTGTGGCTTAACAATAACAGAATCGCTTAAAGCCTGAAAACCTTTGCCATAAATATTAATCGCCTTAATTCTGTAGCTGTAATCCTGAGGACATAAGGTAGTTGAGTCTGTTGCTTGAGTAAGACTTTTATCTACACGACTTACAAATTGCTTTTTACCCCCTTTTATTGGTTCTCTCCAAATTTCGTAAGCCTCAAAAGAAGCAGTTTGATAAGTGTTCCACTCTAGGTGAATGCCATTTGAATCAGCTTTTGCTCTCAAATCAATGGAACAGTAAGTATCCAACAAATTAACATCTATAGAATCTACACAATGGTAAATCGTTTCAATTTTAAAACACTGAATACCTTCCAAATTCGAATTAAAGGCCAAGTTAAAACTTTTAGATTCTCGATTTTCAGTTCTATGAATTTCTTCAAAATCCCCTAAACTTGTTTTGCGGAAAAGACGGTACATTTTAAACTCAAAAGCGCTATTTTTTTCCCAAAGTATTTCCAAATCATTTTTTTCAGTTCTGCTAACAGACATTATTTTTGATTGTTGAACAGTCTTAGTTTGGAATACGTTTAAATGATCTTTGTGAATCAATGTGTCAGCGCATTTATTTGAATTTATAGCGATTAAACCAATGTCATAGCTCCCTCTTTTGGAAAATAAAATGGAAGTATCGAGAGCCACTGTCTTAATTTCATTCTGATTAATCCTCCATAAAAACTTCGGAGAAAGTAAATTTTGACTTCTATTTTTAAACGTAATTGCTACTGGACTACATCCTTTAAGCGTATCTAAGAAGAAAAGTGCAGTTGGTTTTTCTTTAACCGTAACTCTCTTAGAAAGTGTTTCAACACATCCCGCTGTATCTGTCACCATTAAAGTAACCGTTGAAGTTCCCAACTGATCAAAAAAGTGGCTTGGGTTTCTTTGGGTAGCAACTGTACCATCTCCAAAAAACCATTTTCTACTGTTAACTCGTTTCGATAAATCGTTGAACTGAATATTACTTGGTCCGCAAACAATGGAATCCGATAAATTGAAATTTATTTCAGGCGTGTTGATGTTAAATCGGCGCAAACTAACAACTGTATCGGCACAAGAGTGTCCATTGTCGGCCATTAAAGTAACGTCAAAAATTCCCGCTTTATGGTAAACTTTAACAGGGTTTTCAAACTTACTATCTGTTCCATCTCCAAATATCCACTTGAAATTGATTGCTCCTTCACTTGTGTTTTTAAAACTCGTTAAATGAGGGGAACAGGCATTCACATTACTTTCAGAGAAAAAGTCGGCAATAACTTTACCTGCAACAATCGCTTTTTCCATAATTAAAGTATCGCTACAACCTTCAATAGAGCGAGTAATTAGCTTCAAGTCATATTTGCCAGGCTGAGAATATATGTGCTGAGGATTTCTTAAGTTAGAAGAAGTGCCGTCTCCAAAATCCCAATGGTAACTTTGAACATTCGGTGTTGTGTCATTGAACTGAACAGTTAAAGGAATACAACCTTCCCAAGTGTCTGCAACCGCAGTTGCACGATGAGTTCTTAAAGCGGCCTTTTCTTTTGAGGCTTTACATCCATTCACATCAACAATGCTCAGCTTTTGTTTGCCAGCTTTTGTATGAAAGACATGTGTTGGATTTTGAGCAGTTGAACTAGCTCCATCACCAAACTCCCAAAGCCAACTAACAGCAGCAACACTTCTATCAATAAAGTTGGCTTGAATGGGTAAACAAACATTGTTTTGTTGTATCTCAAAATCTGCTTTGGCTTTATTAATTATTATTTTTTGAGAAGCCTGCTTTACATTACTACAACCATAATGTTCTGCTTTTAAACGAAGTGTATATTCTCCTTCATTTTTGAAGGTATAAATTGCTTGTCTGCCTTTAAGCGAATCTCCATTCCCGAAAAACCATGTAAATTCTAAAGCTCCTGTTGAGAGGTTGTTCACATCTAAATTCAGCGCATCACATGCTTCTGTACCTTCATTAAAACTGAAATTTGCTATTGGGTTGCTCACTCTTAATTTAACTGGAGAAACAAACGTTTTAGCACAATTATTTCGATCATAAGCTTTTACACTAATTGTATATAAACCAGTGTCTGCTGGCATGCAATAAACTGTATCACCTGTGTGAACTTGATTTCCAATTTGCCAAACCAATCGATCATAATTTTGGATATTGGATTCGAAACTAATTTGCTCACCCAAACAAGCATTGGCCTTAAACTTAAAATATGGATTGGAAGTTCCCACACCAATGTTTTTCTTAATGGTATGAAAACAGCCTTTATCGTCGGTTGCCGTCAAACTAATCAATTGATTAGAAGCTTCTTTATAGTTAGCATTTGTGTTGTATTGATTACTAATCCCAGCTGCATCTAAGTCCCAAAAATAATTGGAGGCTCTTGTAGAGTGATTTGTAAATAAAACGCTTATACTATCGCATCTATTCTCAATCTGATATGTAAAGGCTGCTTTTGGATTGCCAATTTGAATGTAATTTTGATTTTGAATTGTATCAAATTTTCCATTTTCAAACTCAACAATAAGTTGTAAGGTAAAATTTCCAGCAGTTTGATAAGTATGAATTGGATGTTGCAGAATAGATGAATGTCCATCACCAAAATTCCACCATTGATTTTTGACAGAATCCAATGGCATAAAAAGCTCTAATTGAAAAGGACTGCAAGCAATAATTGCATCAGATGTATCAGAAAAAACATTTTTACCACCCAAACTACCTCCCAAACCTTCAGAATTGACAGAATCTCCTATGCAGGGATAAAGCTGAAGACCATTGATGAGCGTTCTCTTAGAAAAACAACCATCTTTATCCCAAGTAGATAATGAAACGGTGTAGGCTCCTTCTTCAGCATAATAGTGTATTGGATTTGGAATTGTATCTTCTATGTCATCACCAAACTCCCATTTCCAAGAAAGAATGTCTGAATCAGTTGCAGTAAAACTGACTTTGAAATCAGGGCAGTTGTCTACATTCATTGTAAAATTAGCTTTTGAAGCTTTCACGACCACTACGTTGTATGGTTTTAAGCGATAGAAACAGCCCTGTGTGTTTTGAGTCAATAACTCAACAGTATATGTTCCCGCAGTATCAAAGAAATGTTGTGGATTAGCAGCATTCGAAGTATCGCCATCATCGAAATCCCAACGCCAAAAATTTCCGCCAATGGAAGCTCCATCAAAGGATACTGTACCGGGTTGACAAAGCACAATGGTATCAGGTCGATTGAATACAGATTGTGCATCAATTACTTGTATTTCTTTTAGAAATACCGTATCAATACAAGAATTGGCTGTTCTTGAAATTAAAAATGGTTGGTAGGTTCCGCCCAATTGATACACATAATTAGGTTTCTCAGAATTAGAAGTATCTCCATTCCCAAAGTGCCAAGTAAGTGAAGCTGAATCTACATTTTCTGTAGAAAAATGAACTTTCATGGGCGCACAGCCTAATGTATCGCTTAATGTTGCTGTTCTTTTTCCTCCCTCCAGTTGAAGCAAATTAGAATAATGTAAGGTATCGCTACAAAAATCATTGCTGGCAATTAACCTTAAGTCAACAGCTCCTGCATTAGAAATAGTGAAACGCGGACTAAATCCAGTTAATTGAAACGTATCTAATTTCCATTGATAGGAAGTTGCATAAAAAGAAGTATTTGTTGGCTGAAATGAAAAGGGAGCACAAGCAACAATGGAAGTATCTTTTACAGATGCAATCGGTGTTTCTTTTACAACAATGCTATCAACTCTTTGCAAAACATTACAACCAATAGAGTCTGTAAGATTTACGCGAACAGAATACATTCCTGGATTGGAAAAAGCATGGCTTGGATTTAATTCATTTGAGCTTGAGCCAGTTTCAAAATTCCAAGAGGCAGCCACCCAAAAAGAATCAATTGAAAAATTGATAGCTTGACGGCTGCAGATGGTATCTTGACTAATCTCAATTTGTGCTTTTGGAGGTTTGTTGAATTTTATGTACTTCTCTTGTTTTAGCTCTGTTTCACAGCCTTTACTATCTTCAACAGAGAGTGTTACATCAAATTCGCCTTCATTTTGGTAAATATGGGTAACTTTATTGTTCAAACTGTCTTTATTTCCATCACCAAAATCCCAATAATGCTTTAAATTGGATGAAGAGGCTGAAGTAAATCGAACCACTTGTTGATCGCGGCAAATCAGGCTTGTGTCAGCTGTAAAATAAGCAACAGGATTTGCAATTACATTTATTCTTTTTGCCAAGCTTTTTTGTGCTGTGCAGCCGTGAGTTGTGCTAGCCGCTAAAAGTGTTCTAAATGATCCTGAGGAAATGTATTGATGAACTGCATTGTAGGAATTGGAAGTTGTTCCATCTCCAAAAACCCAAGTATAATTATGAGCAGTATCTCCTAAATTAATTAATTGAATGCTGTCATTGAAAAGGCATTGAACAGAATCAGGAAGTGCATAGTTGATAATTGGTTTTGGAAAAACTTGGATGTATGCACTTTTTACTAGTGTATCTCTTTGAGCTGAGTTTATTGAAATAAGTGTAACTGTATAGACTCCCGCTTTTGTATATAAATTGGTTGGATTGCTTTGTGAAGAATAATTTCCATCTCCAAATTTCCATTGATAGCTAATAGCTCCATTACTTTGATTGGTAAAGTTTACTTCTAATGGAGCGCAACCACTGGTTGTATCTGCAATAAATTGTGCTGCAGGTTGAGCGAATAAATTGAAAGAAAATAAAATGAAAAAAGTAGTAAGTAAATTATTTCTCATTTTAATATACTAAAGTGACATTTCCTTTTTTTACAATTGATTCTCTTTCTGCATTTTTTGCAGCCAATTCATAGCCATAAACTCCTGAAGGTGCAGGTGCTCCTCTAAATGTACCATCCCACCGCACATTGGCATTAGTTGATTGAAAAACTATTTCTCCCCAACGGTTATAAACTACCAAATTCATTTCTTCAATGCCTTCGGCTACCATTCCGAATGTATCATTTAATCCATCGCCGTTTGGTGTAAAAGCAGAGGAAATATGAATGTTCATCGGTTTTATTGAGTTTGCTGTATTTGAAACTGAAACCAATTCTTTGGAGGATTTACTCTCAGCTAAAATTCTGAACTCTAATTTATTAGAATCTTGAGCCATGCTCTGAAAAACACTAAAAACGAAAAAAATAAGTAGAAAATATTGTCCTCGAATCATGCGGTAAAATTGACTCCTGATTCAGTCAAAGTTCTCAGTTAGAAACGCATCGAATCAAAATAGGTATTTTACCTATAAAGCCCTTATTTCATGTTCTGACTTTTGATAAACTTAGTGATGCATTAAAACCAAATTCAACTACCTAACCATGAGTTACTTAAATACATTGCCTAAATGAATTTTACTTTTTTAGGTTAAGTTCTCTTTGATTAATAAGTTTTATTAGAAATTACGCTTTCGAAAGTAAAAGCTTTAGAAGAAAAAGTATGAATAAATTAGAAGATCCAGAAAGATTAAAAGCACTAGATGCACTGAATATTTTAGGCTCTTTGGAAGAAAAAGAATATGATTCCATCACAAAGTTAGCGGCTGCAATCTGTGAAACACCTGTAGCCTTGGTATCATTAGTAGCATGTAAGCAACAATTTTTTAAATCGCGACATGGATTAGAAGAGAAAGAAACTTCAATTGATGTCTCTTTCTGCAAGTTTGCAATTGAAGAAGAAGAAAGTATTTTTATAATTGAAGATACTAGAGAAGATATTCGATTCAAAAACAATCCACTAGTAACTGGTGAACCTTTTATTGTTTTTTATACCGGTTCCCCATTAGTAATGAATAATGGTTTAGTACTTGGAACACTCTGCGTAATTGATAAAAAACCAAGGCAATTAAATCAATTGCAAATTGAAGCATTACAAACACTTGCAAAACAAGTAGTTCAATTATTAGAATTACGAAAAGCAAGCATACAACTTCATGCAAATAAGGCAAGCTTAAAACACGAATCTGAACGCTTAAAAAACATCATTGAAGCAACAGAGGTTGGAACTTGGGAATGGAATGTTCAAACAAATGAAGTGGTTATCAATGAACGTTATGCAGAAATTGTTGGGTATACCATTGAAGAGTTAAAGCCCATCAATCTCGACATGTGGAACAGACTCGTTCATCCTGATGATGCTAAACTTTCTGATGAAAAGATTAATGATTGCTTTTCTAAGAAATCAGATTTTTATAACATAGAATGTCGTTTAATACACAAAAATGGAAGTATTGTTTGGATCAATGATCGCGGAAAAGTTATTGAGTGGACAAAGGAAGGACAACCCTTAATTATGACTGGTACCCACACCGACATTACCAAACGAAAAAATACTGAAACACAATTCAAAGCCATCTCTGATAATATTCCAGGTGCAGTTTTTAGGTATGAACTTTATCCAGATGGAACTGATGGAGTTAATGCAGTTAGTAAAGGTGG
>TARA_R110002096_G_scaffold435973_1_pt1 | contig 30387 bp, 26 predicted proteins | sample TARA_R110002096 | Tara Oceans TARA_R110002096 (sample SAMEA4397295) | marine metagenome | biome: Polar Biome; feature: [DCM] deep chlorophyll maximum layer (ENVO:01000326); material: water (ENVO:00002006), including particulate matter (ENVO:01000060) such as... | depth 35 m
AAGGTATGCTGAAAAAAATCGCCTGAGTTCCTCTACCTATGGGTTTAATGGAATGGAGAATGATGATGAAGTGAAAGGGAGTAATAACTCCTATGATTTTGGGGCTAGGATTTATGATCCAAGAGTTGCAAGGTGGCACGGTGTTGATAAACTCGCTCACAAATACCCCTTTGCTTCTCCATATAATTTTGTACTAGGCATGCCAATAATTGCTATTGACCCAGATGGGAAAAGAGTTTGGATTATAATCGATGCTGGCAATAAAGCAGAACACTCTGCCTCAGCATATACTCGAGAGCGTGAGATAAGAGCTAGTAAAGATTTTGACCCTACCAAGGATCAAGTCTACGTTTTAAGAGTGGATGACTTTGGCACGCTTCAGCAAAAAATATCTGAAGTTGTGGATGACGCTACTGAAAATGGATACGGTAAGACTGTGGAGTTATCAGTTTATAGTCATGCTGGAACTGATGGGCCAGTTGGCACTGAACCAACAAGTGGTAAATACAATCTTGAAAAAAAGACTAAAAATCCACTTGATAGGAATCAGCTAAGCTCAGAGGGCTGGGATGCCATAGATTTTAATTTTGATGAAGAGGAATCAATTGCGGCTTTTTATGGATGTCAGGCCATTTCCTTTGTTGAAAGATTTGCTGCTTATCAAGATGCAGCATATGTAGCTGGCTACGGAGGTCGTGTTGGTGTTTCTGAAAGTGCCACTACCTGGGATGCAAATTGGTACACAAGTGACGGGGAAGATCTTTACATGTGGGATGGAATGGGTATTGAAATTTTCAAAAGAGTTCCAGAAGAATTGAAAACTGATATTAATGGTTACGAAATTGATCCAGCATGGGATCCCGATTGGGATGAGCATTATTGGGATCTGAGGCCACAAGAATTAGAGACTAAAACTAACTTCACAACTAACGTTGGTATAACTAAGAATAAGGATGGAAAAATTGTAATATATGGTAAATCAAATGGTTCGAAAGAGGAGAGCAAAGATTAAGTGGTTGTTATTTGTCTTTTTATTGGCCTTATTAGTTTGGTCGTCTTACTATTTTGGTGGATTCGATAGATTAGGGTTAAGACAAAACACCGTTTTGATAAAATGCGACTTCTGTTCCAAGTATGATGATGTTTCAGTATTCTTTATTAGTCAAGATACGTTAAAGTTACAGCCTCTATCAAAGGAACGCTTTTACACTTCAGATTGGTACGCGAAAGATCACATACTCCTGCAGCTTCAGGGCAAATCAATTGTTGTTGGTTTTGATGAATTCAAATTCGATAGTTGGAAAAAAGTAAATGCAATACTTAATTTATCCATGGACGAAAACAACCAATGGTATTTAAACTATCAATTAAATACCATATGGACTCAAAAAAGCGATAGTGTAGCATTTTAGGAGGTGGACATGCAATAAAAAAGTGGACAAAAAGAAGAGAGTCAAGCTACTTGTTTAAAGTTGTTATTTTCTAATTCTACTTCATCAATGGATTTAAAAGCCAAAGCAGCTCCCCCTCTTGGGCTCGAACCAAGAACCTTCTACACCGATTGTCTGACCTATGTTAGACCCAAAGAAAATAAAAAAAGGCCTTACATCTCTGTAAAGCCTTCTTAATCTATGCTCCTCCTCTTGGGCTCGAACCAAGGACCCTCTGATTAACAGTCAGTAATAATCATCTTTCCTTTATTGACATTTGTTTGTATATAGTTTACTCTGCCTAGGGTTTAGGCTATCTCAGTTTTCTGATGATACTATTTGTTTTCCTTTATTTACCCAAATTGTTTGACCTATGTTTGACCCAACCATTATTCTTATTTCTAAGATTCCAAATTTTTCCTTTTGTCTTGGAACTCTTTTACATTGATCAATCCATTGTCAAAAGCTTTTTGCAAACTATCTATTTTTTTAAGGAGTATTTTTTCATTCTCAATTCTATTGAGGTCTAGATATTTTCCTTGAAACTTTTGTTTCAGGTTGTCTTTCTTTTGTTCAAATTCCCCTTGTGTCAGAAGATCATCCTTTTTTAATTTCTTGAGTTCAAAAATCTGCTCAGAAAATTCATCATTAAGTCTTTTTTTATCCTCAAAATGAGGTGATTTATTTTTTAAAAGTTTGGGAATGAGGCCAAGAGCTATTAGTGCAGAAGTTTGCTCAACAAAGCCTAGAATGAACCAAATAATACCATTTCTACCTTGTTCCCGTGATTTTATTGATAGATGAACTCCAAAAAGAATCTTAGTTACAATCAATAAGATAAAAAATACAAGTCCATTAGAAATAAGTTTCCTTGCAAGGGGAGTCAAAAAACACAGAATAAGGAAAATGAAAACCCCCTTGGTTATAAAGTGCTTATTGGAGTCACTTAGGTTATCATTTATTCTATTTACACTTTCAAGAATTGCCACTCCTTTAAAAACAAAAACTAAGATTGTAATTATTAGAATAACAGAGGTTATCATGGTGAAACTTGTGGTCTCCTCAATGGTTTGAATCTGTGCAGGCATAAAGAGGGTACTTGTTAAAATAGTATTCATTGTAAATTTTATTTGGATTTGAAAAGAACCTAATACAAACCTACCCAATTATCATTTATGATAACCAAGTAGGGCATTAGTAGAACAACTTTGCTAGGAGTAAAAAAACTCATGGTTGACAAGCAGCAACTGCAACTAGCAATTGGAAAAAGAATTAAAGAGCTTAGAGAAAATCAAAACATTTCTCAACAAGATCTGGCTGCTTCTTGTGATATGGAAAAGTCAAACTTTAGCAGGTTAGAAGCAGGAGGAACAAACCCAACCATATTTACCTTAAAAGTGATTGCAGATAGATTAGGAATTAGACTAGCTGAACTAGTTTCCATTGAGGAATGAATTTTAAAATTTAGCTATTAATACTAATGTTTAAAATTCTTCAATCTGGAAATTAAGCTCTAAACCCTATTATTTATTCAATAGTGCATCTGCCCTTCATCTTTAAAACTATAGAATCCTTCTTTGGAAACTATAATATGGTCAAGAATTTTTAAATCAAGAACCTTAGATCCCTCCTCAATTTTGCGCGTTAATCTTAAATCTTGAGGACTAGGTTTTAAATTTCCTGATGGGTGATTATGCCCTAAAATTATGCTACTAGCATTGCATTTTAGTGCAGCTGAAAAGATAAGTTTACAGTCAACATAAGTTCCAGCTACACCTCCTTTGGAAATAGTCACCACCCCTAATACTTCACAAGAATGTTTCAACAGGATTATATTAAATTCCTCAAAGAGTTCAATGGTTTCTTTATCCCAAAAGTTTGAAAAAACTCTGTAGGCATCTTTGCTAGAACAAATAGAAGTTCCAGTTTTATTGGTATCAGAATATGATAATTTTATTTCAGCAATTTTCATTGTTATATTTCTTTTAAATGAAACCTAGCCCAATTTGAATTGAGCTAGGTTATTTGGTTTTAAGCACCTTGTAAATGATTCACTCCATTTGAGGAAAATGTGCTGACATCAGCTTTTACTTCACCCTTTTTCTTCATGCTTTCATTGTCATAAACATAGGTGTGGGCTAGTTCAATAACCTCCCCTGTTTCAGGAAGTGTGTATTGATAAATGTCACATTCTTTTCTTTGAACAGAACCTTCTATTTCTGTTCCAATAAGGGCTTTGCAAGTTTCTTCATCAAAAGTTGACATGATTAGGGTTCTTCTTGCGGTAGCATAGAAGTTTCCATTTCTTACACTTTTCACCATTTCTATCCCTCCTTGTACTTTTAAGGAGTAGAATTGCTGTCCTTCCTCAGATAGACTTTTTTTGTAACCAATTATTCTTACCATTTTTTTGAATAAATTAAAGTGGATTGAAACCCCCTCTGCCTCCTTTTTTTTATGGAGGCTGAAACCATTTTGGCTTTGAAAAGGTGCAGGGGGCGTTTCCCCAAGCTAAAATTGGTGGGGGTTGATTAGGGAGGTACTTTGAGCTTAAATAATAGATCATAAAATTTTTACCAAAAAAATTTTTCAGATCATACAATTAGCATAGTTTTAGAAATTAGTTGTCTGCTTCATCAGCTAAGGAACAATTGAAGCCAAATTACCACACTCTTCATTCCCCATTCTAAAGGAATTGAAAGTAAAAAAAAAGACCCTAATTAATAGATTCAATAAGGATTAAAATATGCCTACATTAAATTGGATAGGAAAGGAAAAAGTAATAAACCATCATCAAGATGTACCCTATAAAATATTAGAGCCTAAATACACCTTTGTCAACGGTAAGGAAAGTCAGGGTGAAACTTCTCAAAACAAAATTATTCATGGTGATAATTTGGAAGCTCTAAAGAGTTTATTGCCAGAATATGAGGGTAGAATTGACTGTATGTACATTGATCCACCTTATAATACTGGGAATGAAGGTTGGATCTATAATGATAATGTTAGTGATCCAAAACTAAAAAAATGGTTGGGCCAAGTAGTCGGTAAGGAAAGTGAAGATTTATCAAGGCATGATAAGTGGCTTTGTATGATGTATCCAAGGTTAAAACTACTTCAAAAGTTGCTGTCATTTAGTGGGTTAATTTTTATTAGTATTGATGATTCTGAGTTTTCTAACCTCAAAATCATTTGTGATGAGATTTTCGGAAAATCTTCTTTTATATCAACCTTTGTTTGGAAAAGAAGATCATCTTCTCAATTATCTCAAAATAATGTTTCCATAGATCATGAATATGTTCTTTGCTATTCAAGGTTAAAGGGACAGATAATTAAAGGAGAGGCTAAGGATTACAAGGGTTATAAAAACCCAGATAATGACCCAAATGGACCTTGGGTGCTTGGTGACCTGACAGTAGGTATGACCAAAACTCAAAGGCCTAACCAATATTATGATTTAATAAATCCAAAAAACGGAATGGTATTTCCCGCAAGTGAATCAAGAGTTTGGGCTTATATTCCAGAATCAATGCAAGAAAGAATTAAATCTGGACGTGTTTTCTTTCCAAATAATTCAAACAAAAGACCAATGACCAAAAGGTTCCTAAAGGATTTAAAATCAACAATTAATCCAGTTTCAACTTGGGTCGAGAAACCTAATAAGAACAATAAAAAAGAAGGGCTTGTTTCAGGGTTGAATACAGAAGGAACCAAAGCTTTGAATGAAATTTTTGGAAGTAAACTATTTGATTATTCAAAGCCTATTTCTTTGGTTGAATCAATTATTTATCAATGTACCAACAAAGATTCTATTGTCTTAGATTCATTTGCTGGATCAGGAACAACAGCCCATGCTGTTTTGAATCTAAACAAACAAGATGGAGGAAATAGAAAGTTTATTTTAGTAGAAATGGAGGACTATGCAAACACCATTACAGCAGAAAGGGTAAAAAGGGTGATCAATGGCTATGGAAAAGGGACAAAAAAGGTAGATGGAACAGGTGGGGATTTCACCTATTATGAATTAGGCAAATCACTATTTTTAGACAATGGTTTTTTAAATGAAACTATTGATTTAGAAAAGATTTTAAAATATGTCTGGTATACAGAAACAAAAGAGCCTTATCGTAAATCCAAGGAGGATTACCTTCTAGGAAGAAAGAATGATACTGCCTACTATTTCTATTACCAAAAAGACAGTTTAACAACATTAGATGAGAGTTTTTTAAGATCTATTAAAACAAAAGCAGAACAATACATTATTTATGCAGACAACTGTTTGTTGGATCAAACTACAATGGATAAATACAATATTGTATTTAAAAAAATACCCAGAGATATCACAAGATTTTAAGAGGCATCATGGAATTAAAACCCTATCAACAGAAGGTAATAAAGGACTTAGAATATTTTTTAAGTTATATACAGAAAGAAAATAATGCTGCCAAGGCCTATAACCAATTTTGGGAAGATAAATTGGGCATGCCTTATACTCCTCAATTAGATGGTTCATTTTCAGGAATGAAACCTTACAAAGACAATATTCCAAATGCCATACATATTGCTGTAAAAGTGCCCACTGCTGGAGGAAAAACCTTAATAGCCTGTAATGCCCTTCATACCATAGATAAACACTTTAACCAAGGAAATAGTAAAGCTGTGGTTTGGCTTGTGCCCTGGTCCAATCTATTGCAACAAACAGTAAATAACTTATCTAACCCCAATCACCCTTATAGAGAAAAGCTAAATAGTTTATTTGGTAACAGGGTTGAAGTTTATGAAAAAGACCAATTACTCCAAGGTGCTAATTTCAACCCAACTTCAGTAACAGAGCAGCTCAATATTTTTGTTTTCAACTTTAGTAGTTTAAGAATTAATTCTAGAAAAAAAGAGGATAGAAAAGTATTTCAGGAAAATGGGGCTTTGGAGTCATTTAGAAATACTATTGTTGATAAAGACCTTGTACTTCCGGATACTGATGAAACTGCCTTAATCAATGTGATTAGGAGCTTAAATCCTATTGTTATTGTAGATGAGAGTCATAATGCTGAGAGTGATTTAAGTGTAGAAATGCTGAACAACCTAAATCCTTCTTTGGTTTTAGATTTAACAGCCACTCCAAAAGAAAACAGCAATATCATTTCTTTTGTAAATGCTTTAGCCTTAAAAAAGGAAAATATGGTTAAACTACCTGTAGTAGTATATAACCATCACAAAAAGGAAGAAGTAATAACCAGTGCCTTGCACTTGCAAAGGCAGTTAGAGCTATTGTCAATTGAAGAAGAAAAATTAACTGGAAAATATATTAGGCCAATAATATTATTCCAAGCACAATCCAATATTAAAGGAAAGGATAATACCACTTTTCAAAAAATAAAAGAGCAGTTGGTTAAACTTCAAATCCCAGAAGACCAAATAAAAATTAAAACCAGTGGAATTGATGAGCTGAAAGGTGTTGACCTTATGGCCAAAGGTTGCCCAGTCAGGTATATTATTACAGTAAATGCACTCAAGGAGGGCTGGGACTGCCCAAATGCCTACATCTTAGCATCCTTAGCAGATAAATCTTCTGCTGTAGAAGTGGAGCAAATTTTGGGAAGGGTATTAAGACAGCCTTATGTAGTAAAACACAAAGAAGCATTATTAAATATGTCCTTTGTTTTAACAGCCTCATCAAAATTTAATGAAACCTTAGATAGTATTGTAAGAGGATTGCAAGAATCAGGTTTTAGTAAGGATGATTTTTATGCAGAAGAAGCTCCAGAAGAAAGGCTTAGCCCAAATGAGGTATTAACCCAAGATCTATTTGATAAAGAGGTAAACAATGACCCTAAATCTGATGAAGACTTTGATTTAAGTGCTGTAGAGTTTAATCCCAATGACAAGGTAACTTTAGAAAATGAAGAACAAAACCCACTAATATCACAAATTACAGAAAAGGCAAAAATGGAAGGAGAGACTTTTGAACAAAAAGTCAAGGAACTAGAAATAGATGAGACTACCTCCATTTTTACTGACATTATGAAAACCTCCCCGAAAGTTTATAAAATTGATGATCAATTTCAAGAGCTAGTAAAGAACCTTAAACTGCCACAATTTTTTATAAAAGTTGAGGGAAAAGAGTTAGGAGAAGTTAGCTTATTTGAGGAATTAAATTCAGAAGACCAATTCCTGAACAAGTTGAGCTTATTAAAAGGATTCCAATTATCCAATCACAGCACAAAAATCTCTTTTGAAGATATCTCTAAGGAAATTTATGCTGTAGATTTTAATGAGCAAAAAAAGACAGCTACAGCTCAAAAGGTTAGTAAAAGGGCCAAAGATATTTTGGTGGATACCATTCTTTCTAAGCCAAAAGAATCACAAGTAAATCAAATCAGCAGTATTCTTGTTTCCAAACTAGGAGATATGACTCCCATTTCTCAGCAGGAACTTCAAAAATATGTGAGTCGGGTTTTCGAAAACCTATCTACTGAACAGGTAAGGGATATTGTAGACAATGATTTTATTTATGTAAAAAAGATAAAGGATAAAATCAATGATTTAACTAGTGAATATGCTAAGGAGCAGTTTAGAAAATGGATTGACAGTAACAAGATCATTGTAAAAGAAAATTTTTCCTTTTCCAAATCCCTTTCATTTTTAAAGCCCAGCACAATGATTAGCAAATCCCTTTATGACAGGGAGGCTAGCATGAATAACTATGAGCAAAGCATGATTATGGAAGTGGCTTCATTGGAGAACATTGTTTTTTGGCATAGAAACCTTGAAAGAGGAAAAGGTTTTGCCTTAAATGGATTTAGCTCCAATCACTATCCTGATTTTATTCTCTACACCAAAAGTGGAAATGTCATTTTATTAGAAACTAAGGGTGATGTATTTGACAATGATGATAGCAGAAATAAAAACATTTTAGGAAAGACATGGGCTGAAAAGGCAGGAGAAAACTTTAAATACTTTATGGTTTTTGAGACCAAAAATGTGGAGAATACTTATACGGCTAAAAGTGTAATTGAAGTAATAAGAGGATTGTAGTATGAGAATTTTATTTAGGTAAATATGAAAGAAAAACCCCTCGAAAAGATTTATGCATCAGACTTTTATAAAATAATAGAACCCAGTTTTGTCAAAGAAACTTATGATTACATAGTTTCCGAAAACATGGCTCTAAAGCCATCCACTAAATATTCAGTTTTAATTGAGACAGAAGCTTTTCCGCCTAAAGATTTTTTGAGAAAAATGGCATATCTGAAGGGTTATGAAATTGATGAACCCAATTTTAATGGAGGGAAGGCAAACAAGCCATTTGAAGATTTAGGCTATCCAATAATCAGCAATGAAGATTATCCATTTTGGGATACTTCCTTACTTAATCTTCAAATTGACAAATACCAAGATGCAATTGAAAATACGGATTGGATAAGGGACAAGGAGATATATAAGTTCAACTTTGTAAATTGGTTAGAGGAAAATTTAAATTTTAATAATGAAACGAATAAGGAGGTAAAGGAAAAAATTAATCAATCCCAACAAATTACTTTTAGTCCAGATTCTAAAATTAAGGGGGTGAATTTTATCCAAACAATTATTAGATATCAAGATGATTATATTACCCTTAAAGATCTTGAAAAACTCAGGAAAATAGTTAGCCAAGAATTGCCAGAAAATAAAGAGAACCTAACCCTTTCCTTTAATAGTTTTCCAAAGACTAGTGCCTTTCTAAGCTTCTTTGACCCCAGCAGATATATTGCCTATGATGGTGAATCTATGCCAGCTTTTGAGTATTTGTCAAATGGAGCAAATCAAACAACGGCACCAAAGGCAGGGTTTAAGGCCTTTAAATTTTATCAGATGTTTTATCAAAACATCAAAAAACACCTAAAAGAGAGTCATTTAGATATCTCAATTTTCAAAACCCTTTTAGGCTTGGAATCTCTTTCTGAGCTGCATTGGAATTTTGTAGCTCAAGATTTTTTACTTTTTATTTCTAGAGAAGTTATGGATAAAGACAAAATGATTATTGACATTTCAGGACATGAATTGTTCAAATTATCCATGGGTAAATTTTGGAAGGATCCCAATTATAAACGTATAGATCCGACTAAAAATTTTGAGGAAAACAACCTGGTTGTCATACATGCTGAATCACCAGATAGTCAAGGTGATAATTTTGCCAATTTGGCAAAAAAAGGAGATTTTATATATCTTACATATGGCCAACAAAGATTAAGTTTCATTGCCAGACTTATTGGTGATGCAAGACCGGTTAATGAGGTTATTAGTGTTGATCTTGAAGAAGAATGGATTTGTAGAGAGGTAGAGATAATTAAGAGACCTGTAATTGACAATACATATGATTTAAAAGATAAACTAAACTGGTTGCCAAGTGGGTATTCTACATTCAAGAAAATTAAAAATATTGATGTTGCAAATCAAGTATTGTTTAACAAATATTATGGTGTTGAGATTGTGGACAACGGCATAGTCAAATCCAATAAATCATTTATTGATTCAACTACAAAACAGCCTTTAAACCAAATTCTATACGGACCTCCAGGAACAGGAAAAACCTATAAGACAAAGGCTCTTGCAGTTGAAATAATTGATGGAACAATTCCTGAAAGTAGAGAGGATTTAACAAAAAGGTATTGTGAGCTAAAGGAAGCAGGTCAAATTCACTTTACCACCTTTCATCAAAGTATTAGTTATGAAGATTTTGTGGAAGGTATTAAGCCTAAGTTGAATAAGGACAATAATGGGGATTTAGAGTATGAAATAAAATCAGGGCTTTTCAAGCAAATTTGTGATTTGGCAGACTTGCAAGAGATATCTAATTTCAATGAAGCCTTTGAATCACTGATTCAAGATCTAATAGAATCCAATAACGAATATTTGATCCTAAAAACCCCAAGAGGTAAGGAATTTAGAGTAAAAGTTAATGGCAATGATAACTTAAACCTATACACTTCCTCAGATATTAAGAAACAAGGTGTTCTTTCCAGACAAAAATTAGAAGCTGAATATCATGGAGAAAAGGTTTACAAGGGATGGGAAGGTTATTCCAAAAGTATTTTGGATTATTTAGAAAATCACTATAGTTTATCCAAGGAAGCAAAAGAAGCAGATCAAAAATATGTTTTAATCATTGATGAAATTAACAGGGGCAATGTGTCTGCAATTTTTGGAGAGTTAATCACCTTGTTGGAAAAAGATAAAAGAGCAGGAAAGAGGGAGGCAATAGAAGTTGTTTTACCATATTCTAAAGAAAAGTTTTCGGTGTCTAAGAATATTCATATCATTGGAACAATGAATACCGCTGACAGAAGTGTTGAAGCACTAGATACTGCACTGAGACGCAGATTTTCCTTTATAGAAATGCAATCAGATATTAATGCATTAGAGCAATTTCATAAGTCACAAGGAATAATTTCTGAGAACGAAGATGAAATATCTTTGGTTGAATTATTAAAAACAATCAACGAAAGAATAGAATTACTAATTGATAAAGACCATCAAATTGGACATTCATACTTTTTTCAGGTTAAGAGTTTTAAAGATTTGAAGACTACTTTTAGGGATAAAATTATTCCCTTGTTAGAAGAGTATTTTTATGGAGATTTTGGTAAAATAGGATTGATTTTGGGAGAGAGTTTTATAAAACCAAAAGAAACTCAGAACAGGAAAATATTGGCTCAGAACTTTAAATATGATGTTGATTTTATTGAAGAAAAACAGTTGTACGAGTTTGTAGCTATTGAGAATTGGTCAGTAGAAACTTTTCAATCTATTTACCAAACCTCTGATAGCCATAATGGTTAAGGAAAACTTGATTCAAATATTTGAATACCAAAAGTTAAGGGTTGGTGATTATGGCTTTAAAAAGAAACATTTTGAAGCAATGGTTAAGTTTAATGAACTTCACGGAAACAAATTTTTCAAACCCATATATAATGGTGTTCAATTTGGAAGTTATGTAGGTGTTATTCAAATATCTGGACTGACTATTGAAATTTTACCAAAGGCAGATAATTCTAATAATAAAGAATTATGGCAAGGTGTATTGCTGCACATGCTTAAAGTTTGTAGAAGTATTCAGGTAAAAAATGTGTCAGAAGCCCAATTGAAAAGGAGATATAACTCTATTCTTGAAGCCTATTTTGAATTATATTTAAATGAAGTTGAGCAGCTTATTAGTAGAGGGCTAATTAAAAAATATAAGAGATTTCAAAGTAATCAACTGGCATTAAAAGGGAAGTTGAAAATTGCTCAGAATATTCAAAAAAACATGGTTCACAAAGAAAGATTTTATTGTGAGCATCAGGTTTATGATAAAAACCATTTGTTACACCAAACTCTAAAGCAAGGGTTGTTGGTTTTAGATGGCTTGGGCATTCATAATTTAGGGGACAAAATTAAAAGGTTACAATTTTACTTTGAAGGAATAGAGCAAACCAAAATAACGGAAAAGCAATTACAGGCCATTCAGGTAAATAGAAAATCACAACCTTATCAAAAGGCACTAAACATTGCCAAAATGTTGATTTTAAACTATTCTCCAAATATCAATTCTGGAAATGACAATATGCTTACTCTGCTTTTTGATATGAATAAACTTTGGGAAGAATACATTTTTAGAGTGTTATATAAACATCAGCATCTTGGTTATGAAATTTCCTATCAAAATTCTGATACCTTTTGGGAACACAAGAGGATAAAACCTGACATTGTAATTACCATGAATAATAAAAACCATGTCATAGATACCAAGTGGAAGGTGGTAGATTCTAATAACCCATCAGATGCTGATTTAAAACAATTGTTTGTCTATAATTTGCATTGGAACTCCTCAAAAAGCATGTTGCTCTATCCACAAGTTGATCAGATAGACAGTAAATTTGGTAACTACAAGTATTTTGGTGAGGAGAACAGCCCTAACCAATGTAAACTAGGTTTTGTAAGTGTTTTGGATAATGGAAAAATAAAGGCTAGTGAAAAATTGAGTGTTGAAATACTTCAAAAGCTTATGTGATTTTGATAAGTTTAAATTTCATTTCCTCCTTAAAATGACAATCAACTTAAGTTGTTAAAAAATCAAACTATTATTGCAAGAATATATTGATATCACAAATGTCAAAATTATAAATGGCAGGAATCGCAACAAATACAATTGTTCAAATTCAAACCCTTAGAGATAGAGGATTGACCCTTGATTTTGAGGAGTCTAAGGTCAAGGAGTTTTTATTGGATATAGGATACTATAGATTGGGTTTTTATTGGCATCATTTTGAAATTGATGATGATCATAATTTTGAACCTGGTAGTAAATTATCTGATGTGATTGCACTTTATTACTTAGATGTAGATTTAAGAAATATCCTCGTCAAATATTTAAATCGGATAGAAATATATTTTAGGACGAAAGTAATTTACTATGTATCAAATAGGTTTAAAGAATCGCCAGCCTGGTTTGCTGATGAATCAATTGTAAATGTCAATTTTATTAAAAGTATAAATAAGGTTTATACCTTAGATTTTATTAAAAATAATAAGACTTTAAAAAAGCACCATGATAAATACAATGGTGATACCTATGCTCCAGCATGGAAAACCCTTGAGTTTTTTACATTTGGTGCTCTCCTAAATTTGTTTAAGAATTTAAAGGATGAGGACATTAAGAGGAGAGTGTCAGACAGTCTAGGAATACATAACATTGGAAAATTTGAAAACTTGATGAGAAGTGTGGTTTTAATTAGGAATATCTGTTCCCACGGGGATGTATTATATGATTTCAAAACCCCTAGAGGCTTGTCAGTTGTTCCTAATATTAATTTTGAAGGTAGTGACAGGAACTCATTAAACGCATGCTTAAAAGTGATTTCATATTTCCTAGAACAAATATCTCCAAATAGATGTGAAGATTTTAATAATCAATTAAATGAGGTGTTTTCTAGGAATATGGAGATAGAGGGAGTTAGAGATATAATTTCAGGTACCATTAATTATAAATAACATTTTGTATATTTGCCCAGTGCACTGCTATTCAATTTATTGCTTTAGTTTCTGCACGTAAAAAGAATAAATTCAAAACCTGGACCTAGCTCTAGGTTTTTTTTTGCCCTAAATTATTCGAAAATAGGGTTTTGTTAAATTTTAGAAATTAACTTGTTGAGAATTATTTGATTATGTATAAGTGAAAGGCCATTTGAAGTAAATGGCCTTTGAGTAATTTCTTAAGAAGCATATCTCCACTGAGGTTCTTTCAATAATAATCTAGACATTGCATCATCTTTCATTTCATCATCAAACCCCTTCAGGTAAGCCTGAGTTACACTTACATCATGGTGGCCCATTAACTCCCCTATAAGATCTGTGGAAATTCCAGCAAATTTTAAATGAGTAGCAAAACTATGTCTAATAACATAGGAAGTTACATTTTGATTCACTCCTTGAATTTTTGCAATTTCCTTTAGCTGTTTATTAAACATTTTCAAGGTTTTGAGCTTTCTGTTTTCAATTTGTACTGGGGTCAAACCTTCTTTCAATAATAATGGGAAAACATAATTAGTCTTTCTATTCTGAGATTTATAATAATTTAAAATTTCTCTTACTGGGTCTAGAATTTTTACAGAAAATCTGCCTTTAGTTTTAGAACGTATATATTTAATTTTATCTTCTTCAACATTATCCCAGTTTAATTTCATGAGGTCAATAAAGTTCATTCCTCCCATATAGTAGCTAAAGATCATATAGTTTTTAGTATCAATTAAATGAGGGTGTTTATTGGTGTCAAGAGCTTCCATTAATTCCATTTCTGCTCTAGTTAAGGCTTTTTTTTGCCCTTGACTCTTAAATTTTGAAACTTTGAATTTTTCAAAGGGATAGTACTTGTTATCTGCCACCCCTTTTTTAATAGCATCATTGTATAATGCTCTTAGCTCCCTCATTTTCACCCCAATTCCACCATCAGTATTATTATTGCTGCGTAAATAAGTTTCATACTTATCAAGCAGAGTTGGTGTAATTTCTCTGAAAACTAGATTCTTGTTCTTTTCAAATTTAAAAAAGGAGTTATATGTGCCTTGATAGGCTCTTGCATTTCCAGTTCTACCAGCCTTATTTAGGTCAGCAATTTTTTCCTTCCAAAATTCAGAAACTGTGATCTTTGAAATCTCTTTACCTCTGAATTTGGCCTCAAACTGATTTAGTGTAAAGTTAATTTCACCTTCAATAAAATCATTAATTATTTTAAGAGCCTTTTGATGTTTTTTTAATAGAATAAGGTTCATTTTTCTATAATCAGTTAGATTTTTTTTGAAGACCCTGTTTTGTTCATCCCATTGTTCTTTTTTGCAGGAATGATCTAATTTTAGAATTTTAGATTTTCTATCCTTGGTCACCCTTAGTACAATTGGATAGCTTTTGTCCTTATTTGGTTTATCCCGAAGATAAATTTTTATTGTTGCTGTCATCTGAAATATTATTTTAAAGAGTTACAGATTCCATAAGACCTATATGTTGGAATCTGTAACCTTTTTAGTTAGTTATTAATTAAAAATTGAAATTTCGAAACAAGAGCAGATCTAATTGATGCTTTAGTTTTGATTAGGTCATATTGAATCAAGAGCTGGTTGAACCTTCTACGTTTCTTTGCTTTTGTGTTTCTAGAGAACTTTTTTATGTCAACCTCCCAATATCTTAGAGAATAAAACCTGTCTAGTTCTTTTTCCACATCCTTTGGAATTGACCCATCCCTAGGAATTTCATCTAATATGTCCATTTCATCAAACCTTTTTAAGAGTAGGGCAAAAAGGGATTCAAGATTTGGCTTTTTTAGAAGGTCATTTAGGCAATAAATATTGAGTTTATGGAAATCTTTATGATTTTTAAATGCAATTTCAAACCTTAACAGATTTCCCTCAGGCAAATCATCTTCAAGAATATTCTGTTTGGCTTTATCATATATTTTGATGCCATAATTGTAATGATTAAATCTTTTTAGACTTCCCCTGTTTCTGTATTTGTTGTATTCATTGTGGTCTTTTCCATGATGAGAAACAACATTGTTATGTATGATGTCTTCCGCCCTTTGACTAACACTAATATTGAGTCCAAATTCAAATTGGTTAAGTCTTGAAGATGCAAAGCCTTGAATTTTATTGTCGTAAAATTCTATGGCTTCAGAAAGTTGAGAATACATAAAATCATCGTAGTTAGTAGCCTTTCCCTTCAATCTTAAGTTTTCTGACTTATGAATTGAATTTTTTATATAACCTGAATTCTCATTAATTGAAATTGTAAACCCTTGATAATATGTTTTTTTTGAATTTTGGCACTCGCCATCCCTTGTATTAACTACTTGCTCTATTTTGGTAAAATGTTCATTTTCTTCTATCCAATTTTCTAGAACTCTTTTATCAGGGTAATGGACTCTTATAAAATCAATCATCCTAATAGAAGGTTTTTTTTCCTTCTAAAGAGGAATGAATTGAATCTGAGACCATCATTAAATTTGGTTGACTTCCTTTTTGAAGGTAATCTTCCAAATCTTTTTTTTGAAAGTAAATAAGTTTACCTCCAGGTTTTGAATAGTTTATCTCCCTTTTTGAAGTAAGCTTGTAAAGGGTAGACTTGCTGATACCTAAAAATTCAGCTGCTTTTTTTGAGTTTAAAAACTCTATTTTTATTTTCTCCATATGAGTTTATTTTTTTCAAAGGGAAAAAAATTAAAAAACTCATATTCAATTGTTTATGATGGGTTTAAGGCAATGTTTAAGGAGTTGTTTAAGATTTAATTCTTTTTAGAATGGGGTTACATATCTTAAACAGAGAATTTTCTAGTAGTTTATATTTATTTTCGGAAGCAGAATTTTTTTGGTATCTAGAATAGGCATTATCAAGATCATTAGCATTTATCATTTTACCTTTTTTATTGAAAAAGACCTTAGAGCTCTCTATTTTCTGCGGTTTAAAGTCATGAAACAACTCACCAAGAACATTGCAAAATATTGAAATTATGATGTTGTTTTTATTAAATTTAATTTCATCAATTAGGTCATTGGTGTTGATCATGGTCAAGACATTACAAAAAACTTCAGATGATACCTGATCTAACTCCAGTATGTACTCATCAATAGCAAAGTCATAGAAAAGGGCTAAGTCAGATCGTGTTACTGACGATTTAACTTTGAAGAAGGTGCTATCAGGAATTTTATCTGATATGGAATTAGTTTTGTGTTTACCCAGTCCAGTTAGATAGGTTTCTAAATCAAATATGCTGTTTTTTAGAAAGTGGATTGAGTATTCAGGTTGTTTACTTAGTTGAGATTTTAAAAAATCAAGTTTTTGGAGATGTTTGTCTAGATAGAACTGAGGCTTTTTATTTGTGAATTCAATGGTATCAACACCCAGCCTTAAGTTTTCTTTACATTCTTCAATTATTTTAGATAGAATTTTTTCTAAATGGTCGGAGTAGGTAAAAAAAACAAAATCCCCACTTTTGGGATTATCACTCTTTGGGTTGGGGTAGTATCCAATCATTTCATTTTCCTGATCAACAAAGTCTCCATTTTTATCTGCATCCAAAAAAAACTTTCGTCTATCTTCTGATATAAAGGAAGTGTTGAAAAGGTTTTCAAAGGAGATGAAAGGCTGCTCTTTGCTCATGTGATTTAACAATGTTTGACCTATGTTAGACCCAAAGAAAATAAAAAAAGGCCTTACATCTCTGTAAAGCCTTCTTAATCTATGCTGCTCCTCTTGGGCTCGAACCAAGGACCCTCTGATTAACAGTCAGATGCTCTAACCAACTGAGCTAAGGAGGAATCTTATTATTCCATCAAATTGGGGCTGCAATATTAGCACCTTTCATTAAAATACACAATATTTGCCGAAAATTTTTAAATAAAAAAATATGAGTCTTTTAATTGTAGGTACAGTAGCCTTTGATGAATTGATTACACCCTTTGGAGAATCTGGTAGAATTATGGGTGGATCCGGTACCTATGCTGGAATCTCTGCTTCCAATTTTTCCGATGACATTAGGCTGGTTTCTATAATTGGAGAGGATTTCCCCGCCGAATATTTACAGCACTTTAAGGCAAGAAATATAAACACCGATGGAATAAATACCGTAAAAGGTGGAAAAACTTTCTTCTGGAAAGGAAAATATCACAACGATATGAATAGTCGTGACTCCTTAGAAACAGAATTAAATGTTTTAGCGGATTTTAATCCAGTACTCCCAGATTCTTATAAAGACAGTGAATTCCTAATGCTAGGAAATCTTACGCCTTCTGTTCAGATGAGTGTTTTAGATCAAATGAATAGCAGACCAAAATTAGTGGTGATGGATACCATGAATTTTTGGATGGATGTTGCCTTAGATGAATTGAAAGAGGTTTTAAAAAGAGTAGATGTGCTTACTATTAACGATGAGGAAGCTCGTCAGCTTAGTGGTGAATACTCTCTTGTAAAAGCAGCCAAGAAGATTGCGGCAATGGGACCAAAATATCTAATTATTAAAAAGGGAGAACACGGAGCTTTATTATTTGGAGAAGGTGAAGTTTTCTTTGCACCAGCATTGCCTTTAGAAGAGGTTTTTGATCCAACAGGAGCTGGCGACACCTTCGCCGGAGGCTTTATTGGGTATTTAGCACAATGCCGTGATATTTCTTTTGATAGCATGAAAAGAGCTGTGATTTTTGGTTCCGCTCTCGCTTCCTTTTGTGTTGAGAAATTTGGAGTAGATAGAATTATCGAAATCAAAAAAGAAGATATGGATAGGAGAGTAGAAGAATTTGTGAATCTCGTTCAATTTGAAGTGCTATTAAGCTAAAATCTAATCGCCTAGAATCCCCCACCGAATAGTATTTAAAAATATTTTTTCAACAACCCAACCATTGCCCGAATACTCCCGTTATATCCGCGAAGGCTTAGGTTAAACAATATTTTTATCAACAATAGTATTGCAAAAAAATTAGAATAATTGTTCGGTTGCAACCAGGAAGCAGGATTCTACGTAAATTCGTCTTCCTGGTTTTATATGAACTGATGAAGATACGGAAGGAATTATTAGAATCCTGTAGAAAGGAAGACCGAAAGGCTCAGTTTGAGTTGTACCGTCTTTGCTACAGTATCCTCCTCTCAGTTTGTCTCCGTTACGAGAAAAATAAAGAAGATGCAGAATTCCTGCTAAACAAAGCCTTTTATAAAATATTGAAAAACCTCGATAAGTACAGTGAACACGTACCCTTTGAGGCCTGGATTCGGAGAATTACTATTAATACTGTGATCGATGAATACAGGAAAAATAAAAAGGACATAGTTGATTATGTAGAAGAACCCATGAATATAGCGCCCAATAAAGCGGTAGACTATAACGAAGCGGACCAGAAATATGATGCTGAGGATCTTCAAAATTTAATTGATCAACTACCTCCGATAAGTAAAAAGGTTTTTAACCTCTATGTAATAGACGGTTATAACCATAAAGAAATAGCTGAAAAGCTCAGTATGAGTGAGGGAACCAGTAAATGGCACTTGAGTAGCGCCAGAAAAAAACTGAAAGCTCTTGTACTGAAATTAATGAATAATGTTGCCGTATTGCTATGAGTGATAAAGGTCTTGACGAAATTTTTCGCAAGAAGCTGACGAATCGAGAATTCGAATTTAATCCAGCTAATTGGGAAGCCATGGAAGCCATGCTAGATGCAGATAGAAAACCTGCTGTCTTTTATTGGTGGACTAGCGCTGCCGTGGTTTTATTTGGATTATTAACTGCTGGAATTGCAATTTTCCAAAACCCTGTGCTGGAAAATGATATTCAGCCCATTTCTACTAATATCCAAAATGAAAACAGCATTCCTGCCCTTGAAGACGAGCGCGAAAGCTTCCAAAATTCGGAGAATAGTATTGCAAATGAAATGGAAAGCACTATTTCAAATGCCAATGAACATAAGCCAGCTGTGGAGCAGTCTATGGCTATGCCTAATTCCAGTGATGAAGAAGAGTTTGGTATAGGAAATAATCCTCAAGAAGCAGAGGCAATTGCAGCTGTTCAAGGGACTGAAGAAACACAAAATGCAGTTTCTGCCAATGCAAATAATCAGGCTCCTAGTGAAATTAGAGAAGATGAAACAGAAATTGCCTTTTTAGATTTAATGGCTAAACCCTTCCCAATTTTAATAACTGCTCAGAATAATAGCTTAATACCACATCGCCAATATCCCTCTAGTGATATTCGAAAATTTCAAAAGCAGCATGAAGTTTCTATGATCGCGGGAATAGGTGCCGGACCATCGTTTAACGGAGGTGAAGAATCTAAAGATTGGTTGATTGGATTGAATTACGAATATAGATTTTCATTTAATTGGAGTATCAATACTTCCCTGAGCTATAATGCGAAAATGTCTCCCGGAATTGTTCATCTTTCAGATAGTATTTTTCATTCCTTTTCCCCAGAAAGGATAATCACAGAAAGGGAAAATAAGAGGCTAGACTATTTTGAACTTCCTATTCAAATTACAAGATCCTTTAATTCTAAACATCAATTAGGCCTTGGTATTTATAGCTCTGTACTTTTTAGTACTGTAACCGATGTAAAAAGAACAAGCATTACAATTAAAGAAACTAAAGAAAGTGAGTTTTCAGAGTCGGGACTGTCTGAAAACTTTAAGGTGTTCGATTATGGTTTAACGAGCTCCTATTCTTATCAGTTTAATCCATCATTGAACCTAGGAGTTCAGTTTAAATATGGATTGAGCGACATCACGGTGAATAATACACAAGAGTTGAACGGCTATCATAGAAATATTAGTACAAGGCTGATATTGAGATATAGATTGTTTTAAATGAAGTTGAAGAGTGTATATATGATAATGGGAGTGTTTTTAATACTCCTAGCTAATTCCTGCTCCAAGGAAAGCTCCTCCCCTCTGGGTGTTTATCAAGATGATTTTGTATTTTATTTTGAAGGTAAAATAAATGGTAAGCAGGTGGAATTATCTGCCGGTGATAATAATTATGCCCTTCAAACCGATTATCATTTTAATGATTCTGATAGCTTGGTTTTCATGTCTGGAATGCTCTACGATGCTGCAAGTTCGGATAGGAAAAATGCCCTGATGATTCAATTTATTGCGGATAAAGCAATTGCCCAAGAGTCGAGCTTTGAAATATTTGAAAATTTAAATGAGGGCAATACCCCTCTTACCGAAGCCACAAACTATAAGAATCATTCTAGTGAGTATGAGCTTAGTCTAAACCCCGATATTTTATCCACGAACTATAATTACAATTGGTCTTTCGAAAATGGAAATTCCAGTAGTTCTACCAATCCCAATATTATTGTATCCTCACTAGAATACCCGCGTTTTTGGGTAACCTTAGGTTCTGATACTCAAAATGGTTCTTGTGTTGGAAGAACTACTCACTGGTTAAATATCGACCGGGACTGTGATGCTACTTTTATAATAGTACCCAACCATGTTTTAGGGGGTTATAGAGCTACAATCTACGAAAAGCAAGGGCTGGTACAATCCGTGAAATGGTCTTTGGATGGAACCGAAATTGCCTCCACTATGGAATTGGATAATTTACCGGTAAATGTTGATGGAAACCACAGCCTTAGAGCTGAAATATCATTTTATAGTGGATGTAAAAAAATAGTAGAAAAGGATTATAATGTTTTGGCCAATGTTCCTGTAATCTGCGATTTGGATTTTTGGTGTTCTAAAAGTCCTGTTAGGGTATATGATCCAAAGCAAAGAGGTACAGTAGAATTAGTTTATTTTGATGAACAAGGAAAGAAGTTCAGTTCGAAATACGATAATGCGGATGGTAAATTTAGAGTCCATGGACTAAGAGAATTTGAAAATAATTCTCAAAACCAAAAAACCGCTCGTTTTCAATTTGAAGGAAGAGCTGTTTTAATGGCCGAAGATGGGAGCACCATCAGCATCGAAAATGCATTTGGCTCCTATGCCCTTGCTCACCCTTAATTTTTGGGGATAAAAATTTCTATTCGAAAGCGATGAGAATTTGATTCTTTTCTACCGCAATTCCAGTTTCCACATTTACAGATTTCACCACACCTTCAGAACTAGCTTTGAGAACATTTTCCATTTTCATAGCCTCTAGAATTATCAATGCATCACCCTTTTTCACAGAGTCGCCAGCTTTAACCTTTATAGAAAGCACTAAACCGGGCATTGGGGCTTTGAGATCATTTACTGCCGAAGAATTTAAATTCTCCATACCCAATTCCTTCAATAATAAATCGAATCTATCCTTAGCTTCTAGGGTATAGCTGTTGCCATTTACCATTATTTCAAAAGTTTTGGCTTCATAGTCGGCTTTTGAAATGGAAACCCTATAGCTTTTATGGTTTTGGATAATATGAAAGCCATTTGCTTCTTTGTTTACATCCAATTTATAATCATGGCCATTTACAATTCCTTCAAATCCATTGGCATTTGGAAGGATTTCAAACTCTTCATTTCCAGCTTTTATCTTGTACATGGTTTTATTCTAAAATTACAAATGTATTTTAGGCCCCTTAATTTGGCCATTGCAATGCAAAGATGCTTTTTTTTACTCATATTTTCTACATGCTTTTTTTCTCTAAGAGCACAAGAAATAGATATATTGGCTATAGAGCTTTCCCTGTGGTTGGATGAAAAGATCCCTGAAAAAATTCACGCCCGAAGTTTACTAACGATCCGAAAAAATCAAGCGCTAGAAGTTCAATTGGATTTTGAATCTAAGGATATAAAATACATAAAACTCAGGGAGGGGAGGTTAAAGCGAAATCTGAAATTCAAGCAAAGTGGTACTATTCTAAAAATAGAAACCGCCTCAATAAATACCTTGGTTTGTGATATTGAAATCGATTATTTGATTGATTTAAATTCCAAAAACCTTCGGGAAAATATAGACCGGGAAAGAATAAGATTGGCTTTCAACATGAAAAATGTTATCCAGGGAAATGAAATTGGAAAAAGTGGATTGTTCTTTCCAGGTAGGCCTTATGATCCCTTTAGTTTTAAAGCAAATATTACACTACCTCGAAAAATAAACTGCGGACTTCCGGCCCAATTGGAATATGTGGTAAATCACAACAAAATACAATCGCAATTTTGGGCTTCAAAAAATGAAATTACTAGTGAGCAATTTTATTTCGTTTTAGGAGATTTTCTAGAATTTGATGAGCTAGAGTTTCAAGAAGAACTAATATTAGAATCAGTAAGCTTTGAAGAGAGATTGGCAGAGGAATCCAAACAATCCATGCTCGCTGTTATCAACTATATAAAAGCCTATGATCCCATTTCTGAAATGCAGGAATTGAAGGCCTCTGAGATTTTGGAAATAGATAGTTTAGCCGCTATAAACAAGGACTTTCTTTGGGTAAAGGAGGAAAATACAAATATCAGGTGGGCCGATAAACAGTTTGTAAGGGATCAAATTCTATTTCTTCGTGCCGCACATTTTGATAGCTCCAGAGCAGCACTTTGGCATTTAGAATATCTAGCACAAAAGGAATCTCAAGCTTGGAAGCTCGAATTTTTGGAAGAACAATGGGATTTATGGAAGCAAGGGAAAAGTAAAAACCAAAAACTGGCATTACTTAGTTCTGTATTGGATTGGTTAAAAGTCAAAGATTCAGCTGCCTATCAACGATATATCACAAAAGACTTTGCTAACGGCGAATCACAAGAATGGAAAATTGCGCAAACCATTATTGCTAATAATAGAATTCCAGAATTGGAATTGCAATATTTTTATAAAAATGAAAGGGAAAATTTGGTCATCATTCAAAAAGACAGTTTAAAACAGGCCATCCCCGTTTACTATAAATTTAAGGTTTTCGATAGGGAGGGAATGGAGATATATTCGGGTATCAGCAGAGCTGTTCATTTTGATACTATAAGCTTTCCACAAAAAGGGGCACCCCGCGCGGTAATTTTTGAATATGAAGAGAATTTCCCCGCTCGATTTATTCTTCCAAAATCCGACAATTACGATATGTTCCTCTTTGCCAATGGGGAAAATGATAAGCAAAAAAGACAAGCACTATTTAGATTGTTTGAAACAAAAAACAGGAATTTATATTCTACAGTTTTGGGATTGGCTATGGATAGTAAGGAAGCAGAAATTCGCTTGGAAGCGGTTAATAGAGCTGAGGTTTTAGGGCTTCCAGGGCAGCAAAAGCTAAAGAGTATTATTATGGATTTAGCTCAATATGACAAAGACCCGGAGGTGCGAAAACAAGCCAAATTACTTGTCCGTAAATATTATGGCCATAAGTAAAAGTCATTAAGTAAATTTGCGGGCTGAAACAATTCGAAATAACAGGCGTTTAGTCGTCTTAACAATATTTAAATGGATCTTTTTATTCAAGCCTCTCAATTTATTTTGAGTCTTTCCTTACTGATAGTTCTTCATGAATTAGGGCATTTTATACCAGCTAAAATTTTTAAAACCAAAGTTGAAAAGTTCTACCTTTTTTTCGATCCTTATTTTTCCATATTCAAGAAAAAAATAGGAGGTACTGAATACGGAATTGGCTGGTTGCCACTAGGCGGTTATGTAAAAATAGCTGGGATGATAGACGAAAGTATGGATAAGGAGCAAATGGCTAAACCTCCACAACCATGGGAATTTCGCTCCAAACCAGCTTGGCAGAGACTAATAATAATGATTGGCGGTGTAGCGGTAAACGTGATTCTTGCCATTGTTATATATGCAGGAATAGCCATGAGCTATGGTGAAGACTACCTTCCCAACGACAATATGGTTTATGGAATTTCTACAGATAGCTTAGGTACTGCCATTGGAATAGAAGGAGGAGATAAAATTATTGCTATTGGTTCCACAAAAATTCAGCGCTATTCAGATATTGGAAAAGAAATAATACTTACCGATGAGAACTCAATAACAGTTTCACGAAATGGAGAGCTTAAAAAGTTGAACTTTTCAGATGAGCAAAAAGGAATGATCATCCGCAGAAAATCGAGATTTATTCTTCCTAGGATTCCTTTTGTTATTGGAGAAATTACAGACACTTCTGCAGCCAAGGGAATTTTAAATATTGGCGATTCTATAGTGGGTATTAATGGTAGCCCTATGTCTTTTTATGATCAGATAATTGAAACTGTTCCCAATTATGCGAATCAAGAATTGGTATATAATATTTACCGAAATGGAAACCGCGAGAACCTTAAAGTAATGGTGCCAAAAAGCGGTATAGTAGGGATTAGAGCCTATGGTACTAATAATTACCTAGACTATGCCCATACGGATTATAACTTTTTTGAAGCCATCCCTAAAGGACTGGGAATGGCTAAGGAACAATTGGTGGATTATGCTAGACAGCTAGGAGTTATTTTCACTCCAGAAACGGGAGCCTATAAAGAAGTAGGTGGATTTATTATGATAATGGATCAATTTCCTTCTGAGTGGAATTGGAGATTCTTCTGGGGCTTTACGGCTTTCTTAAGTATTATGCTGGCTTTTCTTAATATCCTCCCTATACCTGCCTTAGATGGTGGCCATGTGGTTTTTGTACTTTGGGAAATGATTAGCGGAAGAAAACCCTCCCAAAAGGTTCTAGAATATTCGCAAGTTGTAGGATTTATTATTCTTCTAGCCTTAATTCTCCTAGTAAACGGGAATGATATTTGGAAAAAGATTTTCGGATAATTTAAATTCTCTTTTTAGCAATAGGTAAAGGTTTATTATTTCCTTTAAATCGGCTTATTACAAAAGCTATAAAAAAGATAATCCCAGCTACCGTGGCCATAGCTCCAGCAATGCTGCCATTTAATAGGCTTGCCAGAAAATATCCACCGCTAGCACTTAAGACCCCAAATAATGAAGCTAAGAAAAGCATAGTTTTTAGCTTCCCAGTAAGTAAATAGGCCGCTGCAGCAGGGGTGATAAGAAGGGCAACTACGAGTATTGCTCCAACAGATTCAAAAGAAACTACAGTGGTTAGTGAGACTAAACTCATAAAAGCAAAATGCCAAAAAACGGTAGAAATTCCTAGAGATTTGGCATAGTCAATATTAAAAGAGCTAAGGTAAAGGCCTTTAAAACCAAAAATGATAAAGGCTAATATCACCAGCAATAAACTAGCACTTATCCACATGGCTCTAGGACCAAGACTCATACCAGAGCTGCTATAAAGTAAATCCAAAGGAACATAGGCAATCTCACCAAAAAGAACACATTCCTGATCTAAATCTACCTGATTGGTAAATAAACTAATCAGAATAACACCCATGGCAAAAAGCCAAGTAAAGGTTACGCCAATGGATGCATCTTCCTGAAGACCAGCTTTTTTGTGTAAAAGGTCAATTAATAAGGTTGTTAAAACCCCAAGAGCTGCCGCACCGATCAACATGGCAATGCTATCTCTAGATCCTGAAATTAAAAAGGCAATTACAATTCCCGGTAATACACTATGAGAAATAGCATCTCCCACCATGGCCATTTTTCTCAGAATAAGAAAGGAGCCTAGTAAACCGCAACTAATAGCAATAATACTCCCAGTTAATATGATATAAAAAGCTTCCATTATTGAGGATATGGTATTGGGCTACTATGTGGATCCACCTCTGGATACCCTAATTCGCGCAGCAATAATTCTTCTATTTCTGGGGTGATAATATGTTCAATAGTCTCGGCATTAGGGTGGATATGATCCGATTTTAAACGCATCCTTTCAGTGAGATACATTTCCCATAAACGATGGAGACGAACCACCCGTTTTGCTTCTTCCATCCCCTTTAAGGAAAGGCCATAAAAATGATTCTTGGGAATAACAAAATACTTCTTTTTTAGGGTTTGAATGGCAAGGGAAAATTCCCCTTCTGAAAACCTTCTCATTTCCAGTAATTCCTCTTTTTTAAATTCTAAGCTTTTAAACTGGCTCCGTTCCGAGAGATGATAAAAGGATTTAAGTAAATTTTCGGATAGGATTTTCTTCCTGTTTTTTCTTTGTTGAAGAAGTCGGGCTAGCACACCCCTTTTTGGAGCTAGGAAAAGTGAAAACATCGCCATAATGGATAGGCACATTACTATCCAAGGCCCAGTAGGCATATTTGGGGCTGCATAGGAAATATAAGATCCTACTAAACCAGAAAAAGCACCAGTAAGGCCCGCTATTACAATCATAATAATAAGGCTATTGGTCCAAGATCTTGCAATGGCCGAGGGAGTGATTAATAGAGCAGCCATTAACACTACCCCAACAGATTGGATGCCAATAGAAATGGCCAATACAGTAATTGTAGATAGAATAAAATTTAGTTTGCGGATGGGTAGTCCAGCAGATTTAGCAAAATCCGGATTGAAGCAAAGGATTTTAAATTCCTTAAAGAAAAGAACTGTAATTAAGAGGAGGAAAGCCGCAACACTTGAATAGGCTATCAGATCACTTTCGGTCATAGAAGCAGCCTTACCGAAAAGAAATTGATCTAATCCCGCTTGATTTCCAGCACCAGAATGTTGAATACTGGTAAGCAATAAAATCCCAATCCCAAAAAATACACTGAGCACCAAACCTATGGTAGTATCTGGCTTTAGTTTGCTGTTTTTGCTTAGATATTCGATTAATAAAATGGCCAGCCAACCCGATAGTAAAGCACCCCCCATTAATACAAATGGGTTTTTTGTTTGAAATAGCATAAAAGCAATGGCAATTCCGGGTAAAATAGCATGGGCTACCGCATCACCAATAAGAGATCTTTTTCTTAAAAAGGCAAAGCTGCCAACCACCGAAGCGCACATCCCTAAAAACAGGGTTCCAAAGCTTACGGTACGCACATTGGGGTCTGCGAAACTTAAAAATTCCAATAGCTTATCCATCACCTAAGCCCTCCCTTTCTTGAAATTCTTTTTCCCTAGCAGGGAAGTCATTTTTAGCCATAAGGTCACCAATTTTGGAAAGAACAGTTAACCTTCCACCATAAGCCTCCTGAAGAAGATCCGAGGTGAATACTTCATCCTTTTCACCAGCAGCAACAAGTCTGGTATTTAAAAGAACTATATAGTCGAAATATTCATAGGCCGTTTGTAAGTCGTGGTGGACAATAACCACTGTTTTGCCCTCACTTTTCATGGTTGATAGTAAATTTAATATGCTATCCTCAGTGGCGGCATCTACACCTACAAATGGTTCATCCATTAGGTAAAGGTCTGCTTGCTGGGCTAAAGAACGTGCAATAAAAACTCGTTGTTGCTGACCACCAGAAAGCTGGCTAATTTGTCTATCTGCATATTCAAGCATATTTACCTTTTCCAAAGCTTCAATGCTTATTTCCTTGTCTTTTTTGCTTAGCCTTTTGAAGAGATTATTCTTGCGATAGCGTCCCATTTTAACAATATCCATAACACTAGCTGGAAAATCCCAATCAACACTTTCTCTTTGTGGAACATAGGAAACACGTTCCCTTACCTTATCTAGTTTTTCACCAAATAAATTTACATAGCCACTATCGGCTTCCATTAGTCCCATTATATTTTTGAGAAGGGTAGTTTTTCCAGAGCCATTAGGGCCTACAATACCAATTAATTGGCCTTTGGGAAGCTTAAAGTCTATATCCCATAAAACGGGTTTTTTATTATAACTAGCCGTTAAATTATGAACTTCTATAGCCGGGATTTCTTTTGAATCTATTTTCATTTAAGGGCCTTTACAATACAATGTAGATTATGCTTAACCATGCCAATATAATTTCCGGCTGGACTGTCTTTTGAAGCCATAGCATCTGAATAGAGTTCACCGCCTAACTTAACATCATGTCCCCTTTTTTGGCATCCTTCAATAACAGCTTCAATGGATTTTGGGGGTACAGAACTTTCAACAAAAATGGCCTTGATTTTTTTATCAACTACAAATTGAACCAGTAAGCTAATGTCTTGCAAACCAAATTCGGCAGTGGTGGAAATTCCTTGTAGCCCTCTAACTTGAATATTATAGGCCCTTCCAAAATATTTAAATGCATCGTGGGCAGTAATCATTATTCTTTGGTTATCGGGTATTTGGGAGATTTGTTTTAAGCAATATTGATGAAGATCTTCCAGCTTGGCCTTGTATAGACTTTCGTTTTTTTGAATATGATCTTTTAAGTGAGGGAAGGACTTTTGAAGTTTTTTGGAAACGGATAGCATGGCTTTGGACCAAAGGCTAGCATCAAACCAAATATGGGGATCTTGGGCCCCTTCAAAATCTGAAGAGTTGATAAGGTCCTTTCTATCTATCCCATCACTAAGGGCAATGATAGATTTGCTTTTGCCAAGTTTTTCAAAAATACTGCTCATTTTACCTTCGAGATGTAAGCCATTATATACAATTACATGGGAGTTGCTCAAAGCAGAAATATCCCCTTGAGTTGCTTTATATAAATGTGGATCCACTCCTGGTCCCATTAGAGTTATTACTTCAATGCTATCACCTACGAGGTTTTTCACCATATCGCCAATCATTCCTGTGCTGCAGACTATGCTTGGGGAATTTTGCTGATTTTGCGGATCTGGATTACAAGAGGCACAGCCCATTAGTATAGCCAATAGGCCAATTAATTTATTTCTCATTGAGCGTAAATGTTTTCGCAGCTTATTTGGCTAAGGCTTCTTGTTTCACCTTTTATTTTTACTGTCATGGTTTTATCAAAATCTTCTACTTCCTGTATTTCCAATGTGGTATTTAATTCGATTTTTAATTTTTCGAGGTAGCGCAAAAATTCAGGAGAACTATCTTTTACGGCACTTACTCTTACCTTGTCTCCGGCTTTAAAAGCATCAAGGGTTTTACCCAAGGAAGAAGGAAATACACCAGCTTTATTTGGAATAGGATCTCCATGTGGGTCGTAGTTTGGAAAGCCTAGGAAAGCGTCCAAGGAATCGGTAAGTTTTGGGGATTGAATATGCTCTAATTGCTCCGCAAGCTCCTGTACTTCATCCCATCCAAATTCTAGTTTTTCCACTAGGAAGTACTCCCATAGTCTTTGTTTGCGTATGGTTTTAATAGCGATGGATTCACCTAGGGGCTTTAGTTTTACGCCCTTATATTTTTCATAAATCAAAATGTTTTTGTCGGCTAATTTCCTAAGCATATCCGTAACTGATGCGGGCTTAGTATTTAGCTCCTTGGAAATAGCGTTGGTGCTTACCCTTGGACTTGATTTTCCAAGAAGGTAAATGTTCTTAATATAATTTTCTTCTGTAAAACTAAAGCTACTCATCTGGCTAGGGTTATTCTAAAAGCAAAAATATAAATTTAGACTAGCCTAAAAAAATAGTTAGGGAAATATATTTGGGTTAAGTGCGAAGTTTTGTTTTTTTTTCAATTGGATTGGGAATAAGTGGGGTTAGAATATTCGTCCTTGTTCGTTAAAACACTAAAGCTGGCCTTTAAATAATTTAGCTCATTATGAGTTCAAGTTTTGCTAAATCGAATTAGGAAAAAGCAAAAGGAAATAGAAGTTATGGTAATATTTTCTGGCGCTTTTTTAACAACCCTTTTGGAGCGAGCCTCTTAGCTCCTTGAAATTTATTCAAGAGCTGAATAGAGAGTCTGTTTTAACACAATTAAGATTAATCAAAATCCTGCTGCTTAAAGGCTTAGATTAACTCATTTTAAACATTCAATCCCATTCCAGCTTTGAATTCTCCCTTCTAATTATTAAAATTGCATTAACCTAAAAACAACAACTAACCCCCTTTTAATTTCCCTAAATTCTGTACCCCACAGCGTTAATTTAGATGGTAATTTTTTCAAGTACATGAGAAAAGTGAAAATTTAATTTAAAAACTTTTTATGAAAAGAATTTTACTACTATTTGGAATCCTAGCATGTTGGGTTTCGAATGCTCAAATTACAGCTCCGATGACTGAGTCATTTGGGACAACGACTTTGCCAGCAGGCTGGAATGTTTACAATTCCTCTGGAACCAAT
>TARA_R110002096_G_scaffold13569_4_pt1 | contig 30200 bp, 31 predicted proteins | sample TARA_R110002096 | Tara Oceans TARA_R110002096 (sample SAMEA4397295) | marine metagenome | biome: Polar Biome; feature: [DCM] deep chlorophyll maximum layer (ENVO:01000326); material: water (ENVO:00002006), including particulate matter (ENVO:01000060) such as... | depth 35 m
ATTTTACACATCCCGTTTAGGTATTGGCTACAAAAATATCGTGCCATTTTACAAGAATCAAATAGCTAATAATAAAAAAGTAAAACTAAAAATGTTACACTTTTTTATAAATACAGGTATTAGAGATAATGCTTACTATTGGAACGAATTACAAAAATGTTTAAAGGTTTATATTAGCTTAAAAAGAATCTGCCCATCTTTAGATAGTTTAAATATTGGTGGTGGTTTCCCCATTAAAAACTCATTGGCTTTTGAATTTGATTATGAGTATATGATTGATGAAATTGTTAATCAGATAAAAGTAACTTGTGATGAAGAAGAAGTAGATGTGCCTCATATTTTTACAGAATTTGGAAGTTTTACAGTAGGCGAAAGTGGTGGTGCTATTTATGAAGTTTTATACCAAAAGCAACAAAATGACCGTGAAAAATGGAACATGATTAATTCATCTTTCATTACAACGTTGCCAGATACTTGGGCCATAAACAAACGTTTTATTTTATTAGCTGTAAATAGATGGCAAGATAGCTATGAACGTGTTTTATTGGGTGGTTTAACCTGTGATAGTGATGATTATTACAACAGTGAGCAACACATGAATGCTATTTATTTACCAAAATATAATAAAGAAAAACCGTTGTATATTGGCTTTTTTAACACAGGGGCTTATCAAGAAACTATTGGTGGTTTTGGTGGCTTGCAACACTGTTTAATTCCGTCTCCAAAACATATTTTAATTGATAGAGATGAAGATGGTAATTTGACGACACAATTATTTGCCGAACAACAGAAAAGTGAAGATTTGCTTAAAATATTAGGCTATGCAGAGAATCGAAATAAGGTTACAAATGGAGTTGATCACGAATTAGAATTAGCCAAAAACGAAAAAATTTAGTAAAAATATGAGTACAAAAGGACCAATATCACAATTTATAGAAAAACATTATTTACATTTTAATGCTGCTGCTTTGGTAGATGCTGCAAAAGGTTACGAAGCCCAATTAGAATCTGGTGCAAAAATGCTAGTATCGCTTGCAGGGGCTATGAGTACTGCGGAATTAGGTAAAAGTTTTGCTGAAATGATACGTCAAGATAAAGTTCAAATTATCTCATGTACAGGCGCTAATTTGGAAGAAGATATTATGAATTTGGTAGCACACTCACATTACAAACGTGTGCCAAATTATCGCGATTTAACACCTCAAGAAGAATGGGATTTGTTAGAAAAAGGCTTGAATCGTGTCACCGATACCTGTATTCCAGAACATGAAGCGTTCAGACGTTTACAAGAACACATTTACAAAATTTGGAAAGATGCCGAAGCTAAAGGCGAGCGCTATTTACCTCATGAGTATATGTATAAAATGTTGCTTTCTGGTGTTTTAGAACAATATTATGAAATCGATTTAAAAGATTCTTGGATGTATGCTGCAGCAGAAAAAAACTTACCTATTGTTTGCCCAGGTTGGGAAGATAGTACGATGGGAAATATTTTTGCAAGCTATGTTTTAAAAGGTGAATTAAAAGCAAGCACGATGAAATCGGGTATTGAATATATGACGTTTTTAGCCGATTGGTATACCGATAATTCTAAAAAAGGCATTGGTTTCTTTCAAATAGGAGGTGGTATTGCTGGTGATTTTCCAATATGTGTTGTACCTATGTTATATCAAGATATGGAACGTACAGATACACCATTTTGGAGTTATTTTTGTCAGATAAGTGATTCAACAACAAGTTACGGGTCATATTCTGGAGCTGTTCCTAATGAAAAAATTACTTGGGGTAAATTAGATATTAATACCCCAAAGTTTATTATTGAAAGCGATGCGACCATTGTGGCGCCGCTAATTTTTGCTTATTTATTAGGTCAATAAAAAATGGAAACAAAGAAAATTGAAAATATAGAACTAAAGTATTTAACGGTTGGTGATTTTGAGGAATTGAAAGCAGCAACGTTAGAATCCTATGGCGGAGTGCTTGATTCTTATTGGAAAAAAGAACATATAAAGCAATTAACTACCATGTTTCCAGAAGGGCAGGTGGTTATAAAAATTGATGGAAATTTAGCAGGTTGTGCATTGTCACTTATTGTAGATTATGATAAACTAGATGATAATCATACCTATGCAGAAATTATTTCAGGTGAATCTTTCAAAAATCATGATTCTGATGGCGATGTCCTTTACGGCATTGACGTATTTATTAAGCCGGAATTTAGAGGATTACGTTTAGGTAGACGACTTTATGACTATAGAAAAGAAGTCTGTGAAAACTTAAATTTAAAAGGGATTGTTTTTGGAGGACGAATGCCAAATTACCACAAGCATAAAAATTTAACTCCGAAAGAATATATAGAAAAAGTAAAACGCAAAGAAATTCATGATCCTGTTTTAAATTTTCAAATATCAAATGATTTTCATCCCGTTCGTGTTTTAAAAAATTATTTAGAAGGAGATACCGCATCAAACGAATATGCTGTTTTGATGGAATGGGATAACATTTATTATACGAAGCCAAACAAGAAAGCCAGCACTATAAAAACAGTTGTAAGATTGGGTTTAATACAATGGCAAATGCGACCTTATAAAACATTGGATGATTTAATGGAGCAAGTGGAATATTTTGTTGATAGTGTTTCGGGATATCGATCAGATTTTGCTGTGTTTCCTGAGTTTTTCAATGCGCCATTAATGGCAGAATTCAATCATATGCACGAGCCAGAAGCCATACGGGAGTTGGCAAAATTTACTGGAACCATTGTTAATAAACTTAAACAATTATCCATTTCATATAACATTAATATTATTTCTGGGAGTATGCCAGAATTGGTGGACGATAAATTATATAACGTAGGCTATTTATGCAGAAGAGATGGTAGTTTTGAACGTTATGAAAAAATTCATGTAACACCAGATGAAGCTAAAGTTTGGGGTATGCAGCGCGGAAATAAATTGCAAACCTACGAGACAGATTGTGGAAAAATAGGGGTTTTAATATGTTACGATTCTGAATTTCCTGAATTATCACGCTTGCTAGCAGATGAAGGCATGGATATTTTATTCATTCCATTTTTAACCGATACACAAAACGGCTATTCTCGTGTGCGTTTATGTGCACAAGCTCGTGCGATAGAAAACGAGTGTTATGTGGCTATTTCAGGTAGTGTTGGTAATTTACCTAATGTAAGTAATATGGATATTCAATACGCACAATCGGCCGTATTTACACCTTGTGATTTTTCGTTTCCTAATAACGGTATTAAAGCCGAAGCGACCACAAATACTGAAATGATTTTAGTAGCCGATGTAGATTTAAGCTTATTAAGAGAGCTTCATTCATTTGGCGCAGTCAAAAATTTAAAAGATAGAAGAAAAGATTTTTACGATGTTATTCGTGTAAAATAATCATAAATAGTATATTTAAACTTATAATTAACCCTTTACCCCATAATAATGAAAAATAGGAATGATAATTTAAAACGCGTTATCGTCGATTTTAAAAAATTAACACCAGAAATTTTGGCTTTATTAGTCGAAAAATACCCTGATGGTTATGATGATGACCAGATTATATCATTTAGAAATATTAACAATGAACTTATTGAAGCTGTAGAAGTAACTACTGAAGACACTAAGTATTTAGTGAAAGTAAGTACCAAGTTAGAATTAACTATGGAGAATTATGATGAAGATGATTATGAAGATTTTGATGAAGATGATCCGGAAGCAGTTCAAGATCCAGATATGATTGATGAAGATACAGACGACGATAACGATTAAATATAATTAGAGCTATGAGAACAGCTGTTTTTAAATCCTACAAAAGCGGTTATTATAAATTTTGGTTTGAAAACGGAGAAGAATTAGTCTTTGAAGATGTTCATCCACGTGTTTTAAAACAATTCGATTTAAAAAACGATAAGAATTTAATAGACCAAGAATTTAGAATCACTTTTGTTGAAGATGAAGATGGAGATGATGTTTTTTACCGAGTTGAAAGTTTAAAACCCATTTAATATTATGCCATATGCAAACTTCGTTTCACATGTCGTTACCTTGCATTAGTGTTAAGGAAACGAAAAGTTTTTACACCAATATTGGTGCTTCTTTAGGAAGAACAACACAAAATTGGATTGATGTAAATTTATTTGGTCACCAAATAACATTTATTAAATCAGGAAAGTTTAACTTTAATAATCCTAATTATGTGTTTGAAGGTAAAATTTTACCCTCGTTCCATTTTGGAATTATTTTAGATTTAAAAACTTGGGAAACGATTTATGAGAAACTTAAAGCACAAAATTTAGAATTGGTTACAGAAAGCACCTTTTTAAAAGATAAAGTTGGCGAACATACCTCTTTTTTTATAAAAGACCCTAACGATTATATGTTAGAATTTAAGAGTTTTAGAAACTCAAAGGACATGTTTAATTCGTAAAATTGAATTTTATTTTTAGCTGTTAGAATAAAAAAATCTAAAAAAATTAGAAATAGCTATCAGTAATCTTAACTTAGTATTACTATGATATTTTCGGACTTTAAGTAGATTAAATTCCGATTAATTATTTTCAACTAAATTTAAAATTATACTACAATGAAAACAAAATTTTTAATACTATCCAGTAGCTTTTTTATGTTGTTTTTTACACTTACAAGTTTTAAAACAGCAAATAACTTAAATGATTCTGTTATTAAATTAATGGATCAAAATGGACTAATTGTTTACGCAGCTTATGACGGACATGAAGATTATGGTTATAATTTTATTGTAACCGACAAAGATGGCGAAGAACAAACACTAACATTTCAAAAAGTAGAAGAAGAAGTGCTCAAAGCGTTTGATTTAAATTCTGAAACTTTAGTGAAAACTAAATTTAAAATCACTTTCAATAGAGTAATAAAAGTAACCAAAGACTCTGATGGTTATGATGATGAAAATGAGGTTAATACCATTACTAGTTTAGAGAAATTATAATTATTTTCTATGCTGAATTTATTTCAGTATTTGATTTCAATTTAAAAAACAAGTTGTAATTTAATACATTATTAGGCTTCCATTTTGGAAGCCTTTTTTATAAAAATTTCCCAAATAAAAACACCATATACAATAACATATTCAAACGCAATAATCCAAAGGTTTTCAGATTTATCAATACTATTCACATTTAAATAAGCTAAATAGCTTAGTATAATTACAAAACTCCAAACTAAAGGAAACTTGTATTTGGTAAATACACTTAATATTAAAAGCGTTGCTACATACCATGGGTGTACTGTGGTTGCTGTAAAATAGTAAAACGATAATACTAATAACATTGCCGTAATTAATTGAATAGGCGTTTTGTTTTTTCTAAAAAAAGTAATAATCAAAACAAATAAAACGACAATAATTGGTGTTGTTTTTCCAATAATGGCTATTTCGTTATAGCCTGTAAATAGATACCCAATTTCTCTTGCTACATAGTATAAACTCCCATTAAACTCAAAGGTTTGAAACCATAAAGCTACAGTTTTGGAGTAGTTGTTTATAAATCCTGAGGAGTAAAAAGGTGCAAAAAGTAAAAGTGTAGTGATGCTAACAATAGCGTAAAATAAAAGCAGTTTTGTGAGTTTGAGTAAAGTCGAAACCTTTTTTTGACCGTCATTACGAGTCGTGTGCGACGAAGTAATCTCTCCAATTGATGCAGGTTGTTTCATTTGATTTGCAATGACGTTTTGCTTAATAAACCACTGAAAAAACAAAGGCAAAAATATAAGCGGTATTAACTTTACAGAAACGGATAAGGCAAAAACAACAGCAGCCCATTGCCATTTACCGCTGAATAATAAATACAAACTCCAGACTAAAAAGAAAATCATGACCCCTTCAAAATGCAGATTTCCAGTGAGTTCAATAATGATAAATGGATTTAAAATGTACCAAAAAATATGATGAGCAGGAATTTTGAGTTTTTCTAATAATTTTTTACCAAAATAGAGTGTACCAAAGTCGGCAGCAATTATTATACATCGTAATCCAATAACAGCACTTAAAATACTCTGCCCAGGAAATAGATTGGCAATAACGAAGCCTAATTGATTTATTGGAGGGTAATTAGTAAAATGGTTGGCATTTAAATCGCCCATACCTGCGCGTAATTCTTGTGCTTGTTCAATTGGGAATTCACCCAAATTTATAAACGACTCAACAGTATATAAATAGGGGTTTAAACCTTCTAAAATCATGCGGCCATCCCAAATAAAACGATAAAAATCTTGAGATAAATTGGGAATAGCTATAATGAAAATAGCTCTTAAACCAAAAGCTATCCAAGTTAAAAAAGTAATATTAGTTTTTAAAAATTGAATAATTTTATAAAACAAAAAGAACAAACCAGCGTAAAGCATGACAAGTTTTGTGTAATCGGTACGAAGCAAATCGTAGGCAAAACTCCAATAAAACAATACGCTAAAAAGCACCATTAATAATGGTGTTCTATTTAGTTTTATAAAGGTTGGGTTTAAAACCATTATTTTTTAATTGTAAACCATAAAAAAGTATGTTATCACCACCCATGGGAAACCCCAAATTACCTAAACCCTAGAAGTCAAAGATTTAAAGAACACAAAGCCAAAGCCTAAAAACAACATAAGGTGAAATGGGAAAAGTCCGAAATCGCCACCTTGATCACCAACTATAAAGGCGCTATACATACCAAAACCAAAATAGAGCATAAGTAAACCTTCAAACACAACATGAACAGATACTGTCTTTTTAATGTATTTGTTGGTTTTCCAGCTATCTTTTAAAGCACCAATATTAAATTTTGGTGTGCGTACAAATTCACTTTTCTTGCCAAAATGCCCTTCTAAAACCGCTATGGTATTATGCAATGAAAAGCCCATTGCTATAGAGAAAAATACGAAAAACATAACAATATAATTCACGAAATTTTTTATACCGCTGCCATATGTGTTTTTATACATAAACCAATAACAAACAAAGAATATAAGTGTACTAACTACGAAGAAACTCATGAGTAAAAAGTAGGACTTTAAATGTGCATACTCATTTTTTATGTACAACATAGGGATGCTTAAAACGGCAACAATAAGTATGTTTAAAAACATGGTGCTATTAAGTAAATGTAGTAACCCGTGTACTTTTGTTTTTGGAGAAATTTGCTTATTTTTAAGAACACGCCACATCATTTTTTTAAAATTCTCTGCGCCTCCTTTGTTCCACCTAAACTGCTGTGAGCGTGCTGCACTTATTACTATAGGAAGTTCGGCTGGCGTTTGGACATCTTCAAGATATTTAAATTTCCAATTTTTTAATTGGGCACGATAGCTTAAATCTAAATCTTCTGTAAGTGTATCACCTTCCCAATTTCCAGCATCAATAATACATGCTTTTCGCCATACACCAGCAGTACCGTTGAAATTTATAAAATGGCCTTTACTGTTTCGACCTACTTGCTCTAATGTAAAGTGAGCATCAAGAGCAAATGCTTGTATTTTGGTTAGTATTGAAAAATTTCTATTTATATGTGCCCATCGGGTTTGTACAACACCTATTTCTGGGTTTTTGAAATAGGGAACAGTACGTTTTAACCAATCTTCTTCTGGAAGAAAATCAGAATCAAAGATGGCAATATATTCGCCTTTTGCAATTTTTAGCCCTTCTTTTAGTGCGCCAGCTTTAAAACCTGAACGGTCAGTTCTTGTAATGTGTTTAATGTCTAAACCACTCTTTTGTATAGTTTCAATATGTTTTCTGGTAGATTCAACTGTTTCATCAGTAGAGTCATCTAAAACTTGAATTTCTAATTTATCTTTAGGGTAATCTATTTTGGCAATGTTATCGAGTAAGCGTTCCATAACATACATTTCGTTAAAAACGGGTAGCTGTATGGTTACTAAAGGTATTTTATCCGAGTTGGAAAAATTAAACTTTTCAGAAGTATCTTTTTTTCTTTTTGAAGACAGGTAATTAAATAATAAGTTAAGTTGCGCCAATGCATAAGTGAAAATCATCAATAAAGCAAACGTGTATATAATAATTATTATAGTTTCTAAAATCATTTTTTAATGCTGTATTTAAAAATCCAACCCAAGATTTTTACGCCTGCAAATATAGCACCTTTTATTGTACCAGAGACCTTTGAAACACCAATTCTATTTCTATAATTTACTGGTATTTCGGTATATGTAAGTTTTTGCTTTAGTACTTTTAGCTGCATTTCTACTGTCCAGCCATAAGTTTTGTCTTGCATATTTAAGGATAATAAGCTATTGTATTTTATAGCTCTAAATGGCCCTAAGTCGGTAAATTTCCCTCTAAATAATAAGGTCATTAAAGAGGTTGCAAGCCAATTGCCAAAAATTTGTGGAACCGTCATAGACCCTTTTTCTCTTAATTTTTTCACTCTAGCACCTACTACAAAATCTATATTATTTTCTATTATTGGAGTTACTATTTTTATTAATTCTTCAGGATAATCGCTATAATCACCATCTAAAAATACAACAATATCTGGTTTTTCTGATTTATTAGCCATATAATCCATCCCTTTTAAGCAGGCATAACCATAACCTTTATTGGTTTCTTTTAAAACAGTTGCTCCCGCTTTTTTTGCATTTATTTCAGTATCATCATTAGAGTTATTACTCACTACAATAATTTCTTCAACCATTTCTGGAATATCTTGAATAACTTTTGTAATAGATTCTGCTTCATTATATGCAGGAATAATGACTTTTATTTTAATCATTTAAGGTCGCTAAGATTATTTTCCTTTTTAAACGATGCAAAGGTAGTCCATTCTTTTAATTTTTTACCTGCTTTGTATTTTGAAGCTGAAACTAGTTTTTCGTCATGATACATGAGACAATATCCGTTTTTTTGATTGTCTTTTAGTTGGCATTTATGATTTACTTTTTCCATCGTATCATAAAATAACCACCAGTTATCTTTTTTACCATTTTTAAAATGACCTTCTTTTTCTAAACTCCCGTTTATGGAATAAAATTTCCAGTATTTAATTTCTTTATTAAATGAAAAATGTCCTTCTTTTTTAAGGTTTCCATTTTTATAATAAAACCTCCAAAATTCTATTTTTTGATTGTTTTCTATCCAACCTTCAGCTTTAATTTTTCCGTTTTCGTAGTAAGTTTTTTGGTATTTCTTTTCCGCGAAAACGTTAAAATTGACTAATAATACTATTATAAAAATTAGGTTTTTCATCTAAGATGTTTCTTGTTTCGCAGAGATTAGCTGAGATTTCACAGAGATACACAGAGTGATTTGTGAAAGTTTATGTTTGTTATTTAATTGAAAATTCTATGCTTGACTCTGCGTTGTAACTCCACAATATACTGAAAACTGCGATTGAATATTGCCAACTTATTTCTTATTCACAAAATCCATTAAATCAACATCATTTCCCAAAAGTATTTCAGTTGGATTGATTCGACCTTCTTCTGGACCATTTTCTAATTTTAATACACCTCTTGGGCAAACGGCAGAACAAATACCGCAACCTACACAGCTAGAACGCACAATGTTTTCACCTTTTTGCGCATACGCCCGTACATCAATTCCCATTTCGCAATAGGTGGAACAATTTCCGCAGGAAATACATTGTCCGCCATTGGTGGTAATTCTAAATTTTGAAAATAACCGTTGTTGAAATCCTAAAATAGCCGCTAGGGGGCAACCAAATCTGCACCAAACGCGATTTCCAAAAATAGGGTAGAAGCCTGTGCCTATAACTCCAGAAAATATAGCTCCAATTAAAAAGCCATAAACAACTCTTAATGTTTCTGCTTTAAAAAGGAATAGTTTGGTTTGCGAACTAAATAAATGCATACCAACTAAAACAGCTATAATTACAAAATAGCCAATGGCTCCATATTTAGAATCTTTACCTAATTCGTTACGTTTAAAAATCATCACTAGCGCAAAAACTAAAGTTAAAATAGCAGCAACGAGGAAAAGGAATACCTTGCGTGTTAACCAATATTTATTGGGGTCGTAACCCAAATAGGTGTAAACAACTGCGGTCGTCATAAGTACTACAAAGACTAAAACACTGTGTATAACCCAACGCTCGACTTTCCATGCAAACTGGCTTTTGTCGCTTAAATGCCTGAAAGCATCTCCCGCAGTTTCTGCTAATCCACCACAGCCGCAAACCCATGAACAATACCAGCGTTTTCCATATTTATAAGTTAATATTGGGGTGATTACAAAGATGGATAGAATTCCAAAAATTAATAAAGCCAAGCCAATATTACCAGTGGAAAGAAGCGCTTTTACAGACCACTGATCAAAAAGATAATAATTAAGGGGCCATATGCTTTTTAAATCGTAGTATGGTAAGTCGCTATTTATAACATACATAAATTCAGGAATCAAAAAAGCAAATGCCAACTGAAAAAACATAACTGAAATGGTTCGTATTTGCTCATAACGGTTATGTCTGTATTTTAAAATAAATTTATATCCGAACACTAAAATAGCTACGGTGTATAGTGTGCCGTAAACAAACCATTGGCTTGCGGGTCTGCCACTTAAAAGTTTGCTTAAAGGATCGAATAAGCTTATTAAACCAGAGTTTTCGGCACCATCAGTTCCTAATCCCAAATATTTTGGAAAAAAATAAAGTACAATGTAAAATGAGGTAAGTATAATGCCAACTAGCCAACCCCAAACACCTCGTGACGAAATAGATTTAAACCAAACACTATCATTTTTTATACCTTCTTTTTTTGTTAGGTAAGCATCTCTAGAGTATATAATTGTACCAATAGTGATTAATCCTAAGGCACCCGTTAAAAACAATCCTTTATTTGGAAAATTGGTATTAAAAAGTGCAAGTGTTAAAATAAACAACCCTATAATTCCTATAGCTAATGCAATTTTTTGTTTGTTTGAAATATCAACAGCATCTGGTTTTGCTAAAGACATGCTATGATTTATTTTATTGCTCATAATTATATGGTTTGTAAGGTTTTGTTATAAGCCGAAAGAATATCAGCTTCGTAATGACTATAGAATTCTGGATCGAAATTAGCTTCGGGAAGATGGTTTATTACATAATCAACATCTCGTTTTTCAGTGAACCATTTATCAAAAGTTTCATGGCGCATTCTAATTCCGAAGGTGTTAATTCCAAGAAATTCATTAGTGTCTTTATGGTAAGCTACGGTAATGCATTTGGTGTCATCTTCATGTTTCCAATGAAAATGTTTTTCATAATCTGGTCGTCCAAGTTCGCCAAAAACCCAACCGTAAGTTTGATATTCTATGTCTAAAAACTTAGCAGAGTTAAACCAATGCCCAGGTTTGTATTGAATTTTATTTCCGCAAATGGTTTGCGCTAAAGTTTCGCCCATCATTCGTCCTGTGTACCAAACAGCTTCAATGGGCTTGCGTTGGTCTATCCCTTCATGTTGTTCAGCACAATCGCCAATGGCATAAATATCTGGTATGTTTGTTTCTAAATAACGATTCACTTTTACACCTTTTCCTGTTTCAATATCTGAATCTTTTATGAAATCGATATTTGGTGTTACACCTGCCGTTAATCCAACCACATTACAAGGAATTTCTTCGTCTGTTTCAGCAATTATAATGGATTTTACCTTTCCGTTTTCATCAGCTTTAATCTCCTTTAAATTAACTCCTAAACGCAAATCAATATGATGGCTTTTTATATGTCTGTTAATCATTTCACTTTCACCTTTAGGTAAAACAGCGTTCCAAAAACTATCTTCACGCACTAAAAAGGTAACAGGAATATTTCTGCTGTTTAGCATTTCAGCAAGTTCCATGCCAATTAAACCGCCACCAACAATTACGGCTCGATTACATACTTTATTATCTGGCGCATGCTTTTCAAGGTTTTCTAAATCTTGTTTATGGTACATGCCCATAACGCCTTCTAAATCTTGCCCTGGCCAACCAAATTTATTGGGTTTGCTTCCTGTAGCAATAATTAGTTTATCATATTTAAGCGAATCACCTTCAGCAAAATGAAGGGACTTATTTTTTGTATCAATATTTTTAACAAAGCCTTTTTTAAGGTCTATTCTATTTTTCTTCCAAAACCAATTTTCATAGGGTTGAGTATGTTCAAATTTCATATGTCCCATATAAATGTACATGAGGGCGGTACGTGAAAAGAAATACTCAGTTTCAGCAGATACAATGGTAATTTTTTTGTCAGACAATTTTCTAATATGTCTTGCTGCAGTTACGCCAGAAATTCCATTTCCAATAATAACGATGTGTTCTTGCATAAATGTTGGTTCTTGTTTGGTAATAAGTCGAAGCTAAAGATAATAACTTAAATGTGAACGTTAATTTAGAATAGGTTTAAATTGATTAGCACTTTGTAAGGATTAGTTACTTAATAAGACGTGAAAAAAATTTATTTTTTTTGAAAGTTTAACGTAATAAGCTTGACTTAGGTGTGAGTGAATTAAATTTTAAATAAAGAAAAATGAAAAATTTAGTAATTCTAATAAGCATGTTAACCATAAGCTTTTCTATTAAAGCTCAAGACTTAAATGCTTTTTTTAATGCCGCCGATGTTTTTTTTAAAGCAAATGTGAATAATGGAAAAGTAGCATATTCTAAAATTCATGCAAGTCAAGATGAATTAAATAGTATTTTGAAAATTGCTGAAGGTATATCGGTTTTAAAAAATGATGCTGATAATTACCAAGCCTTTTGGATTAATGCCTATAATCTATCAGTAATTAAAGGTATAATAGATAATTATCCAACAAAATCACCACTTGATAATAAAGGTTTTTTTGATAAAACTACGTATCGTTTAGGTGGAAAAAAAATCACTTTAAATGATATTGAACACAAACTTTTAAGAGGTAATTTTAAAGATGCACGTTTCCATTTTGTATTAATATGTGGTGCAGTAGGCTGCCCGCCATTAATTGATAAAGCTTATTTACCGGAGACTTTAGATTTACAAATGGAAAAGCAAACAAAAATGGCTTTAAATGGGCCGTTTTTAAAAGTAAATACTAAGAAAAAACGTGTTGAGGCTTCACAAATTATGGAATGGTATAAAGAAGATTTTACTATGAATAATAAAAGTGAAATCGATTTTATAAACACCTACCGTACAGAAAAAATACCCAACAATTTTAAACTTAGTTACTTTCCTTATAACTGGACGGTTAACTCACAATAAAAACAAACAAATCAAACCAAAATCATGAAAAAAATTATAGTATTATTAGTTTTAGTAACAGTTTCTTATACTGGATTCTCACAAGAAGATGAAGCGCAAAATCAAGGTAGTGTAATTCAAACTTATACACCATCAAAATTGTTAAATAAAGGGCAATGGGATATTAAGTGGTTTAATAATTTATATACCGAAACTAAAGATTTATTTGGACCAAACGGTGACAAACAAGATATTCCTAGAAATACATTTTTTACTTCAACAGTAGATATTTTTACAGGTGTTTCAAATACAAGTACTTTTAATGTTGGATTATTGCTTGAGTTTCGTTCAAATGTTATAGGCGGAAGAGATGCTCTGGATGTTTTTAAGTTTGATGGAGAAAGCAATAGCGCGCGTTCTGGGTTTACCTCATTTGCACCAGCTATAAAATTCAATCCTATTAAAGGTATTGGAAACTTCACAATTCAAACGGCATTTCATATTCCTTTAGTTGGTAATGAAACAGAGAATGGTGTGTTTTTAGACCAAAAAGGATTCATTTTTCAAAACAGATTTTTCTATGATTACAGTTTTGCTGGTGGCGATTGGCAATTATTTTCTGAGTTAAACACGGAATATAACTTTGGAAAAAAAGAAGATAGTTTTGCAAACAACAGTTTACGTTTAACGCCTGGGGTATTTTTAAGTTACTTCCCTAGTTCAAAATTCACCATATTAGGATTGGTTCAACACTCCCAATTAATTGATGCTGGCAATGATTTTTCACAAGATTTTACAGCTATTGGAGGCGGTGTTAAATATCAATTAAGTAATATTTTAAACATTGAAACTTTGTACACAAGTTTTGTAAGAGGTAACGACACGGGTTTAGGACAAACATTTAATATTGGCTTAAGAGCATTATTCTAATTTTAGTAGTAAATTAGGAATCTAAAGTTGTTTTTATGAAAAAGCTTCAGTTCCTAATTGTCTTTCTAGTTTTAGTCCAATCCTGTTCGTCACAAACAGAAAAAATTAACGGTGTGAGTTTTGTAGCCTCAAGAGACGCAATAAATGAATCGCATATAAACCCTGTAGTAAATGTAAATGCCAATTTTGCGGCAGTTATGCCATTTGGGTTTATTAGAGATTTAGCAAATCCAGAAATAATATTTAATACAGAAAGACAATGGTTTGGCGAGCGCAGAGTAGGTGTAAAACAATATATTGAAGCACTTAAGGAAAAGAATATTAAAATCATGCTAAAACCACAAATTTGGATTGGGCATGGGCAGTTTACTGGTTATGTTGAAATGAAAAATGAGACTGAATGGGCTACTTTTGAAGCATCCTATTCTAATTTTATTTTGGAGTATGCAGAATTAGCACAAGAAACAAAAGCAGAACTATTTTGTATTGGTACTGAACTTCAAAAATTTATTGAAAATAGACCTCAATATTGGAATACTTTGATAAAAAAAATAAAGACTATTTATAAAGGGAAATTAACCTATGCAGCAAATTGGAACGAATTTAATAAGACGCCTTTTTGGAATCAATTAGATTATATTGGAGTAGACGCTTATTTTCCTGTAAGTGATAGTAAAACACCAACATTTGAAGAGTGTATGGAAGGCTGGAAACAACATAAAACGCATATTAAAAACCTCTCTATAGAAAACAAAAAACCTATTTTGTTTACTGAATTTGGATATAGAAGTGTAGATTATTCAGGAAAAAAACCATGGGTAAGCGATAGAAGCATAAATCAAGTAAATCTTGAAGCGCAGAACAATACAACAAAAGCCCTTTTTGAAACATTTTGGAAAGAAGAGTGGTTTGCGGGCGGTTTTATTTGGAAGTGGTTTCATAATCATGATAAGGTTGGTGGCGAAAATAATTTTATGTTTACACCACAAAATAAACCAGCTGAAGCTATTATCAAATATTATTACTCATTAAAACCATGAATAAAGTTTGTTGCTTATTTGTCTTTTTTCAAGTTTTAGCTACAGAAAGTTTGGATTTATTATCAGGAACTTATACAAGCGAGAATCAATTTCAATATTATAAATTAAATAATATCGTTTTAAATAGTACTCAAAACGCGCCACCCGAATTAATAACAGGAGATAATTACATATTTACAGTTATGGATGTGAGTATAGATAATTGGGTTAATGAAGTAATTATGACTCCTTTTGTAGCAGAATGATGAAACAAATTTTACTGTTTATTTTATTCATAATAGCTTCTAATGGTTTTTCTCAAAATCAGACGGTTGCCGATTTAAAAATTCAAGGAAATAAAAAACTGAAAGCATCTTTTATAAAAAATATATCTTCAGTTAAACCGGGAAGTGTTTTAGATTCAACTAGTATTGAGCAAGATATTTTAAGGTTAAAACGTCTGCCATCGGTTTCGCATGCTTATTTTCAAGTTTACCACTCAACCAATAACGAGTGTAATGTCTTTTATAATATCGAAGAGAACTTCACGCTTATTCCATCTTTAAATATTTATACTACGGATAATGATGAATTTGCATATAGAGTAGGGCTTTACGAATTTAATGCTCTAGGACGAAATATAACCTTTGGTGGGTTTTATCAAAAAGATATTTATGATAGTTATGCAGTAAACTTTAGAGCACCTTATTTATTTTCAAATCAATTTGGGCTAGCGGTGAACTTTCAAAATTTAACAACACTTGAGCCTGTTTTTTTTGATAATACCTCATCTAATTACAGATATAATAATAAATCGGCAGAGGTTTTAGGTTTATACGAATTCAATTTTAGTAACCGATTAGAACTCGGGTTAAACTACTTTATTGAAGATTATCGATATGAGTTTGGAGCTACAAATCCAAATGTACCTCAAGAATTAAATGTCCATAAATGGTTGATTAAAGGTATTTATGAATACAATAATTTGGACTATTTTTATCAATATGTTTCTGGTTTTAAAAGTCAATTTAATTTTCAATATGTGACTTCAACGAATGATATGCTTCCTGATTTTTTTATAGGCTGGAATGATTTTTTTCTTTTTAAACGCATTGGCGAAAAAGGCAATTGGGCAAATAGATTACGATTGGGTTTATCTACAAATGATGAAACACCTTTTGCTCCTTTTTCAGTTGATAATAATTTGAATGTTCGTGGCGTAGGAAACACCATCGATAGAGGCACAGGGGTTATTGTTTTAAATACAGAATACCGACAAACTTTATACGAAAAAAACTGGTTTGTACTTCAAGGAAATGCTTTTGTAGATGCTGGTACATGGCGAAATCCTGGTGGCGATTTTGCCGATTTTAGCAAAAAAAATAATGTTAAAGTGTATCCTGGTTTAGGACTTCGTTTTATTCATAAAAAAATATACAATGCCATTTTTAGAATAGATTATGGTTACGGCATTACTAAAAATGCTACAAAAGGGCTTGTTTTTGGTATTGGCCAATATTTTTAAAGATTACTTAACCTTATTTCTCTTAATTTTAAATCAAACTATTAGTTTTGCATCGTAAGTTTTAATTATGAGAACAATAGCAATTGGTGATATACATGGCGGTTTAAAAGCCTTGATTCAATTATTAAATAAAATAGAAGTAAAAGATGCGGATACGCTTATTTTTTTAGGCGATTATGTAGATGGTTGGAGCGATTCTGCCCAGGTTATTCAGTTTTTAATGGAGTTATCTGAGAAAATAAACTGCATATTTATTAAAGGAAATCATGATTCGTGGTGTGAAAATTGGTTAGAAAAAGGAGAAGTAGATGCCACTTGGTATATGCACGGTGGTAAAGAAACTCTTGATAGTTATGAAAATGCTATTGATATAGATAAAAAGAAACATTTAGATTTTTTTAGAAATATGAGCATGTATCATATAGATAATGAAAACAGATTGTTTATTCATGCAGGTTTTACCTCAATGCACGGTGTTCAAAAAGAAGTTTATGAGAACACATTTTATTTTGATAGAACCCTTTGGGAAATGGCTTTAACTTTAAATGAAAAAATAAAATCAGATTCCATTTTATACCCAAATCGATTAAAGCATTATAAAGAAATTTATATAGGACATACACCAACAACACGATACAATTTTATAAAACCAATGCAAGCAGCTAATATTTGGAATGTTGATACAGGAGCGGCTTTTAAAGGAAAACTATCAGCTATTGATGTGGATACCAAAGCGGTTTTTCAAAGCGACTTTGTGTACACATTGTATCCTAAAGAAGTTGGGAGAAATAAATAAGTTAAGTAATATACTTTTTATAATATTGGTTTAATTCATGGGCCGATGCACCAAAAATTTTTTTTAAATGAATGGTCCAGTAATGCCATTGCAATTTAAAAATTCCGTTATTAGAATAACATCTAGGAGAAGTTGTAAGCCATTTTTGAATAACTACAAATTGTTTGCGTTTATAAAGTTTACTTATTAAATCGTTGTCTTCATAAATTTTGAAGTTTTCATCAAAACCACCAATACTATTAAAAAGAGATTTAGTAATAAACTGACTTTGGTCTCCACCACGACAAAATTTAAAAGGCAATTGCGTTAGCCATCCCGCAACTTTTAACCATAAATGACTACTATTAAATTTCATAATAAAACATCCTGCTTCATTACTTTTTTTTACTTCATTTACAATGAGTTTATCAAAATTTTTTGGAGGAAAAGAATCAGCATGTAAAAAGTAAAGTATATGTCCTTTAGCAAATTTAGCACCTAAATTCATTTGTTTTGCACGGCCTTTTTCAGAATTTAAAAAGACTATATTTTCAAAGGATTTTATAATGTTTTGAGAGTCGTCCGTACTGCCACCATCTACTATAATGATTTCTGAAATATTTTTTTTTGAGGCATTTGCTAGAAGATGATTCAGCAATCTTGAAATATTTTCTGCCTCGTTTAATGTAGGAATTATGATAGAGATTTTATTCATTCAAATCCCAGTTATAATCTTTAAAACTCTTTTTTGCTTTATCTGAAATTTTTATATCAGAATACAGGTTTAGAAAGTTAATTAAACTTCCGTTTTGTTCAAAATCTTTACTAAACCATTTAAATATTTTTGATAATTCTATGTTGTTTTGTGATATTGAATTTCTTTCTGAATCGTTTAAAAATTCTTTAGTAGCTTTCGTAAGTTGCTGTTCTAAATCTTCCGAAGTATATGCTTCATTTTGTAATTTAGGACAAGAATATGATGCGCATATAATAGCAAAATGGATACGAGGTTCATCCATTTTACGTAAAATTTGATGTTCAATCTCATCTAAATTATACCATTTATCAGCCAATTTCCAATAGCGTTGCTCCCAAGGGTTTTTAATGTCTTTAATACTTTTTAAAGGATAATTACGAAGAATTAAATCAACAGTCATAGCATTGTAAGCGTTTATCCAAAAAGCTAATTTATCTTTTTTTTTCCAGGTTTCATTTGGCATATTTTCACCCAAACTTGTTATGTAGTTTAATAATGTTTTTTTATTAGTTTTAAATGTTTTGTAATTTACATTGCCCGTTTGCGAAACATTATTTTGTAGTAAGTTGTTCCATGATGAATGATTAAATGCTTCTTTCTTAGTAAAACTTTCTATAATTGGTTCTTCAGAGTTAGTTATGGATTTGTTTTCTTCAACCTCTTTAATGATTTCATGAACAGTATCTTTAATCGTTACAGTTTCAGAAGTTTCTTTTTGAGAATTTTCAACTGCACGTTTTGTACCAGAACAAGCTGAAATTAAAATTATAATGAATAAGAGTTGTAGGTATTTCATTTTTTATTCAATGGGTATAATTCCTGATTAATAAAGCTTTTTGGGAATTGTTCATCATTTTCAAAACCAAGTTCAATGTCTCTCCCATTATATGGAACGTGATTTGTTTTAAAAATATAATCCCAAATGCTTAATGTTAGTCCGTAATTAACACCAAACCTAACGTTTTTAGGAAGCTCCTTTGCATGATGCCAGATATGCATTTTTGGATTATTGAAAACGTATTTTAAAAACCCATAATCCCAACCAAGGTTGGCGTGGTTTAGATGCCCAATTACAATAGTGAAAAAATAAACAATAGCAACATCTTGTGCCTTGTAGTTTGCAATAAGTGCCAGAGGAATGTAAAGTAATGATTTATAAACTACGGGTTCCATCCAATGATAACGTAAATGTGCCGCAAACCCCATTTCTTTAACTGAGTGATGTACTTTATGGAAATTCCATAAAAAGGGGATGCGGTGCAATAAACGATGCGTATTCCATTGCACAAAATCGCTAACTAAAAAGAAAATGAGTAAACCGAGCCATTTTGGTAAATCGGTTGAATCAAATAATTGAAAGTTTGAAAGGGATAAACCTATACTTTTTAAAATATCATTAAAAAATTGAGCTACCGTATTTGATAACGCTATTAAAACTATGAGATTTAATAAAAAGAAATTGAAGAACATGTAAAAGGTGTCTAACCAAAAATCTTTTCTAAATATAGATTGATTTTTTCGCCAAGGAAATAGTGTTTCCAAACCCCAAACAAGTAAAGAAATTATAATTAAACCATACAAATAGTTATCCCAGTTATTTTGAAATAGAATTTCATTTTTCAGATAATTCCAATAACCAGAATAGGAGTTTTTTATGATGTCTATATATTTTTGCATAAAGTATTTTACGTTTTAGTGATAATAATCAAATAGCAATTATCGTCTTAACAACAGCCGCCACCATCATAATGATAAGTAGATTCGCTAATAAAAATATCATCTCTATTTAATGAAGCTAAAGCTCCAGCTGTTTTATCACAAATAGCTAATGGCTGATTTTTAAGTAAAACATGTCCTAGTTTATCATCAAAATAATCTTCAGTACCGTAATAAATAGCAGCCTTTCCTGTAAAAATACATGGGCCATCTTCAGGCATTGGGTCTTTAATAGCTGCAACTTCTATAGATTCAATGTAAATTAACTCGTCTGTTGGATAATGTTTTGAGTCTAAAATGCGGTATGGTTTTCTAGCACGAATTTCAATGGTTCCAAAGCCAGCATCAGTAAGTGCTTTAACGTATTCCGCAATTGGTAAACTTCCGCTTAGGCATAAGGCACGTAAACGTTCATCGTTTCTCAATGCATCATTCATGGGTTGTTCACAAGTTGGGTCGCTCATTACTAACTTACCATGTGGTTTTAAAACGCGATACATTTCAGCAATAGCTTGTTTTAAATCATCAGCTTTAAAAATATTGAATAAACAATTTTGAGCCGCAACATCAATACTATTATCCTCAACAGGTAAATGCATAGCATCTCCTTTTTTAAGATCTACAAATTCACTTTTAAACCAATCGTTTTGTACTTCAGCTTCTAAAAAATTTTTCCGAGAAGCTTCAAGCATTTCCTCAACCACATCAATACCAACAACACCTCCTTTTTGACGATTGAAATAGGCAAATTGTAACAGTTCCATACCACCACCAACACCTACATAAAGCATTTTTGGATTATTGGTTAAATCGCGTGCATGAACTGTTGAGCCACAGCCATAGTTCATTTCTTGCATAATTTTTGGGATTTTTAATCCTGGTAATTCCCAAATAGGATTCGTAGTACAGCATAGGCCAACATCAGGTGTTAGTGCTGCTTCTTTATATACATCGTGTGTGGTTTCTAGATAGCTCATTCTATATATTTTATGTCATTGCGAGGAATGAAATGAGGTGGCAATCTTATGATGAGATTCCTTCACTTCATTCGGAATGACGTTATATTGTTTTTATTAGTTCTTTAAATAGCGTAATCATATTAGGTTCTGCTTTTACTGCACTGTCAATAATATCTGAAATATCTACAGGTTTAAGGTTATCAGGATCGCATTCATCTGTTAAAACTGATATGGCTGCGACTTTTAAATTTAAATGATTGGCGACAATAATTTCGGGTACAGTACTCATGCCAACAGCATCAGCACCAATAATTTTTAACATTCTGTATTCGGCTCTAGTTTCTAATTGCGGACCAACAACACTAGCGTAAACACCTTCATGAAGTTTTATGCCATTCGCTTTGGCGATGGCTTTAAATTTTGAATTGATTTCAGCATCATAAGGTGCGCTCATATCTGTAAAACGTTCACCTAATTTTTCAACACCCTTAAAGGCCAAAGGCGAGCTTCCTTGAAGATTTATATGATCTTCAATAAGCATTAATTCACTTTTTTTGAAATCTAAATTTATGGCACCCGCAGCATTTGAAACTAAAAGCGTACTAATCCCTAATTTCTCCATAATTCTTACAGGAAAAGTAACATCTTGCAACGTGTAGCCCTCATATATATGAAAACGCCCTTGCATAACTACCACTTTTTTACCTTCTAACTCACCGTAAATAAGTTTGCCTTTATGAAACTCAACAGTTGCTGTTGGAAAATTTGGGATATGATTATAGCTAACTTCTTTTAGAATATTAATTTCATCAATCAATTGCCCTAAACCTGTACCAAGAATAATTCCAATTTCTGGTTTTTCAAATCCTTTTTCCTTTAAATAATCAACTGTTTTTTCTATATATTTAATCATTTAGTTGCTGAATTCTAGTTTGTAATTTTGTATTGTTTTTATAAAATGTTGAAGCTTCTAAATCTTCAAATGTATCAATATCGTTTAGTGTTTCAAGTAATTTGAAATTTATATTTTTTTGTTTCAATTCCATAAGTGTTTCTTCTAATAAATGCGATTTGCTCCATGGTTTGTTTTCAAAAACACATGCTTTTAATTCTGAAAGACCTATGAGATAATAACCACCATCTTCGGCAGGACCAAATGTTACTTCTGCTTTTTGTAAAGCATTAAAGCCATTTTCTATATGTGTTGAACTTATGTCTGGTAAATCTGACCCTATTAAAACAATGCGTTCGTAACCATCTAAAAATCCTTTTGCAAAAGCATTTTTCATGCGTTCGCCTAAATTTTCACCCTGTTGAACGGCTTTAGTTTCATTTTTCCATTTGGTTTCAACAACGGCATCAGAAAAATAAATACGCTTATCAGCCGCTATATTTTGAGTGGCTAGTTCCGTAATTTTAACCAATTCGCTATAAACTTCAAAGGCACCATGATCTCCAATTGTTTTGGCTAATCGGGTTTTTACTTTGCCTAATTTTATGTTTTTTACAAAAACGATTAATAAATTTTTAGTCATAAACTTTTGTTCCTTTTCTTAACCATTTGCTCCATTCTTTTGAAAAGGTATGAATGCTGTCGGTTTCTTTTTCTCCAGAATTATATACTTTGTTATCGTTACTTTTCCATTCAAAAATACCACCATAAAGGTTGTAAACATTATTATAGCCAGCTTTTTTTAGTTTTTCAGCGATATCTTCAGATCGAACTCCAATGGAACAATACACCACAATTTTAGAATCTTTATTTGGTAGCTTTTGCTGAACAGTATCGAGATTAAAAAAATCATAACCCACACGAATAGCATCTTTTATATGACTTACATGATATTCTTTTTCTTCTCTAGAATCTAACAAAATAACTTCTGATTTTTCATTTTTTAATACTTCAACAGAAATGTATGGAATGCTTTCTTTATTATATTGTTTTAATAATTTAGACATGCTCTTCTGAGAAAATCCAGAAAATGAAATTCCAATACAGATAAAAATAATTATATTTTTCATAAGTTGAGTTTTCCCCTTCGGGGAATTAAAGGGGCTTTTGTTAAGCTACAGAACCTTGACAACTACTTCCTGCGCCAGCAGTACAGCCATAACAGTGTTGAGAAATTACGATATTTCTACCTTCCAATAATTCCTCATTATACGCGCTAATATGTTTTACCTTACTATTTACAGGTAATTCTAGCATTTGATTAAAATCGCAATCATACAAATAACCATCCCAACTTACAGATAATGTATTGGTACACATCACATTTTGTACCGCACTTGGGTTGTAAGCTTCAACGAGTTGATACATATAATCTTCGTAATTTTCAGAAGCAATTAAGTAATCTAAAAACCTACTAATTGGTAAATTGGTTATAGCGAATAAATTGTGAAACTGAATATCAAAATCTTCATTTAAAGCTTTTTTGAAATCCTTTTCCAAAGATGCTTGGTCGCCTGGTAAAAACGCACCAGATGGATTGTAAACCAAATCTAATTTTAGTTTGCTATCTGGCATACCGTAACCAATAGCATTTAATTCTTGTAATGCTTTTATAGATTTATCGAAAACACCGTCACCACGCTGTTTATCTGTTTTTCCACGCGTCCAATGTGGCATTGAACTCACCACATGAACATTATGTTTTTTAAAGAATTCGGGTAAATCGTAATATTTTTTATTAGCTCTAATAATAGTTAAGTTAGAGCGCACAATAAAATCTTTAATTCCGGCTTTAGCAGCTTCTTCAACAAACCAACGAAAATCAGGGTTCATTTCTGGGGCTCCACCTGTTAAATCTAACGTATGTGCTCCAGTATTTTTTATAACTTCTAAGCATTGCCACATCGTTTCACGAGTCATAATTTCTTTTCGGTCTGGCCCTGCATCAACATGACAATGCTCGCAAACTTGGTTACACATATAACCTACATTTATTTGCAGTATTTCTAGTTTTTTTGCTCTTAGTGGAAATTGTTCAGTTTCAGCAATCTTATCTTTAAAAGTTGGTAAATTCCCATTTTGGAATATTCCATTCGATAAAATTTCTAATTGTCTGTTGCTATTAGCTAAGTCGCTTTCGCGTTTGTGTAGGGATTTAATCATTTAAAGTTTCAGGTTTAAAAGTTTTTAAGTTGTCTCCTCGAGCGCAGTCGAGAGGTTGTTTAGGTCTCGACTGCGCTCGACCTGACAATGGATTTACATTTCTAACTTATTCACTTTATTCATCATTTGCACACCGTGTACTAGTGTCGCGCCACCTTTTATTGCGGCTCCAACATGAAGTGCTTCCATCATTTCTTCTTTAGTAATGCCGCGTTGCAAACCATCTTTTGTATAGGCATCAATGCAATAAGGGCATTGTTCTGTATGGGCTACTGCCAATGCAATTAACGATTTTTCACGAGCTGTAAGCGCACCTTCTTCAAATACCTTTCCGTAGTATTCAAAAAATTTGTCGCCTAATTCTTGATTCCATTCACTTATTTTTCCAAACTTTTTTAAATCAGCTGGATCGTAGTACGTCTTTTGCATAAATATTTTTTTCTAAAGATAAAAATCTATTTAAATAAAGTCGGAAAGTTTATTAATTCTTAACAAAAGTATTTATTAAAGATGAGTTTTATTTTTTTATCCTTCAAAATAATATTTGGTACAATGTATTTTATATTCTAAGAGATGCTTTATTTTAGCTTTTTAAAATTTTTATTATGAATGATTATTTTTTAATTATTACCATATTAGTTGTTCTTTCAGCTATTTTTGGTTACATAAATGTTAGATTTTTAAAACTCCCGAATACAATAGGATTAATGTTTATAACTATTGTTTTTACATTTTTTGTGTTTGCATTAAGTTATTTTGATTCGACATTATTAGATGCTGAGAAATTCATAATCACACAAATAGATTTCAAAATAGTTTTATTAGATGTTATGTTAAGTTTTTTGCTTTTCGCAGGTGCTTTGCATACTAATTTTGAACAGTTAAAGATACAACGTTGGCCAGTTTTGGTATTTTCAACTTTTGGGGTGTTGGTATCTACCTTTTTAGTAGGCACCTCTGTTTTTTTAATTCTAAAATTAATTGGTTTAGAAATAAACTTCATTTATTGTTTGCTATTTGGCGCATTAATATCACCAACCGACCCTATTGCTGTTTTAGGGATTTTAAAAAAGGCAGGTGTACCTAAAAAATTAGAAGCAAAAATTGTTGGAGAGTCATTGTTTAACGATGGCGTTGGAGTAGTTGTATTTTTAACCATTTTTCAAATAGCCTTATTAGGAACTGGAGAGATTGAAGCTTTTGATGTTTTAAAACTATTTGGAAAAGAAGTTTTTGGAGGTATACTTTTAGGTGGTTTTTTAGGATGGATATCGTATCGTTTGATGAGATCTATAAATGATTATGATATTGAAGTTATTATAACTTTAGCAGCAGTTATGGGCGGAACAGTTGTTGCTCATAAATTGCATTTATCTGCCCCGTTAGCAATGGTTACGGCAGGATTAGCAGTGGGTAATGATACGGTTCGTGGATCTGCTATGAGTGAAATTACAGAAAATTATGTTGATAAATTTTGGGAACTCATTGATATTCTTCTAAATACCATTCTATTTGTTTTAATTGGTATGGAAATTTTAGTACTTACCTTTAAAACAGATTACATTTTAGCAGGACTAATTGCTGTCCCAGTGGTGCTATTATGTCGCTATTTATCTTTATTGTTACCTATTAGTCTCTTTAAAAAGAAATTAGATTTTGTCCCCAAAACCAATTTAATAATGACTTGGGGAGGTTTGCGAGGAGGTATTTCTATTGCTCTAGCCTTAGGATTAACCGAGGCTATGTATAGAGATTTATTTTTAGTAATAACCTATGTTGTTGTTGTGTTTTCAATATTAGTTCAAGGTCTTACACTTGGTAAATTAGTAAAACGAGTAGAGCAAATTGAATAAAATTAGTCCTTAATTAAACTTCTAGAAATAACTATTTTTTGAATTTCTGAAGTACCTTCATAAATCTGAGTAATTTTTGCATCACGCATCAAACGCTCAACATGATAATCTTTAACAAAACCATTTCCACCGTGTATTTGAACAGCTTCCACAGTGTGTTCCATAGCTACTTTAGAGGCATAAAGTTTTGCCATGGCGCTTGAGTAATCATAATTTCTGCCTTGATCTTTCTCCCAAGCAGCTTTCATAACTAAATGTCTTGCTGCTTCAATATCTGTAGCCATATCTGCTAATTTAAAAGCAATGGCTTGATGGTTGCAAATTTCGGTCCCAAAAGCTTTACGTTCTTTGGAGTATTTTAAAGCTAATTCAAATGCTCCTGAAGCAATACCTAAAGCCTGAGCTGCAATACCAATGCGTCCACCAGAAAGTGTTTTCATGGCAAAACGAAATCCAGAACCGTTAACACCAATTCTATTTTCTTTAGGTATTTTTACATCATTAAATTGTAATGTATGCGTATCGCTTCCGCGGATTCCTAATTTATCTTCTTTTGGTCCAACATGGAAACCTGCCGTCCCTTTTTCAACAATAAATGCATTAATACCATGCGAACCTTTATCTCTATCGGTTTGTGCAATAACTAAATAAACATCCGCACGACCGCCACTTGTAATCCAGTTTTTTGTACCGTTAATAATATAGTGGTCACCTTTATCAATAGCAGTTGTTCTTTGCGATGTGGCATCACTTCCAGCTTCAGGTTCGCTAAGGCAAAATGCGCCCACAAATTCTCCCGTTGCTAGTTTAGTAAGATACTTTTGTTTTTGTTCTTCACTTCCATAAGCCTCTAAACCATAGCAAACTAAAGAGTTATTTACAGAAACAATTACCGAAGCCGATGCATCAATTTTTGATAATTCTTCCATGATTAATACATAAGAAATAGCATCCATTCCGCTTCCACCGTATTTCGGGTCAACCATTATGCCCATAAAACCAAGTTCTCCCATTTTTCGGACGAGCTTGTTAGGAAATTCCTGTTTGTTATCACGTTCAATAACACCAGGAAGTAATTCGGTTTGAGCAAAATCGCGAGCGGCATCGCGAATCATAATATGTTCTTCTGAAAGGTTGAAATTCATAATTCGTAATTAAAATGATATTTTGATAAAAAATGTTTACAAATATAGCCTTTTAGTGTGAATTTTTCAATTTGGATTATTATTTTTACGTCTGATGGAAAATAAGAAATACAGTATTTTGGGAGTCATGTCTGGAACATCTTTAGATGGAATAGACTTAGTTCTTGTTCAGTTTCAGTTTGATAATACTTGGAGTTTTAATATAGTACATTCAGAAACAGTGGAATATGATGTGGAATGGCAAAATACACTAAAAAACTTAGTCAATTATTCTTTAGAAAACTTACATGAAATAGATGAAAATTACACCCGCTATCTAGCAAAAATTATAAAGAATTTTATAAAAAAAAATAGTATTGAAAATATTGATGCAGTTTGTTCTCACGGACATACAGCACTACATCAACCCGAAAATAAACTAACCTATCAAATAGGAAATAAACCTATTTTAGCGAAACTACTTAATAAAACTGTAGTTTGCGATTTTAGAGTTCAGGATGTTGAACTAGGTGGTCAAGGTGCGCCATTAGTGCCAATAGGCGATAAGTTGTTGTTTTCTGAATATGATTTTTGTTTGAATTTAGGTGGATTTGCTAATATTTCAACTAAGATTAATAAGGAGAGAATTGCTTATGACATTTGTCCGGTAAATATTGTTTTAAATCATTATGTCCAAAAATTGAATTTTAATTATGACGATGCTGGTAAAATAGCATCAACAGGTTTAATAAAACAAAATTTGTTAAATGAATTAAATACGTTATCATTTTACAAAACAGAATTTCCAAAATCATTGGGATTAGAATGGGTGATTAAAACCATTTTTCCATTAATTGATAATTTTCAATTAGAAATTCCAGATATTTTAAAAACATTTGTAGAACATATCGCTATTCAATTAGCAAAAGAAATTAATAAAAAAGAAAATGCTTCGGTTTTGATTACAGGTGGTGGTGTTTTTAATACCTATTTAATGGATACACTTAAAACTAAGACAAAAAACAGAATAATAATACCCTCAAAGTCTATCATAGAATTCAAAGAAGCTTTAATTTTTGGGTTTTTAGGGGTTCTAAAATTACGAAACGAAGTAAACTGTTTAAAAAGTGTTACTGGCGCAATTAAAAATCATAGTTCAGGTGTAATATATCTACCTTAAAAATAACGAAAAATTAATCTTTAAGAATTTTAGTTTTTTATATTTGTTACAACAATAATTTAAATAAATTTCTAATGAATCAGCTTTAGCTACACATTTAAATAACATCTTAAAAATTTTTAAAGCTAAAAAAACCTAATTAATTAGAAATGAAAGAATTATTAAAAAAATACGAAAATAAAGCACCAGAAATTATTTTCAATTGGAAAGATTCCGAAACGGAAGCCGAAGGTTGGGTAGTGATAAACTCATTGCGTGGAGGAGCTGCAGGAGGCGGAACACGAATGCGAAAAGGTCTTGATATGAACGAAGTTTTATCTTTAGCGAAAACTATGGAGATTAAGTTTACAGTCTCTGGACCAGCTATCGGTGGTGCAAAATCTGGTATAAATTTCGATCCCAAAGATCCACGAAAAAAAGGTGTTTTAGAGCGTTGGTATAAGGCTGTATCACCACTACTAAAAAGTTATTACGGTACTGGTGGCGATTTAAACGTTGATGAAATACATGAAGTTATTCCTATAACTGAAGAGAGCGGTGTTTGGCATCCTCAAGAAGGTGTTTTTAACGGGCACTTCAAACCAACAGAAGCCGATAAAATTAACAGAATTGGGCAGTTACGTCAAGGTGTTATAAAGGTTATTGAAAATCCTGAATATTCACCAAGTGTTTCAAGAAAATATACCGTTGCAGATATGATTACTGGTTTTGGTGTTGCTGTAGCAGCAAAACAATATTATAATGTATACGGAGGTTCAATTAAAGGTAAGCGTGCTGTTATTCAAGGGTTTGGAAATGTTGGAGCAGCTGCAGCTTTTTATTTAGCGCAAATGGGCGCCAAAGTAGTAGGCATTATTGATATAGCTGGCGGATTAATAAATGAAGAAGGATTTACCTTTGAAGAAATAAATAATTTGTTTCTTGCAAAAAAGGGTAATACTTTAGAAGCTGAGAACTTAATTCCTTTTAAAGAGATTAATGAGAAAATATGGTCCATAAAAACTGAAATTTTTGCACCTTGTGCAGCCTCAAGGTTAATTACAATACATCAAATAGATGAAATGATAGATAGTGGTTTAGAAGTTATATCTTGTGGAGCAAATGTACCGTTTGCAGATAAAGAAATTTTCTTCGGGCCCATTATGGAACATACAGATTATAAAGTTAGCCTAATTCCAGACTTTATATCAAACTGTGGAATGGCACGTGTTTTTGCATATTTTATGGAACGTCGCGTTCAAATGACTGACGAAGCTATATTTAATGATACATCAAATAGAATAAAAGAAGCAATAGAAAAAGTTTATAATAAAAATAAATCGAAAACAGGTATTAGTGCTACAGCCTTTGAAATAGCACTAAACCAACTCATCTAACTAATTAAATTTATGGAAGCAGCAATTATTTTAGTATTTGTAATGGGCTATTTAGCCATTACTTTAGAGCATAGTATAAAAATTGATAAACTTATTCCAGCCTTAGTCATGATGGCTATTAGTTGGGCATTAATTGCTTTAGGTTTAGAAAGCTTCCCACAATGGTTTGATTCTGCTAACCATACTTTATTAGAAGGTTTTGGAGATTTTTCCTCTGATGAAAAGATGCATCTCATGGAAGAGACTTTATTACATCATTTAGGTAAGACTTCCGAAATATTGGTGTTCCTATTAGGTGCGATGACTATTGTTGAAATAATAGATTATTTTGATGGATTTTCGACTATCAAAGACTTCATAAAAACAAAAAAGAAGACAAAAATTTTATGGATTTTTTCAATATTAGCTTTTATACTATCTGCCATAATAGATAATCTTACAGCAACTATTGTTTTAATTTCTATACTTCAAAAAATAGTAAAAGATAGAGATGCGCGTATTTGGTACGCAGGTTTGATAATCATTGCTGCTAATGCTGGAGGTGCTTGGTCTCCAATTGGTGATGTAACCACAACCATGCTTTGGATTGGTAAAAAAGTAACCACAGGATATTTAATAGGTTATTTATTTGTGCCATCGCTTCTATGTATGGCTGTACCAACATTTATCGCATCATTTTTACCAGCTT
>TARA_R110002096_G_scaffold122929_3_pt1 | contig 30183 bp, 20 predicted proteins | sample TARA_R110002096 | Tara Oceans TARA_R110002096 (sample SAMEA4397295) | marine metagenome | biome: Polar Biome; feature: [DCM] deep chlorophyll maximum layer (ENVO:01000326); material: water (ENVO:00002006), including particulate matter (ENVO:01000060) such as... | depth 35 m
AGGTTTGTAAGAATGGTGAGTAACGCATCCGGGCTCCCAACGATCTCCGACTCGGCCGATGGCGGTAGCACCACTTCCAACGTTGCTTTTGAATCGTCAGAAATGGGCTGCATCACCTCCGCAGCTTCCCGAATCACCTCACTCAGAACCAGCGGGCGTTTCACGAGGAGACTGCCGCCACGTTCGAGCCGATTGATCGTCAAAAAATTATCGACCAATCGCATCAACCTGGAATTTTCGCGGCGGAGCAAATGGTGATATTCATTGCGCTTGGCAACCTGGGCTTCAGGGAGGGTTTCGAGGGAATCGGTGATGGCACGGATGCCGGCGAGAGGAGTCCGGATTTCGTGCGAAAACGTCGAGAGCACGTCACTTCGCAGGTCTTCGAGCCGCAAACTGCGTAGCAAAATCCAGCCACAGGTGCCCGCCATGGTAAGCGTGGTGAGGAGAAGGATGGCAGGAAGTCGCCACACTTCCAATCGGGCGCCGCGCAGTCCCTCGACAAGGTCATCGCTCATCAGGCCGGAGACACGAACCCACCCTTGGATCGATTCCGTGTTGATGGGAACCACGACCTCATCCTCAAGTTGAGGTGGTGGCTGCTTTGATTCCAGCAGTTCGATCACCGGCCTTTCGCCAAACACCTGGCGCAAGTTTTTCTCCAAAACGACGGCTGGTGATTGGGTGCCGCCGGGCTGTGTTTCCAACCGATCGATCGCCCGAATCAAGGCGGATTGGTAAACCTGCCGGACGGCGGTCTCAGCTTCGGTGCGATCGCGAGCCAAAAGCACCATCCGTTCCCTCAGCAACACTGCTGTCGGGATCAATGGGAGAAGCGCCAACAGTGCGAGCATTGCGTGGATCTGGCGACGCTGGAGTTGAACTGGACTCGACACACCTAAATCTGGTTGGCGGAGCGGAGTTTTCAAACTATTCCCCGGCTGGATCGAGGAGTTCGACACCGTCGGGCATGTAGGAATCAATCTCCAAGGCGTTCTCCGTATCTTCGTCGAGGCGGGGAATGAAGCGCTTTTCACCATCCCGCTTCATTCGCTCCTTGGTTACGCTTCCGTCCACTCGAACGACGATTGCCTGCCTTCCGGCCCATGCCCCGCCTTTTTCGCCCACCTTGGAATGATAGAATCCGCTTCCATCGGTGCCATCGACGATCAAGGGCCAAAAGGAACGCGATGTCGTGAGGAGCCCTGAGATATAGGCAAAGTGATTCTCCCCCGGTTCCAACGCCTGCCCTTCGCTGAACCTGCCATCGGCCCGCTGGCCCCAAGCGGATGCCGAGACCGCGAAAACGCGCTCGTTGTCGATCAGGTCGGGAATGAGGTGCCGAAAGACATCGTTCGAGCTACTGATGCTCACGCCTTCGGATTCCAGGATTTCCCGGTTCGGAAAGATTCCTTCGAAATCCTGCGCCCAGGAATTGAGCGCGATTCCGATGCCGCGGGCATGCTGGGCGGCTTGAGTTTGGCGGGCGGTTTGAATCGCTGACTGGATGCCCGGCAAGGCAGCGGCGCTGAGAATCGCGATGACCGCCATCGTGGCCAGGAGTTCGATGAGCGTGAAGCCGGCCCGGACTTCGGGGGATTGATGTGGCCGTGAGGTTTGTGGTCTGTTCATGATGGAACCAGAATTCCAGGCGCTCGTTACGGCTTCGTTACCGGGGCGTTTTTAGTTGGCGAAATGGAGGGCGGGAGCATGCCGGTTGCATTTGCCTCACGCCAAGATTACACAACCCGCTTTGACGGCCTCTGAAATCACATCCCGAACCTTTCGATGGGAAGCCATGCGTGCCGCTTCATCCGGGATTCTGGAAACCGCGCTTTTGACGTTCGCGTTGCTGATTGCGATCGAGGCGTTTGAGAGTGGCAACACGATCAAGGCCTTCCTGCTGGCGAGTCCGCCCATTGGATTAATCGCCACGCTCTTTGTGGTTCCACTCATGCGCCGGCTAAAGCGGACGGTCACGAGAATGGCGATGGAGATCAATTTGGTGGGCGCATGCGGATTCTTTGTCGCGGCAACCTTTTCGAATTCGATCTGGTGTTATGCCATTGGGCTCAGCCTCGGCTTTGTCTGTTCGTCGCTCCAAATCCCGCTCCACACGCATTGGCTACGGAGCAATTACCCGGCCAAGGATCGAGGCAGGTTGTTCGGTGGCGCCAGTTTTGTTCGCGCGGTCTCAAGCATGATTTTCGGATTGCTTGGGGGGTGGATGTTGGAACGAGACTTCACCAGTTACCCTACTCTGATCGCGATTTTCGGCTGCTGCATGTTGTTCTCTGCCTTTGCGATTTCCCGCCTGCCCGTTCCCTCCTACGCCCCCGCGGCGACTCCCGGATTGTTTCAAGCGATGAAATGGATTCGGATCGACCGCAGATTCCGCTGGGTCCTCATTTCGGCGATGGCGATGGGCTTCGGAGTTCTCACCTCCGCCGCGTTGCGTGTGGACTATGTCGCCAATCCCGAGTTTGGGCTCGATTTCAGCGAAACGCGGGTTGCCCTGCTCACCTCAACCCTGCCGGCGTTGATGCGAATCCTGACGACGTTTTTCTGGGGGATCATGTTTGATCGGATTAACTTTATTGTTCTCCGCATCGTTCTAAACATCTTCTTCGGTCTGTCCCTGTTTCTCTATTTCTGGACCGAGCAGTTCTGGGTAATCGCCATTGGTGCCGCCCTGGCCGGAGTGGCGCGGGGCGGAGGTGAGATCGTGTGGAATCTTTGGGTGACCAAACTTGCTCCGGAAGATCACACGGCGGATTACATGTCCGTGCACACCTTCCTAACTGGGCTGCGGGGATTTATGGCGCCGTTTCTTGGCTTCTCGGTCGTTGCCGCGCTTTCGCTCGACGGCATGATTTTCATGTGCCTCGGCTTCATCCTGCTTTCAATTCTGATCCTGGTTCCCCTGGCGAGGAATTGGGAGAAGTGACCATCAGTTGCCATCGAGGATCTTTTTCGCCTCGTCAGGGCTCAATCCCCCGACCGGAAGCGGATAACCAAGCGTGTCCCCATTGGGCGTGAAGCCATCGCCATCCAGGTCCACGAAAACCGGGTTGTTATAGACACACGGCTGGATGCTGCGCTGGGGGCTGGTCCCGAAGCCCTTCTCCAAGGTCGAGTTCTCGCCGATGCCGACGACAATGAGGTGAGAATCCTCTTCGAGCTCGATCTCAAGGGTTTGGTCAAACCGAATCGTCCCATCCTGGAACCAGTCCGGATGGCTCTCCTTCGTGAAATTGAGGGTTGGTTCTTGTCGGCCATTGACGAGGACTTGAACCCGATCCACGTCATACCAATCCGCGCACTGGATCTGAACCCCCAGTTTCAATGGCCCCGTTCCCGTGATCGTCTCGCCTGGCAACACGTCCTCTTCTCCCAAATTGAGTTTCATGAACGGCCCACTGGATAGCATCATGTGCCCAGCGCGGGCATGCTGGACCATTTCCTTCCAGTCGACTTGGGCCGGATCGTCCGTGGAGCTCGGAAGATAAGTCCGCCAACTTCCAACGCCATTCCCATACACGGTATGAGCGTCAGCCACGGCGACAGCCCACACCTGCGTCCCCTGGTTCAGTAACTGAAGCCAGACAAATTCGCGGAAGTGGTCGATTCTCGACCCCTTCGCCAAGGGATCGCGCAACCGGAACGGTGCGGTCTGCAGGATATTTGTCGTGCGATAATTCTGCGTCTCAATACCATCACAAAAGGCCATCAACTGGGAGAATCCACCGTCGGCCACACCGTCTTTGTTTCGGTCGATAAAGTTCTCGCTCATATCGGGATGATTGATCTGAGTCCAGCGATTGGGATCCCAACCACCCAGATTTCGGAGGCGATGCATATTGACCCGGGGATCGTTTTCCCAAACGGGTGCCCCACCATCCTGAGTTTTTGGAACGGGCGTCAGCGGAAATGCGTTGATATGCGCGCCCCGTCCCGTCAGCTCGATCCCGGGAATCGTGGAGATGAACGGCGCCAATCCAAGCCGGTCGATATGCGGTTTCCAGTCATAGATTCGGTTGTGTTCCGTGGTGGGCGCAAACTCCAGATGTTCGGCGGCCAGATTGATGACTCGGTCGTCAATGCCGCAGACGTTGTCGCCGCTGGGGGTCGAGTGGTTGTGAAAGTCAGCGCTCACCCAGCCCTCCGATTGGATTTGCCGATCCAACTTGGCAACCACATCGACCGTTTCTCCCACACCCAGAGCGATGGATTTCTCGAAGTGACCATATTCGGGGCCACGCGTGACGACGACGCGGTATTCCCCCGGAGGAAGCTTCACCAGAAAGTTCCCCTTGGCTGAATGCCACTGGTCTGCGCAGCCGGCTGCTCGGATGGTCGGTCCGAGATTGGGATTGGAAGTTCCGTTGATCCCATGAAACTGAACTTTTGATGGGATCGCATTCCCCTCATCATCATGAACCTGGAAGTTGACGCCGGAGTAAGGCTTCAATTTCGCAACAACCGGCACCGCTGAATCTCCTACGGTTACTTTTGTGGAAACCCCTTCCCGCCCGGGCGCGGAAACGGAAACCGGAAAGTCACCCTTGAGAAAGGGGATCTCCAACGATCCATCCGGTTTTGGGTAGGCCGGGATTTTCGTTCGTGAGGTCGTTTCCAAACCAACCACGGCATCGTCCACCGGATGGCCCGCCTCATCCGCGACCAACATGCTGAGATTGCCCCCTTCCTTCCTTTCATTTGCCAAAATCCCAACCGCTTCCGCTGGAGAATAGCCAACCGCCATGAAACGACGAATGGTAAGGGTTTCGCCGGCTCCAATCGGCAACTTTGCATCCTTGACGCTCTTCTCGGAAGGCTCCAGCCAACCGAAGGCATAACCACACAAATAGGAAGGGTCGACGGAATCAGCCCAGTGATAAGCACCGAAGATTCCTTGCTTCTCAAATCGCGTCCAATGATCTCTCACCATGACCTCGCTCTCACGGTCCAACTCATTGGTAAAGGTTGTGGTGATGAAGAGTCCGTTCATGCCGTCACGCACCCGGTATTCGTGCCGAACCGCGACGCCACCATGCTTTGCCGCCGTGATCACCACTTCGACCGCAGCCTCGTCCTTGTCATTGTCCTCCACGATTTTGACCCAGGATACTTCCCCTCTCAGGTTGCAGGGGCTGAAGACCGTCATCTGATCGTTGTCTTCCCCTCGAATCGTCAGGTCATAGAGGCAACCGGGAGTCTCTCCGCCCGAACCGAAAAAGGTTCCCATGTTCGCTCGGCGATGCGGAGCATTGTGGGCAATCACTGCTTCGATGCGGTCCGTCCGGAGAAGGAAGTCTCCCACAATACCGTCCGCCTCGCGGCCTCCCGGCAATTCATCGACGTTTCCGTGATGGATCTCGATCGCTTCAGCTGCAAAGCCGGCTCCAGTAAAACCAAGCCCAACTATTACCGAACAAATGACAAAGGGGTTTAGAGTCATGCCCCAACCCTAGCAATTCGGATGAGGTTGGGAAGCACGAAATCTGCTATCTCAACCTGGTCGGCCTAACTGATGAGACGGGCCTGCAAGGCTTCAACTTCCCGCTCCAGGTCCATCCTTCTCCGTTCGTAATTGTCCATGAAGATTCGATACTCCCGACTCTCCTCTTCCAGTTGTTCCCTCTCTTCCCGGGTCAGAGCCAAACGGTTTTCAAAGAAGGCAAGCTCGTCTTTTTTCTTGTTCAGCTTTCGCTCAACTTCCGCCTCAAGACGAACCGCATCATCACAAATCGCCTGCGCCTCTGCGGAACGCGACTGAATTTGCTCCAGGTTGGTTTGCGCGTCTTCCAGATCACTCTTCAAGGTAGCCAACTGGTTGGTCAATTCTTCGTGGGATCGAATCAGTTCCGGGATCTCGGTTTTGAGTTGCTTGACGGCATCTTCCTTAACGCTCTTCTCTTTCCCGGCTTCCTCCAACTCGGCCCTTATGACCTTCAGGTTTCCGCTGTTGGTGGCCAGTTCCTTTCGAACCTCTCCTAACTCCTTCGTTGTGCTTTCCAGCTCCGCCTTGCTTTTCTCGATGCTCTCCTTCACCGTCGAAAGCACTTCTTTCTGTTTGGCGATTTCCTTCTCGAGAGCGTCGCGTTCACTCGAAACTTCCTTCTTCTTTCGCTCAAATTCTTCCTTCTCCTCCTCCATTTTTGCGGCCTCGCGCTTCCGATCGCTTTCCAACCTCTCGCGTTCTTCCTCGGTTTTCCGCATCTGTTTCTCTACGTCCCTCCGCTTGGCGGCCATGAGTTCCTCTTCCTTCTTGAGCGATTCCTCTCGCTTCGCAACCTGTCGCTTGCGGTCATCCAATGCTTTGCTGGCCTTGGCAAATTCCCGCTGTTCCTTGCGAAAGTCTTCGACATCATCTGACGCGGATTCGTCAGGACTTTTCCCCGAAGGCACGACAACGGCACCAACCAAACCGATTGTGATGCGATCGTTGAGCTTCACGGTTGCCCGGTCAATTCGGATGTCATTGACCGAGGTCCCATTGTAAGAATCCAGATCGACGACTTCGAAAGCGGTTTCGCCGAACTTCCGCAGCTCACAATGATGGCCAGAAACGCACTGATCATTGATCACCACATCATTGTCGGAAGAGCGCCCCACCGTCATGACGGGTTTTGCCAGCGGACAAATGAACCGGGTTCCATCGAGATTCTCTATCACCAAATCGAACGCGCCTGTCTCTGAGGCTTGCAGGCTGGATCGTTCGGAAGTTTGACGTCCTACGGGGACCGTATTCTTACTGGGTGTCATGCGCTTGGTTGTGATCGTGAACAACAATCATACAATCTGATCAGTTACAGATCGAATACCTGATCCTCATACGGCAGGTGAGCTTCCGCAAGCCTGCAAAGCCACTTCCGTAAACTTTTTCGGGCTAACGCTGTCGCCCAAGCTCACTCACGAAATCCCAATCCCTGTGATTCCAGCTTCTGATCCGGATTCATCGGGAAGGGCTTGGACGGGATAGGAGGTGAACCGACAGACACACTTCCCCCGAATGCCGAGGGATCGACTTCGGCAACTTCAACTGCTGAATCAAGGTTCTCCACGGAGAGTCCCTCAAAGGCCAGGAAATTGGCGACCTCTTCCTTCTTGGCCTCTCGCAAATATTTGTTCCGCATGACGCCCATCAAGCCGGATTCAAGTTGCACCCAACTCCATTCTTTTCCCTGTCCGTGAATCCGCCCTACCTTGCCACCATCAACTTCCAGCGGGATCGTGTTGTCAGTTCCTGTTTCAATCAGATGAATAGGGGCCCGATTTCGATTAACGGCGAGATATCTTAATTCCGAGTTTGGCTGAGGCCCCTCGTCCTGCATCGCCAAAAGTGAGGGACTACTGGGGAGTGTTTCCGGTTTGGTCGGATCGTTTGCAGGTTTACGATTCCACCCTCGAAAAAGGCTCCGTAAGCCCACACTCTGTTCTGGCGAATGAGGCTTCTCTTCGGTTTGGTTGGAAGGTTTGCTCGCAAAGACACGTCCCAGCCATCCTTTGTTTCCAAGAGAGGGGTCCACCACTGGGATTTCTGATCCTAATGGGGCTGACAAGGTTTCCATGGTGTTCTGTGAATCCTCCATGGGGCGTTCCCCCAAAACCTGAAGCCATTTCTGTTCCGTTTCAGATCCTGCCAGCATTACCTTTTCCTCCTGTTGATTATTCCGGCGTTCGATCCCAATGCGAACCAGGATGTTGCTCAGGATCGCTGCAAAGCGGGATGGTTTCCGGGTTTCCGTCACACCCGGATTGCTCGGAGAAGGAGGCGCGATTGATTTCTCGGGCTGAGTTGGGAGCTTTCGAATTTCGGCAAGAGGCTCGCTTTTCGTTTGCTCCAAATTCACAAGGTTATCTTCAGTGGCCTCAATCTCCGTCCTTTTCTTTCTTACGGAAAAATCAAAAGGAGCCGCGATTCTGCGAAGGAGGTTCCGCGATTTCCCGGGATTTGAAAAATTCGCCTCAACGTTGGGTTCCCGGGGACTCTCCAGATTCTCAATCAGTCGTTGTTCCGCGTTCTCAATCGCAACCGTATGCTCCCGGTTTCCTCGTTCTGCTGCCTTCATTAGTTCCGCGCTGAACGACAACACAATGAAGGCGAGAAAAAGCTGGCGGAGAAAAGAAAGAGGCTTGTTCATTAACAATTGTTAATAGTTAACCTTTGTAAGGGGTTTGTTTCAACTTGAATTTGTTGGTTTCTCAGTCAGGGAGTCCTCTAGTTCAGGGGCTCAGAACTATTGGTCTTCGGCGGAGAAACGGATCCATCAACCGGCAGTTGAGGTTCTGCGGAAGGCGACATGCTTCCCGACATCGAGCCGCTCAATGGAAGATCACGCACATCCAAATCCAATTCCATGACGCCGATGGCGGATTCGTGCCCCGGGCCACTACCCTCTGCGCTCTCGATGGCAAGAAACTCCATGACCTCCTCTCTGCTTGCCGGACGCAGGTGCTTATTTCGCATGACCCCCATCAAACCGGATTCCAGTTGCAGCCACGCCCATTCCTTGCCCTGCTCTTGAACCCGGCCCACTTTTCCTCCGTCCAGCTCAATCAAAAAGGTCTCGCTGGGGTCGATATCGAAGACGTGAAATGGCGCTCCGCGTCCCTCAACTGCGCTGAACTCCATTTGTTTTCCGGTCCTGCTTACCTGACGAATGGGACCCGTTGCTTTCTCCTGCTCCCTTTCCGCAGTTGGATCTGTTTCAGACTTTCGCGAGGTTCGAGCGCGATTGGGATTGCGGGCTAACAGGAGGGCAAGTTTGGGTTCCTTTTCGCCTGACTTTGCGTTCCCGTTCTCCCCTCTGGCCTTCCGGGAGTCCAGTTTTGCCAAGAGCAAAAATGGCTGCGTGTTTTGGTCGGGTGATTTCTTTGGGACTGTAACGGGCTGGGGAGTGCTGGGTTTTTGGGGGCTAGTGGCAGGTTTTGGTGTCGGGATCGCCGCCTTGGACGCAATCAGAGTTTGAGGTTCGGTCTGTGCTTGCCGAAGGAGACGAGCCTTTTCTTCCTGATTTTCTTTTAATACCGCAAGCAGGGTACTACTCGGCGAACGAGCAGATTTGGTGGAGCGGGTTGCGGTGATGGATCGAAGTCGCTCAACCTCATAAGCAACGTCCATTTTACTGGTTAACTTCCCTTCCACCATTGTGGCGGGAATGAACGGCTTGGCCGGTTCCTGGTTGGTGAGGATGGCGTCGGCCGGATTAGGGGACGTTGTTGCTGGTGTGCTGTCGCCTTCGTTATCAGATGCGGTGATCTCCAGCGGTAGAATTCGAAAACGATCCCGCAAGAAGTTAAGCCCAAGAATCTCACCAAGACTCTTCCGTTCTTGAGCGTTGTCCTCGGAAGTTTCGATCTCCGCACTCCATCCAGAAGCCATTGCTGCGAGAGCAATGGCGTAAGCAAGGGTGATGAATTTAAGTTGGTTCAAAAAAAAGGGGGGGCAAGTGTTTGACCAATCGTGCGCACCGAGATTTCACTCCAGCGGTTCAGCCGCTTTCTCCGTCACGGGCTGTTCTGATTCTTCGGCGGCGGTGACTTCCATGGGTTCACTGGTCGTTTCGGACAGTGAAGGGAGTAGTCCTTCGCCCAAAAACATTCCGGCATCCGATACTTCTTCGGGAAGCTCTGGGAGATCGATTTCCACAAATTGCACAGGCTCCCGGCTACCGACCCCGGAGCCTGATTCCATTGCCAGAAAATTCATGACCTCGCTCTGTCTTGCGGGGCGGAGATGTTTTTTGCGCATGAGTCCCATCAGGCCGTCGTGCATTTCGAGCCAGGTCCAGTTCTCACCCGATCCGTGGGTGCGGCCCACCGCGCCTTGGCCGAGTTCGACCACAAAGGTATCTTCCGGCCCGCTGTCGATCACATGGAACGGAGCGCTGGAGACATCGATCGTGAAGTAGTTGGGATCGACTGGTCCGTCCGGAACGACTTGTTCCTTCTTGTCTTCCTCTTCCATGCTTTCATCATCAATCGCCGCGACTTCGGTCGGTTCCGGCCGCTGCTGAAAGCTCAGCCACTTCTTCCACTTTCGATTGTCGGCTGGTTCTATCGACGCCAATTCAACAGGCGCCTCTTCTTCCGTGATCAGCTCTTCGTTCTCTTCGACTTCCGTCTCGGCGCTGGGCGGTTCAAAAAGACTCCTCAATCCTCGAAAAGCATATTTCGGGGACGAACTGGTTTCGTCTGCTTTTTCCTCTGGTTCTGGATCCTCAGCGGCCTCCGCAGATTCTTCCGTCTCCTTCGGCATCTCTGCCGGTTCCTGATTGTAGGAGACCAGCAAGGCTTCATTCTTCTTCTCGTCGAGATTTTCTTCGACCGACGCCACGGCTTCAACCTCCGGATTAGCCTTCGCAGCCTGGCCTCTCAATAAAACGCCCAGCATTCGGGTCCGTGCCGGTTTCCCGTCCTTTGACGGAATTTCCTCCAGAATCGCAACCATCTCTTCCGCTTCCTGCTCTTCGTTAGGTTCAGGTGCTTTTTTGGTTCGCCACGGGAATCGAGCTTCGGAGACGGGTTCTTCCCCTTCTTCGGCTGGGCCGACATCGGCCACCGGTTCAGAATCAGGGGTGTTGTCCAGTCTCTCAACATTGGCTTCCTCACCCTCTTCCGGCTTGCTGGCGCGCCCCAAGGAGAAGCGGATGGTTCGGAGTTGCGGTTTGTCCGCCGTTTCCTGTTCCCTGGGCTCTCGGCGGGGCGCGGCAGTCTCTTTGGGTTGATTGACCGGCATTGGAGTGCCTGGAGTCCAATTGACAACAGCTCCCGTGGATGTCACGAGGCGAAATTGCGGCGGCGGAGGTGCGGCCTGGTTTCGCGATGCCGGGTTTGCCGATACCTGCGGTAGGCTCGCGCTTTCCTGTCTCCCGATCTGAACCGCCGCATCCTTCGCGGCTTTAAGTTGCCGGGCGCGCTGCAGCGCTGCCTCCTGTTGGCGACGCTCATACTCTTGCAAACCCGGATTCGATTGGGCGGGCAGCAGTTCGGCGCTGACCCAAAATAGGCAGCAAAGAAGGAGCAGAACAGGGTTCATCGGTGCAGGCTATACCAAAATTTGACTGGTATCGCCAGTTTGAGTCGCAATTTTTTTAAAGAAATCAAAAGCGGGAATTTCACCGGCTCCACAGATTTCTACATAGCCATCTCGTAAATTCGCTGACAGGAATCCCTATTGATCTCCACCGGATTGAACTGAGCGGTCCATTGGGCCGCTGCTTCCTCGGCCAGTCCGGAAACGTTCTCTTCGGTAACTCCGAGATCACGGGCGGTTTTGTTCAAGCCGGACTTTTTGAGCAAGTCGAGGACTCGTTCTTCCAGTTGGGGATGGAGAGACTGATAAATTTTCGCCACCTCAGGGGCTTGTGAATTCCAGCGGATCACATGTGGTAGCATCGTTCCCACCGCTTGCCCGTGGATGATTCCAAAATGGGCCGAAAGAGGATTTGCAGTAGAATGGGCGACTCCCAGCATGCTGCTCTCAATCGCTGTACCGGCGTAAGCGGCACCGAGTTGCATTCTGGCCCGTGCCTCCAAATCGTTGGGATTCGCCAACACTCTTTCAAACCCTTCGTTCAGCAGGTGGAAGGCAAGTCGGGAATACTGAAGAGAAATGTCGTTCCGCTTTTTGCAGACTGCGGTTTCCACGGCGTGGGCAATTGCGTCGATTCCGGTAAGTGCGGTGACGCGATTTGGCTGGGTAATGGTGAGTTCAGGATCGAGAATGGCGACCTTCGCGGCAGCTTTTTGATCGCCGCATGCCATTTTCATGTGAGTCGTCTCATCGGCAATCAAGGCAAAGGACTGGCACTCGGATCCGGTTCCTGAGGTGGTTGGAATCGCGATCATCGGGAGCATGGGTTTGGTGGCCTTTCCAACGCCCCAATAGTCCTTCATCTCGCCGCCATTGGTTAAGATGAAGTTGCAGCCCTTCGCGGTGTCCATACTGGAACCACCTCCCAATCCCACGATCAAATCCACATCCCCTTCCCTTGCGACACGGACGGCGCGCTCGACGTCCTTGGTGGTTGGGTTCTCCCGGACCTCGTCGAAGACAAGCACTTCGAGACCGGCTTCCTCCAGGTAGGCGATGGTTCTTGATTCGTGTCCAACAGCCCTCAGGCCCGGGTCGGTTACCAGAAGTGTCCGTTTGCCGCCAAGCTCCTTCGCCTTTACTCCGAGCTGTGCAAGCGAGCCCGCACCAAAGACGAGTTCGCCGCCAGGCAAATGCCCGAAATGGGCGACTGACCGCTCAACATCAAAATCTCCAACAAGCGCCTCGATGCTGATTGCCTTCGACTCCGTGGCATTTGGCTCACCACGAGGTCTGAACAAGGCGTTGAAAAGGCGCTTCAATGGAATTAGGCGATGTTTTCAATCTGGAAGGAACGGCGAGCATACAGAAACTCGAACAGATTCCCCTCATGCGGTTGGTCCCATTTGAGGCGATTCGTCGGGACATTGCCCACATTCAGTCGGTCAATCGTTGGATGGGCAAAGAGCTTGTTGATCCACTCAAGATCCCGAGTGATGGCCGTGCAGACGAGAGATTTTCCAATGTGGCCGATCATTTCTTCCTGTGGAGCCTCAATCACCGATGCGAAAGGAAACAAGAATTCGCGAATCGCGAGTTCATGGTCCCAGTCTGGAACGCGCACAATCGTGGGGAGAAGGTAATTCATGCCATCCCTTTGTTGATAGCGGTCGGTGCCGCGCAATTCGGCGGAAACATCCCGTGCCCCGTCTTTCAAGCCACTCTCCACCGCATCATTGATCCAATCCGCCATTTTGGGATTCGCAAATCCGCTCAATTTGGCTTCAGGATCGTCTTGCGCCTTGGGCTCGATCGCCAGCAGTTTCTTCGCAACCGCTTCCGCGATTTCGTCCCCATATTTCGGTGTGACAATGACGGAAACATTGATGCAGCTTCTCCCTGAATTGGCGCTGACGGACTCAACGATGGTATCGACGTATTTTTCCCAATTCTCGACCTCATCCTCGCCGATCAGGATCTTGGAGTAGCCGGTACCGTGAACCTCGATCCGGGGATCATGCTCGTATTGCAGGACCGTGTCGTCCCCTCCAAACAGCATCACCCTGCCGGCGCGCCGGATAATCGCTCCGGATCCATCATGTTGGGTGGGGTAAAAGCTAAAGGCTTCCGGAGGTGCTCCGGCTTTCTTCATCGCCTCGATGATTCGAATCGGGGTCCAGGGTTCCTCTCGTCCCGGCTTGAGAACCACGGGCACTTTCAGCGCAATCGACGGCGCCCAGAGGGCATTCACGGCCGGTGAGTTGGAGGGAAGGATCACCCCAAGGCAATCCGTTAACGCGGCGAAACTGACGGGTGCGCCATTCTGTTCGCCATAACCCTTGTCGAGAATATTAAGATCCAACCCTCTCGTCAGGCCCTTGAGAATGACATCCGTCTGCGCCATGACGCCATGAAGTCGCTTGTGATTCATCCGAATCAGGCTGTGCGGCAGGCCGCTGGTCATGGCCAATTGCATCACATAGTCCTCAGGACTCTGCATGTCGCCATTGCAGCCGACCGGTAACGTGTCATTCAGAAAGATATCCGCCGCATTTTTGCAGATCTCGAGTAGTTCGGAGCATTTGAATTGGTTGAGCGCCTTGCGGGCTTCGCCGATTTTCAGGAGATCATGCTTGATCATGTCGGCGCATGCAAAGCTGACCTCCGCGGCGTCCTTATCACCGGCGACGTTGGTGACAACCTGGGTATCCAGGCTCTTGTAGACGCGCCCTTGACGCAAAATGGGGATGTGAGGAACACTCATGGCGCCGACTTAGTAAACTCCTTCGATGATCTTCTTCTCAAGGAACCCGAATGGCCTTACGTCGCCAACTCCATCCCAGGCAAACTTCGCATGAGGCTTCCGGCGGATTGCTTCATCCCGCTCCAAGAATCGCGGCATGAAGAATTCCTTGGTGAGAGTCGTGAGTTCCACGCGCCCGTATTCTCCGTAGTCCCGCGTGACTTCCGTTTTCTCGGGATCAACAATTCGCAAAATGGCACGGGGCTGTGGAGCCCAATAGGTGACCGAGTAGTCATTCTGGGGCAGCTCCTCGGGCACGCTCATCGCGAGCCCCATCAAAGTGTTTCCGTAAGTGGGAACGAACAGGGATTTTCCTTCGAGGACTTCCTCCTGAAGAAAGCGAACATATTCCGGCGTCATTGAAGTTCCGCCACAGAAGCACCCCTTGATTCCATGATCGGGGATCGAGATGCGTTCGCCAATCGAGGCGAGCAGCTTCGGGGTCGTGAAAATGCAGGAAATGTCGCGATGCTTGATGATCTCAACCGCCTGGTTCATGACGTGGGCCTGGTAGCGCTCCACCTCATCCAATTGTTTGCGGCCAATGAGTCGCTTCACCCAACGCGGGTCGAGATCGACGTGATAGCAGCTTCCCCCGCGGTAGTTGGCCAGATGCTCCACCGCAAGACGCAGGCGCCGCGGTCCGGTAGGTCCAACCATGATCCAATTTCCTCCCTTCGGAAAAAACTCGTCACTCAGGTTGTCGCCGAACTGCTCGTAGTCGTGCTTGTAATCGTCCCAACCGACGCGTTGCTTTGGCAGTCCGGTTGTCCCTCCCGTTTCGAAGACATTGAATGGTCTTCCGCCCATTCCTTTTGGCACGAATCGCTCGTTCTTCTCATCGCGAAGCCACTCGTCCTGAAAGTGATCGAACTTGATAATATCCTCGTAAGTTTTGATTTCTTCGCGAGGATCCCATCCTGATTTCTGTTTCCATTCCAACCAAAACGGACAACCGGTTTCATCGGAGAAATGCCAGTTGATCACCTCACGAAGGTGGTCATTCAGTTCGCTCCTGGCTTTGTCCACCGGATCTGACGAGGTGGATTCTGTGGGATTTGGGGTGTCGATCACAATCGGTGTTTGTTTTTCGTTTTCTGCTTCCGGTTCCGCTCCTGCTGCGGCTGACAATCCGCCTCCGTTGGGGGCAGCGTCTTCAGTTGATTTCTTTTTGCCGAGACCAAACATGGCTCTAGTTCAATCAATCTCAAATTCGGTGGCCGCTTACGGGAAGAACTTGGCCACGGTTTCATCACTTGGCGGTTTCGTCGCCAATGATCCAGCAATCATGGCCACGGCTCCGACCAACCACATGATAGCGACGGGTTTGATGCCGCCTCCAAAGGTGTATTCTCCGCCAAACCCCGAGACGACAAAGAAGATCAGCCAAGTGACAGTGACGGAAATCACGCAGGCGTAGGCACCCGCACGGGTGGCGCGTCTCCAGTAAAGGGCCGCAATCACCAGAGGGGTCAGCGCTGCGAAGCCCGAGAAACTCCAGATGGCCAGGTCAAAGACGTTCTGAACTTCTCTCAGGGCGAGCGAGAGAATAAAGGTGATCAGCACAATCCCGACAACAAAGCCTCTGGCGATGAGCAGGATTTGATTGTCGGTGTATTTCCTTTTGGCGTTGTGGAGGACAATGTCGTTGGTGAACATCGTGCCCAAACACAGGAATTGGCTATCCAATGATGACATGATTGCTGCCAGGATTCCTGCCGTCACGAGCCCCACAACAATCGGATTGGCCACCAAACCCTTGAGGGTCAGACTCAAGACAGCCCCCACGCTCGCATCCGGCAAGCCCTTGAGAAATGCCAATGGAGGCTTCGCAAACGCCTCGTTTCCTTCGACAAACCCACCGGTCGCCCAAAGCCCGATCAAGACACAGGGCACCCAGACGATCATGATACAAATCGGATGGGCAATGACCGTAAGCTTGAATGCCTGGGCGCTTCTTGCCGTGAGCCAGTGCTGGAACAAGTGCGGAAACATTCCAACACTCAGGGGGATAAACATATAGGTCAGAAACATCAGTGGCGGCACGCCGACTTCTCGGAGAAAGGTCCCTTCCTTGGTGACCACTTCGATTTCGGATGGCGTTCGCACCAGGTGCGCTGGGTTTGCCTGCTCGATTGCTGCCTGCAGTCCTCCCAATCCCTTCGAAATCAGCGTGAACGCAAGCACGCCCATGATCATGAAAACGATCGTTTGAAAGGTGTTGGCCCAGGCGGCGGCTCGTGAACCACCGGCAAAAATATAGGTCAGAACCACCCCGCAGATCACCAAACCGATGAGCCAAGGTGGCAGTGAGCCGTCAGGCATGCCCATTCCCGGGAACAAGCCGCGTGATAGCGGTCCCAATACCCGGTAGGAGCCGATGACGCCGATCAGGAGGTAAGGGATGACGAGGAGCACCAAAATCGGAAACAGCAGGTAGCCGAAGGTGCTTGATTCGAATCTTCCCCTGAAAAACTGGATCTGCGTCACGTAGCCGTGGCGCTTCCCGATTGCCCAGAGTTTGATGCCGATGAAGAAGAAGCAGGCTGCATGAATCAGGCCGGAGGAGGAGGCCATTAATCCATAGGTGCCGACTCCCCGCTGAAACGCTTTTCCGGTGGAACCAACGAGGGCGAAGGCAGTCATGGTCGTCCCGAAAACGGACATCAACAGCATGAACGGGCCGATCGAGTGGCTGGCGACAAAGTAGTCCTTGCTCGTCCCGCGGAAGAACGTTTTGGAGAAAAGGGCCAGCCCCAGGAGCAGCCCCAGATAAATCGCGATAACGATGATCGATTGCATAGGTGGATTCGCGATTTGGAATTAAACGTCTTGTCCGTCCGCCCACTTTTCCAGCCGGGTCGGCCAAGCGAACTTCATGACCAAGGCCCAGAAAACGGCGGCCATGATGGAGTAGGTGGCGTGGTAAAACAGCCCCACCGGCATAAAGCCCATGATCAGGTCTGAGTTATCCCAATTCCAGCTATCCTGGTGAAGGACAGCAAAGAGAATAAATACCGCTACAATGATTTTCGTCTTCATGCGCTAGAAGGAAACGTCCTTCCCGGGGGTTTGGAGAAATCAAGAAAGTGCCGATTGGCGGCTTACTCTCCGAAAGCATACAGATGGGTTTGGGTGGTGACGTACAATACGCCATTCGCAGCCACGGGGCTGGAGTAGATCGGAGCCGGAAAATCGACGGTCATCAGGACTTCCTTGCTCTTCACCTTGCCGTCACCATCCGCGTCGGCATCCTTCGAAGCTTTGATGACAATCAATTCTCCGTCTTCATTACCAAGGTAAACTTTCCCATCGGCCACGAGACTGGATCCCCAAATGTGGCTGAGGGTGTCGTGAACCCAATAGAGCTCACCCGTATTGGCATCGAGGCAATGAAGCACGCCGGAATAGTCGGCAATAAAGAGCAGGCCGTCATCGGTCACCGAAGGTGTTGAAATGGTCCTTTTTATGCCGTCGTAGGTCCAAATTGCACCGGATGGATTCGCAACTTCGCCTTCCGCGTCGGCGCTGATACAGCTCAATAGGCCAACGCCTTCACCGTGTTCTGGATCCTGTCCGATCGCGGCATAGATTTTTCCGTTGTGATAGACTGGGGTGGCGATGAATTCGCTGGGTCCAGGGTAGGTGGCATACTTCACCTTCTCGCCGGAGTCGTTGACCCGATACTCTTTCTTATTGCCGTCATAACGAAAGACTTCCGGAAGAATGTCGAAACCCTCTTCATCTTTGACGGTTTCAGGTTTGAATCCGTAAACGAAGCCGTCACCGGCGCCAAATAGAACCATTTTTTTGTCCTTGTGCTCAACGTAACCTGGTGAGCCCCAGTTGCAGTGCATGACGCGTTGGCCAATGCCGGATCCCTCTTCCCCGACGAGCTCTCCAGTTTCCTTGTCCAGCGCCACGAGGCAGGGCGAAAGCGGGGCTGGAATGTTGATGTGTGACCAATCCACACCGTTCGAAGTCGAGGCGAAGATGTGTTTTCCGTCGGTGGCGACCGAAGAGCTGGTCACGTTGTGGGGAAAAACGCCAAGCTCACTGCGGAGGTCGAATCCCCAGATGATGTCAGCATCGTTTTCGCCCTGTTCAACCAGAGCCACATTCGCCTTACCATCCAGCCCCTTCGCTGCATACTCAGCTTCTTCCGTGAAAGGGCCGGCGTTGCCGTCAGCGAGGCCGTTCATATCAAAACAAAGCACTTCGCCCCGGTTGGTTACCACGTAACCCTTCCCGTCATCAATGAGCGGGGAGGAACACATGCCCAAAAACTCCCAGTCAGACACCTTGCCTGCTCCAAGCTTCGGTGTTGTGAGTTGCCAGAGGTAACCACCGGTCGCCTCGTCGAAACACATGATGACTCCACGATCTCCAATGATTCCAGGATTTCTCGGTTCCTCATTATTGGTCCCGACAAGCACCTTTCCTTCCCCTATTGTCGGCGTTCCGTAGGTCTGCGATCCGAGTTTCGCCACCCATTTCAGCCCCTTGGCCGACGCGGTGATTTCTTCGAGGGTTTTCCCTTCGCCGGCATCCATTTCAGCTGGAAGTCCAGTAACCGGGGAAACCATGTTCTTGCTGTTGTCGCGGCCCCACTGTTTCCAGTCGGCATAGGCGGTTGAGGTGATTGCAACAGCAATTGCTGTTTTCAGAATGGCGGTTTTGTTCATTGGTCGATCTCTGGAAAAGTAGGTTTGGAAAACAAAGTGCCGAAATACTCAAAAAGGGATATTTCGGAAGGCCTGCATGGGGCCGTCAATTCAAAGGGGGCTCTAGTTTTGGGTGATTTCGATGTTGTCGATGAAAACGCTCTTTTGGCTCTGTGGAGAGAAGCCGAACAATCCGGGGGCACCCTTCTTGTGGGCCTTCTTGTGCTCGACTTCGATTGTCCAAGTATCAGGCTCGCCCGTTCCCTTTTCCCAAGCTTTTGCGCGAACCACTCCCGAGCCGTCATCGTTGAGGTCGACCCGCATCTTCAACGTATACCAACTGTTTGCCTTGATCGGGAAACTGACGCTCTGCTTCACTCGTTCGTGATTTGAGCTCACCTCAAGAAGGTTTGAGTTTCCAATCAAGGAGCAGTTGTAGCGTTGGTTGATTAATCCCACCGTGGATTTCACCCGCCGGTTTCCATCCGTCATCAAATCGGCCTGGATCGTATAATTGCTGGAGTCAGGGTGTCCGATAAAGCTCTGGCAACGCTGAAAGAGGATGTTGTCCAACGTTTTGGCCAGGACCTTGTTGCCATCCAAATCGCGAACTTCCCACTTCAAGCGCGCGCCAATCCAAGGCAGTGGTGGAAAGGAGAATTTAAAACCCTCCGCATGGTCAACCGTGAGATCATAGCTCTCAAAATCCTCCGAAATTGGCAGAGCTTCGATCACTCTTCCACGAACAAAACCCGACTTGCCATCTGCGGTCCCCTTGAACATTCCCGCCGATTCCGAAGCGGATTCGGTTGCAACCAAGACACCTTGATCGTCAAAGTCCGCGTCCAGTTTCGCCTTCACCTTCGCAGTAGGCGGAATGAACTTCTCCCACGTGGCTGAGGAGACTTCCCCGACTGCGTTTCCGTTGGCGTCTACCGACGTAATTAAGAAATCGACTTTGTCGCCGGGTTCGAGCAAGACATCCGAAGGCACCGCCCGAATTCCTGTCACGGGTCCCTTCACGATGGGCTCAGACTTGGGAAGGTCTCCCCAGGTGATGCCGTCGTTCTCGAACTTGAACGCGTAAAGTTTGCTCATCGTGTGGACATAGACCCAGCCATTGCAAACAGCGGGCGAACCGAGGCAATTCCCTTCCATGGGGATCTTGTGGAGAATCTCCGGGCCTTCGTCACTTGGGCGAATCACGAAGAGCTTCTCCAGATTCATCGGAACAATCAGGAGACCGTCCACATAGGCCGGTGAAGCATGCAGTTGACCGGTATCCAGTTTTTCATGCCAAAGAATTTCTCCGGTATCAGCCACCATGCAGAACAATTCTCCTTCGTGCGAAACCTGATAAACGCGATCTCCCACCAGGACCGGGGAGCTGGTGAACATTCCGAACGGCTGGCGCCACCGTTCGACACCCTCCTCAATCCGCGGCGCCCCTTTCTGCATGGGGTCAACCACGCCTCCTGAATTGGCGTCGTCGCTTGGTAAATTCAGGGCGAACATCCGACCAATCTCCGTGGTATCCAAATTCTCCTTGCCGTGAACTCCAATGAGTTTGTCTCCGTGGATGAGAACCGAAGAGTTGATTCCGCCCATCGACATCTGGTAGCGCCACAGAGGTTTTCCGTCAGCCAGATTTACGCAAACCAAGTTACCGCATCCGGTGCCGGCGTAAAATACCTGGCGCCCGTTGCGAACCGTCACGACCGGCGAAGAAAAACTGGTGTCCTTGAGAAAGGGCGGGCCCACTCCCGGGGTTGAAGACCAAACCAATTCCCCGGTGTTCTTATCAAAGCCAAAAAAGCGATCTCGCGCAGGACCGTCCGCTCCCCAGTAACTGGTCACAGCCCGGGTGATGAGCAAATCGTCGACGATGACGCATGAACCAGCTCTTCCGTTGGGGAACGTCAGTCGCCCAAAGCGCTCCATCATGGAAATCTCCCAGAGAAGGTTTCCATCCCGGTCGTGACAATTCAGCAGCCCATAAGTTGTATGGAGAAAAATATTCCCCGTCTCCGGATCCACAACTGGTGCACCGATCGCGTAACGATCGTAAACCGTGTCACTGATGAAATCGCTGAAGGTTCGCTCCCAGATCACCTTGCCCGTTAACGGGTCCAAGGCGGACAAAACTTCCTCCAGATCCGGACCTGATCCGCGATAGCCCCATGAATACATCTGCCCATCGTGAATGACCGGTGTCCCACGACCTGCAATTTCCCGGGTCCAAGCGGGTTCAGGATTGAATTTTCCGTTTTCATACTGCTCTAAACTTACCCCCGTTTGAAGAGGGCCACGCCAGTGCAGCCAGTTACCTTTGTGGGGATCCTCCTGAGCAAGCAAAGCAAGTGGGAGGAGAAGGAATGTAATGGTCGAGGTTTTGAAGATCATAGAAAAAGCGATCTGAGCTTGTGGAGGGGTTTTCCAACAGATGGTGGTCAGTTGGACAAAAAATCGTTGCGACGCTAGTAGGGCCGAATTCTGGATGCAAGAGCAGATTTATCTTAGCTGCTCAAAGGGGGCTGAATGGGGATTCCCAGCCAAGATGGAAACACCAGTTAATAACCGTGGCGCAAGTGTCGCCAGATCGAAAAGCGCTCACTTCTGCCATCGCTGCCTCGCCGGGTTCCTTGCCAGCTCACGGTATCGTTCGATAATTGCTTTTTCAGGAACACTTCAGCCGTCCTGGAAGGACCGTCATACTCATCGAAATAGAGTTGGCCGGTGCGTGGGTTGACGCCCTCAAGCATGGCGTAATGATCGGCACCTTGCCGATTAGGTGGCGCGAAATAGTAGAGGCCAATCACGGTGTTCGAATCCAACCAGCGAAGGGCAACCTTCATCTGATCTCTGCCCGTGTATCCGTGGTAGAACTGAGCAGGCGAATCAAACTCCATGTAAAATGACGAGATCTCGCGCAGGGCAAAAAACGCATTCAATTCGTATTCCTGTCGCCCCATCCCCAGCGCCAGACCCTCCCGGAGATCCAGCAGGTCTGCGCCAGCCGGCCCCAGGAATGACTGCACGACTTGGATTCGCCGATCCAGTCGCTCGAGATCCGGGGTATCGGTTCGGTCATCCCAAAGCGGATCGATCCTCGGTCCATAAAGAAAGCCCTCAAAAAAGTTCGTAAACTCGTTGCGTTCCCTCCCCTCGCCATAACCCATCGGGCCGGCGTTGCTTTGAAACGGAATCAAGAGGGCCGCAGAAACCGCCCAAACCTGCAATTGAAGTGCTGTTATTGTGTTCATGGCATCTATTTTTCCTAAAGGCCAAGTGCACGAAAGGCAACTGATTCAACCTGAACAAAAGGGCTGCATTGTTGGTCTTTCCTTGCTTGTCGTGTCGCATTCATGCCAATTTTCCCTTCAGAAAGGCTAGATTGACCGCCCCACTTCTCCCAAACTCTTAGTCACGATGAAAGACCCCCAAAAACCCAAAAACACCTTCTGCGGCACTACCCGGCGGGATTTTTTAAGCTCTGTCGGAGGCGGGTTTACCAGCACTGCGTTGACCGGCATGCTTGCAGCGGACGGCTTTTTCAATTCCGCCACCGGTGCGACGGCGAACCCGCTGTCCGCGCGGGCACCCCAGCGCTCCGGCCGTGCAAAATCGGTTATTTTCCTCTTCATGTATGGCGGACCAAGCCACATCGACACTTTTGACTACAAGCCTTCGATGTATGGAATGGATGGCAAGACGATCGATGTCAAAACGTTCGGTCGTGGGGGGCGCAAAAACCAAGGGCGAATCGTCGAACCCAAATGGAAGTTCAAGCAATACGGAGAATGTGGGAAATGGGTGAGTGATCTGTTCCCGAATGTGGGCACCTGCGTCGATGATATCGCGTTCCTGCATTCCATGACCGCAGACTCTCCGATCCACGGATCAGCCCTTTTGATGATGAATTGTGGTTCCGTCATCAGCGGCAAGCCTTCGCTCGGGAGCTGGGTCAACTATGGACTCGGCAGTGTAAACGAGAATCTTCCCGGATATGTCGTGATGCTCGATAAGTCGGGTGGGCCGATCTCGGGAGCCAAAAACTGGACCAGCGGCTTCATGCCGGCTGGCTATCAGGGAACCGTGTTTCGCAGTCAGGGAGATCCCATTCTCAACCTGAAAAATGTGAAGGGAATGGCCGATCAGGAACAGCGGATCCTTATCGATTCCTTGAACCAGTTGAACAACGACCATCTGCAGAAGCGCTACGACAACACCAACCTCTCGGCGAGGATCTCCAGCTACGAATTGGCTTATCGAATGCAGGCGACGGCTCCCGAGGCGATTGATCTCGAGCAGGAAACCGAGGAAACCCAAAATCTTTACGGGTTGAACCATCCGAAAACCGAAGACTTTGGCAAGAAGTGCCTGATGGCGCGGCGTTTGGTTGAGCGCGGAGTCCGCTTCATCCAGCTTTATTCAGGCGGCGCTCACAATGACCACAACTGGGATGCGCACGGCGACCTCGAGAACAATCACAATCATCACGCCGGTGCGACCGACAAACCGATCGCCGGTCTGCTCAAGGACTTAAAGCGTCGCGGATTGCTGGAAGATACTCTCGTGGTATGGGGCGGAGAATTCGGCCGCCAACCAACGGCCGAGTACGCCAAGGGCACGGGACGCGACCATAACAGTTACGGATTTACCATGTGGATGGCTGGAGGTGGCGTCAAAGGTGGTGTTAGTGTTGGGAAGACGGATGAACTTGGAAGCGCAGCGGTAGAGAACCGTTATCACGTCCGGAATCTGCATGCCACGATCCTCGATCTTCTCGGTTTTGATCCCAATCATCTCACCTTTTTCCATGGGGGCCTCGATCACCGTTTGGTCGGAGTCGAAGGCGGTGAGTCGATTCCTGAGGTCATCGCCTAGCTGGAGGCGTTTCAAAAAGAGGCGCAACTCGCGCGTCCGTCATCATCTTGAACCGCTCCCTAACCCTGCCAACAAGGCTTGGGCTCGTTTTGGGTGGATTTCGCCTTGGTCCGCCATGGTTAGGATAAATTTTGAGCTAATCGTAATAAAGCCTCTCTCACAGCTTCGAGAATTCTCAATTTGGTGTCGCAAAAGGGTTGACGCTGGTTTTTGAGAATGTTTCAATCCGGCCTCTTCTTGAACCGAAGAGGAGAAGCACACTCACACACTCGCGAAAGGTCACCCTACCTTTCGCTGCCGCCGTAACGGGGGCACAATTCAACACATCGACATGGAAAATATGATCAAACGCAACCTTTTGGTGCGAGCGAGCGTCGCTACAGTTCTAGCGATCTCCGTTCCTCTAGGAACTCAAGCCGAAGAAAAGCGAGGCCTCGGAAAACTGTTCGGCAAAAAGAAGGCGGAGACCGTGATTCAGGCCGACTCCAGCCCGGGCGCGACAGTTGCCCAAGTCGAATCCACTCTGGTTTCCGGGGGCACTGAAGCCGTTTCAGCAACGGAAAGGTATCCGGCGCTTCTTACCAAGGACTACCGCGAAACGCGGGCTGAGCGTGATTTGAACGAGCATATTGATCAGATTTACGCGGAGTACGAAGTATCTGTGCAGAACCTTACCGCGGCGGATCTTCAGCTTTCCTCTCTGCGATCACTTCCTCCGGTCCCTTCGGATTTCAACGCCCCTTGGAGTTCCAACATTCGACGCCCAATCTACGACGACCGCCAACTTCGTCAGGACTTGGTTCAGGTTTATGGGACTGCGCTTCAGCACTCCAACTCCGTCAAAGTGTTTAGTGAGCTTCCATTGATTCGGGAGACCGCAATCCAGGAAGCGATGGGTGATTACGATTTCCGTGCGTTTGGTGAACTCCAAATCAGTCACAAGGACGAGCCTACCAGTAGCGAGTTGACGACGGGATTCACGGGCCGGTTCCTCGAGGATCTTGGTCAATTGGATTACGGGATCAAGAAACGGATCGCAACGGGCGGCGAGATTACCTTGTCGAATCGGATCAGCACGCTCGACAGCAACTCCACCTTCCTTGACCCCAACCCGCAAACTGCGAGTGAGGTCGTTCTGAGTGTCGTTCAGCCGTTGGGTCGTGGAGCTGGAATCGCCTACAACCGGGCAAGAATTAAGGTGGCAAAGCTGGATTCTGAGCTCGCTGCTGCGGAATACCTCCGTTCGTTGGAGTCCCACCTTCTCGAGGTAAATCGCGCCTACTGGCAAGTTTATCTCGCCCGGGCCGCTTTTCTCCAGAAGAAGTCGTTGGTCAATGAAACCAGCGGAATCGTGAATGACCTGAGTGAGCGTGGCGATGTCGACACCGGAGCGACCAAGAGTGCGCTTTTGAGGGCTCAAAGTTCGTTGGCACAGCGTCAAGCCTCCTTGATCCGGGGTGAAATGGCAGTGCGGAACTCCGAAGAGCGACTGCGAGCCCTTGTGAATGATCCCAAATTCCAAATGGGCAGTGGGGGTGAATTTATTCCATTGACTCGTCCGATCGTAAGTCGGCCGGTCAGTGACATTCAAGCCACCGCAAGAGCCGCTCTCTATCACCGGGCCGAAGTGGTGCAGGGATTCAACCAATTGCGGGCTGCCGGAATCCGCCTGGATATCCAGAAGAACGAAATGAAGCCTCAACTCAACGTGATCGCTGAAGTTCGGAAATCAGGAAACGATGCATTCCGTGATTTGGGAGGAGCATACACAGACAGCTTCCAGCACGGGACCGGTTGGTTGGCTGGAATGACCTTCGAATCGAGCTTGGAAAAGAATCTCGAAGTCGCACGGTTCAAGCGACGCGAATACGAACTTCGCCAGCAAACGCACCAGTTGCGCAGCACGATCGATCAAATTCTTTTGGAATCCGTTGTCAGCTATCGGGAGTTGATGACCGCTTACCGCGACATGCAAGGTCGTTGGCAGGCGGTTCGAGCCAGTCGCGAGGAAGTGCGTGAGTTGAAAGAGCGCTTGGATGTTGATACCGATGATCAAAATACGGTCGGGAACCAACTGCAGCTCATTCTCGATGCCATCGAGCGTAACCAGGTGGCTGAGGAGTCGTTCCTCGTCAGTATCGTGGCTTACAACACCGCATTTGCTTCGGTCGAAAGGGCCAAGGGAACGCTTCTTGAATATTACGATATCGACATTGCTCGTCAGCAAACGGATAGCTGGAAGCGTCATCGTCAGGTGCTCGAGCAGATCAAGGCTGGCATGGGTTCCGCCGATCACGATGTGGCAGTCGAAGGCGGAGAAGACGCCAGTTGGACTCGCCACCGTCAGGCGCTTGAGCAGCTCAAGAAAGAGCGCGGCATCCAATAGTCTGGCGATTAGGGCCATCCGGCTCAACTCAATTCTTTCAAGCAAAGAGGCCCCGAAAAACGGGGCCTCTTTTTTATTCTCGAATGATTGGCGACGGGTGTTTTAGTCAGACACGACGATGCCCATTTCTCGCGTCGTGTTTGGCGGGACGGGAGGCGCTTTCGGGCCGCCCCTAGGATTCCTTGTGGTAGTAAACCTTCACAAATTGCATGTGCTTGTCGTCATCGAACCCGCGCTCCATGAACTTCTCCGATTGATCAATGAATCCCGAAGAAAAGCGAAGATCGACCCCAACATCCAATTTCATCCGGCCTTTGAGGCGTTTCTTGGCCTTGGTGGCCTCCTTTTTGGACACATCAAAACTGCTATCGAGCGTATGGCCGCTCTCCTCCTCGTATTCGTTCTTGAATGAGGTGAACTGTTCGATCAGTCCCGGGTCTTCAAGTGCTTCATTCTGAAACTTATCGAGATTGAAATTGTCGGTTTCCGTCAGATACGACAAGGCCTTGTTGGCAACCTCAATCCTTTCTTCCTGCCGAGTTTCTTCAGGCAAGCCTTCTTCGGCAAAGGCCACGCAAAGTTCCGAGTAGCGTCGTGTGAGGTAGTCTTCATTCTTGACCGGCATCGCACCAACGAAGTCACGATTCCAGAAATTGGTCTCTCCGCCCGCCTTGTCGAAAAGATAGACGTGAAAGCCGTGCTCCCGCTCGCAGTTGATGATCAGACACCCTTTATCGATTTTGTCAGGATAAATTCCCTGTTGGGTGGTCAGCTTCAAATCGCCCTCGTGAACCGCAACCTGAAGAAACGGCACTTTGCTCTCTGACTTGATGATACTAAGCGCCTGAAGACTGTCGCCGCCCACCGTGATGTTGTCGATCAGGGCCACGCAAAGATCCCCCGGTTTGATATTCGGGTGGTTCGATTTGGCGTACAAATGCTTCGCAATGAGTGCGCCGTTTTCCAGGAGTGTGTCGTTGTTATCAAAAATTGCCGTTGCGTAGGCAAAGAGCTCGTTTTGGCGCAGATCCCCATGGTGGGTGAGTTGATGTAACTCCAACGAACGAAACGACTTCAAGAAACAATGCGTGAGCAGTTCAGCCTCTGAATCGTTGAATTTGCACAACGTTTTCGAGGTTTGTAGCGGCTCTTCCCGGAGCGAGTTTCCGACTTTCGCCAGCGTCATCATTCCGAGCGCGGCTTCCTTAAAATTAACCTTCTGAGACATAGACTGCGGCTGTAATCCAAGCGGTTGGCGCAATCAAGCCTAACAACTCAACAACTTGTCTTTATGCGCGCCATCTTCCAGCCAGGAATCCGACTTGTGAAGCGGAAATTGCGGGTCTAGCATCAACCGATCTTCCTTTGATATCGTGACGCCGACGCAAGTTCTATGACCGATCAGCAATCCACGGGAGCCATCGTAATTGGTGGCGGATTGACGGGCCTCTACGCCGGCCTAACTCTTGCTCGGGCGGGAACCCGGGTGACCATTCTGGAAGCCGAAGAAGACCTAGGTGGGAGGATTCGGGGGCACCGGGTTGGTCAAAACACGCTCACGCTTGGCACCCAGTTACTGCAATCCTTTGATCGGGTGATTTTTGACGATGTGACCAGCCTGCTGACGCAACGGGCGGAGGTTGAGCCCAGCGAGAGCATCTTGTGGGGCGGTCAGCGATTCGCCTATCCCCTATCTCTCGATAATTTTTTCAAAGGCCTTTCGTTCGCGGAAAAGGTTGGAGGGGCGTTGGGGAAAAGTGGGGCGACGCTCGGTCAAAAGGTATCCAAAAAGCCACCAATTGATGCAGAACATGCCCTGGCCAGACTCTATGGAAGTGCGCTGACCAGGCGCTGCTTCTCGAATTGGCTCGATGTGTTTTTTGGCAGACCGGGCAAGGAGCTTTCTCCGGAAATCATTTCTCTTCTCCTCCCGCAACTGCCTCACACTTCCAATTTCGCGGATTCCGTTGAATCTCTGGGATTGAAGGCGTTCGATTCGGATCTTCTGGACCGTGAAGTGCCTGAACATTCGGTTTACTTTCCGACAAGTTCAGGGGTGCTTGCGACCGCTCTGGCTGCCGCGATTCAGCGCGCGGGAGGCCGGATTATTTGCAACGCGGAAGTTGTGGGGCTGGATGTTGAAGACGGTGAAATTCGTTCCGTTCAGTGTCGCGACAAGATGTCGGGATCCGAAGAACCGACGATTCATCAACTCCCCTGCGAAGGAGTCATTTCAACCATCTCGGTCCGGAAACTGGTAAAGGCTTTCAACACACATGCACCGGCCCAGATCCATGCGTCATCGCTTCATCTACAGCATCGAGGGCACGTCTGCTTTGCCCTTGTATTAAGCAGATCGAACTGTTTGGAGGAAATCTCTCTTCAGGTCCGAGATCAGCCATTTTTTCGGATTTCCGAGCCCAAAAATGCGGGGCAACAGGTCGCTCCGGTTGATCAGACCATTCTTTTGGTCGAGGCGGCTACAGAGCCAAATTCATCGTTCTGGAATGGAGATGAGCAGGCGTGGTCTGAGATTCTCGATGCACTCGAACATCTGGGGATTTGCAAACGAGCAGAAGTTGTCTCCCGGCACCACCTTTCGGATCCGATGGGCATTCCGATTTACCGTTTAGAGTTCGAAGAGCATCGGGATCGGCTCTTCAGCTACTTTGCCCGTTTTCCGAACCTGCAGTGCGCCGGGCCTGGTGGCACGTTTTCCATGATGCGGCCCGACCAGGCGATGAAGTCGGGGGCTCGCGGGGCAGAGCTTCTCTGTGAGGTTCTTTAGAAGGCTATTGCCATTCGCGTGCGAGAGGAGCATGATGAGATATGCGCTCTGTAGTATTGCTACTGTTGTTCCAGATCTCGGTCTGTGTGGGCGAGGAGCTTGCGCGTCAGGAATTTCCCACCAATTACGCTCCCGCCCCGGACATCCGGGCGGCACTTGAAGAGGTGCTTTCACCGGAGGGGCGCTTTGTGGTGCTGGGCAATAAGGGCAAAGTCCTGGTGATTGATCGTGCAGCTCATCTGAAAGCTGCTTCGGAGGCTCTCTCCGCGATGGATTCCCCAAACCCTGAGGTTCAACTTAGTCTGGGAGTCAGGACCGGTGGCCAGCGCCGTCCCTCGGGCAACACGAATGTTCTGGGGCCAGTCCAATCACGCTCAAGTTTTCCGTTTCCGACTGAATTCGATCCACCACGTATTCTGGTTGGTCCAAATGGAACCTATGCGGTGATTCCCGCGCATCCCAAGAATTTTCAACGGCGCAACCTTGGGGTGACGATGGAGACTGATGCAACCATCAACCCGGACGGGAGCATCAACCTTTCCATCAATCGGGAGGATGTAGAGTTCCAGGGCTTCATCAACTACGGCTCGCCCATTCTCTCTTTGGGGAACGCCGCTTCGATGCCGATTCTCAATCAAACCGGCAATCCGATGTTTTTTGCCCCCTTCATCACGGAGAACAAGATTTTGGTGCCCATTTTTGAAACGACCCGCATCGCAACCTCAGTCGTCGTTTATCCTCAGCTTCAGGATGACTTCGTTCGTTTGCATCTTCTCCCGGAGCTAAGCGTAAGTGAGGAGGAGATGGGATGGAAGAATCGTCGAATCCAGCTTCGAGAATTTCGGACGGTCATTGACCTCCAAAATGGCAAGGTCGCGACACTTTCCGGCTTTACCGGCGCGCCCAAGGATTTTGGAGAGCATTTTTTCAGCACGGCGAATGAGGCTGATGGGGCTACACAAATCGTCCTGAAGGCACAGGTTCGTCCAGCAAAGAGTCCGGAGAAGAGGGAACAACTCAAGGATTGATCGGAGCGCCGATCCCGGCCAGCCAAACCAGAAGCTGCACGACCAGGTAGCAGACTCCAATCGAGACAAGGAACCCGATCCAGTCTTTCGGTCTTGGCTTGGTAAACTCCCAGTCGGTTCCGGGGAATAATCGCTGGCTCTCAAAACGGCCGGGTTGAGAGTAGGATTTCTCCAGGTTTCGCAGATCTACGTTTGGATCACGGTTCACTTCGGTTTTCATCTTCGCGAAATAGCGGTTCAGGGCCTTTTGGTCGTCACGGGGCGTGCAGAGGCTCGCAATCAACAGGATCAGAAATGGCAGAACCAGTCGGAGCGGAAGCCGCAAAGTCTCCAATGTCGCCTTTGAGGCGCCGGAGAGGTCGAATCCCAACCCATAGTAGAGCAGGAAATCCACATTGAGAGCGCCTCTTCCGCTTTTGGCGCTGACATCCTCCTGAATCGTCGTGGTGGTGTTTCCCTCAACGGCTTCCGAAACGGTTTTCAGCTTTGTTTCACCCACGCGTTGAATTCCTCCCTTCCAGAAAATGGAGGCACCTCCGGTCCTGGTTACAACTTCTATCAACTCTCCCAAGTTGGCGGCGGGTGG
>TARA_R110002096_G_scaffold2346_4_pt1 | contig 30180 bp, 28 predicted proteins | sample TARA_R110002096 | Tara Oceans TARA_R110002096 (sample SAMEA4397295) | marine metagenome | biome: Polar Biome; feature: [DCM] deep chlorophyll maximum layer (ENVO:01000326); material: water (ENVO:00002006), including particulate matter (ENVO:01000060) such as... | depth 35 m
GCTGCGCCGGGTTGGTGCCGCCGGCAATTGCCACATCGGGCAACCGGTCTCCGTTGCAGTCGAAAACCGCAACACCGCCGCCGACAAAATACTCCCAGGGACCGGCATATTGATGGTCGATTCCGGCCGCCAGCGCGGTTTCCTCCATTACTGGCACGTCCATCGCGGGAAGCGCCCTGTCCTGCGCTGCCAACTCGCTCGCCACGGCACTGAATGCCCCCAGCATCAACAGGGTTTTGCCAATCGTTTTCATGGTTCAATCACCAGTGTTTTAAGATAGGCAATCAGGGCCGACCGACCGGCCTCTTCAAGGTCAAGATAGGCGTCCCGCGCCTTACGGCCTGCCCCGCCATGGGCGCTGATAACCTCATCCAGCGTCGTCATGTCGCCGCGATGGCCATAGGGTGCGGTCGATCCGATGCCCCACAATTCGGTGGTCTGAAACACATCACGTTCCACAAAACGCTGCGACAGCAACTCATTGCCAAACACGGCAACCTGCCGATCGGTCATTTTATGGCGCTTCAAATCGCCGAAGAGCGGCACCATGATCTGCCCCTGTTCATTTCTGGCCAGGCTTTTCGCCCAGTCCAGCAAACCCAGATCATAGACTGCCGGATCTTTCACATCCGAGTTGCGCAAGGTTCCGGCTGCATCCAGCGGGCCGGGATCCTGAAACAACAGACTGTCCAGCGGCAGCGCCGGAACGTGACAGGAGGCGCAGCCGATGGTCTGGAAAGTCTGTGCGCCGCTTTGCACCGCCTGCTGCCACTGCTCATTGTCCGGAATTTTGCTTCCAGGCGGCGGTAATGCGGCCTGCCAGGCAACCAGAGCGGACACATCCCCCTCGGTCAGTTCATCAGCCGCAGCGTCCTCGTCGAAATCCGCCTCGCCGGTCCAGCGCACTCCGAAGCGCTCCGCCGACTGCATGCCGGTGTGATGGTTAAGCGCATTCACGGTGAATTGCCGCAGCGAAGTCATCACGCCCTTCTGACTGAATGGCCGAATCACGAGATCGGTATCCACCCCGTCAATTTCCTTCAACTCGACCAGACCATCCGGTTTTGCGGTAATCCAGCCGAAACGGATGCCCTTGGTGATCAGCGTGGCGCGGTAATCCTGTCCGCTCTTGCGGGCAATTTTCAGCGCTTCCCGGCGGATCTGATGCAGATCGGCACTCATCTCCCGGGCCAGCAGTTCCACCAGCCCTGAGCCAAACAAATGGTTGGTGTTGCGCTCATTGGAAAATTGCGGGTCCGAAGTGTCGAAGTCGGCATTGTTGAAGCCTTCCGAGACAAACACATTGACGGTAAAATCACCGGCACCGCCCATCACCGGATCATTATGGCAACTGGAGCAGGAATTCGCGTCAAGCCCGGCCAGACGCTGAAAGGTCTCGGGTGCCGCTCGCTTGCGCTTGGTGGGAATAATGGCTTGTGTCGCCATTGGCCGGCCTGCTCCGTCAAGCGTCGTGAAAGGCGCATCAAACAACGTGTTGCCGAAGGCAATCAACGCCTCCAGATCTTCCTTGCCGAGAACCCCGCGATATTGCGATCGATCGACATGCTGAAAGATCGCGCGTTCAGACCATGGTTCCACGGGTCCCTGCTCTGTCGCCACCTGCGCCGCAGCGTTGACAGCCAGGCTTAGCCAGACAAAACCGGCGCATAGGGCAATGGTGCCCGGCAGAAATTTAAACGACTGCAGCATCAGCAATCTCCTCATCCAGCACCAGCAGCGCGGTAATGGCGCAGCCTTCCGCTACAAGCGGCTTTTCATCGGCAAAACAATGAATATCGATATCGTTTATATTACCGCCTCCAACCGTGCTCTCCAGGGCTTCGCGGATCGCCCCTTCCATAATGTCGAACACCAGTGTTCCGCGACCGATCAGGGCTATCGGAAAAGCATCGACCAGCGCAAACAGGCTGCACAGGCCGGTTCCGATTGCCCTTCCGGCCTCTTCAATCGCTTGGATGGCTCTGGCATCTCCCGCATGCGCCAGATCGGCAATCTGCTGAAAATCAATGTGATCTGCCGGTGCCGGCGGCATTGTATCTTCCGGCTCGCCACGGGCCGCGCGGCGAATGGCATAATCTGCTGCATATGCCTCGATGCATCCGCGCCGTCCGCAGCGGCACAGCGCGCCTCCCGGCTGAAACACCATATGGCCGAATTCGGTGCCTGATGTGTTCAGCCCGTTGACAATCGTACCGCGCAGAAACAACCCCATGCCGACACCATAGGACAGCATGATGCTGGCGAAACTGGTGCTGTAGCGCTTCGGTTCACGGCGGTTCAGCGCCCGGGCCATCAGATCGCAATCATTGGAAACGGATGTGGGAACGCTGAACGCGCGGCGCATCCAGCCTGCCAGCGGCAAGTCTCGATGTTCGGTTATCGGCGACCACAGCAACACACTGCCGGCAACATCGGTCACACCCTGAACACTGACCGCAATGCGCGACAGCAACCGGTCGTCATAGCCGGACCGGTCCATCGCATTCTTCAGACACCCGACCAGCGCGTCCCTTATATCCTGCGGTGTCAGTTCCGCACTGGTCAGTTGACGCGAGCTTTCCGAAATGGTTGCACCGGAATAATCGACAATCGCGGCGGACACCAGATTCAACTGAAAGATTACGACTCCGATGAGGGCGGCAGCCGGATTGACCGTCAGCGCAACCTTCGGCCGCCCGCGTCCTGATCCGCTCGACAGGGTCTGCGAGGGCTGGATCAGAAACCCGTCAGCAATCAAATCTGATGTGATGGCCGAGACGGTCGCTGCGCTCAATCCGGTTTGCCGGCCGATATCGGTGCGCGATACCAGCCCGCCCCGGCGGACGGCCGATAGGACCAGTCCACGGTTTCCCCGACGTACCTCATTGGAGCGTATGACGATTGTCACAATTGCGTTCCACCCTGTGACCGCAGCTCCTTGACCGGCTGCATTTTCACCGTAAATTTCAGCGGTGCAGTGTCTTTTAGACTGGTTTTTTTAACCACCGCAATTTTGAAGTTGACACAGCTTGACGTTTAAGTCACTATTTTTTTCGACCCTCGAATTAAATAGGGTTTAAGGGCCGCTTGGGGAAGCAGTCCGTTAATTTTGTGCCATGCCCTGCTCTTGGGACGGCACGTGGAGGAGAAAATCATGAAGAAATTTACAGCCGCCCTCATGGGCGCTGCTTTTGTTGCTGGCGTTGCTGGCTTTGCCAGCGGCGCAATGGCAGAAGGTAAGACGATTGGTGTGTCCTGGAAGATTTTCCAGGAAGAACGCTGGAAGCGCGATGAAGCTGTTATCAAAGGCATCGTTGAAGCAAATGGTGACACCTACATTTCATCTGACGCGCAGGGATCAGCCGGAAAACAGCTGACTGATGTGGAGTCCCTCATCTCTCAGGGTGCCGATGTATTGTTGATCGTTCCTTTCGACAGTGAAGCCATTCTGCCAGCCGTGCAGAAGGCAGCTGATGAAGGCATTCCTCTGATTGCCTATGACGTTCAGATCGAACATCCGGATTCACTTTACATCACCTTCGACAATGTCGGTGTTGGCCGCTTGATGGCGCAGGAAATGCTGAAGGTTAAAGACTCCGGCAATTTCGCATTCATCAAAGGTGACCAGGGCGATCCGAATGCGACCTTCCTGTTCGAAGGCATCATGGAAGTGCTGAAACCGAATATCGATGCTGGCAAGATCAAGAATGTCGGCGAAGCGTTTACCGATGGCTGGAAGCCGGAAAATGCTCAGCGCAACATGGAACAGATGCTGACTGCAAACGACAACAAGATCGATGCGGTTATCTCTGAAAACGACGGCATGGCAGGCGGCGTTGTTGCTGCTCTGGCAGCCCAGGGTCTGGCCGGTTCGGTTCCGGTTACCGGGCAGGATGGCGATCTTGCTGCAATCAACCGGGTTGCCCTCGGCACCCAGTTGGTATCGGTTTGGAAAGATTCCCGTGCTCTCGGCAAAATTGCGGCTGAAGCAGCCCTGATGCTGGCCGATGGCAAATCCATGACCGACATTCCCAACGTTGCTCCCTTCTCTGGCGGCAAGCGTGGCGTGACGGTGAATTCCATTCTGCTTGAACCAACTCCGATCACAAAAGACAATATCGACGTTGTGATCGATGCGGGCTGGATCGACAAGGAAACAGCTTGTAACGGCGTGACCATGGGTTCCGTCAAAGGCTGTTAAGTTTCCGTCGGGTTCATAAGTGACCTGACCGAAATCGGGCCGCACCTCCGGATTGGTGGTGCGGCCTTTTTCAAAACACCGGAATTTCTGCTATTGATCATGTCCGTTGTCACCTGCATGGCTGACACAGTTCAGTGGAAGCCAGCCGACGAAGACTTTGGGGGGAACCATGTCAGATAACACACTTACAACCGGGGTCAGCGCCGACAAACAGGACAGCGCGATTGTCCGCTTCCTGCGCGCGACCGAAGTTGATACACGCATGCTCGGCATGATGGGCGCACTGGTGCTGATCTGGATCGGCTTTCATTTTTACGGCCAGATTTTCAATGGCTTCGGTGCCTTTCTGACCTCGCGGAACCTGTGGAACCTGTCCGTTCAGACGTCGTCCATTGCGGTGATGGCAACCGGCATGGTGCTTATCATCGTCACCCGACATATCGATCTGTCCGCCGGCTCCCTGCTTGGTGTCACAGCCATGGTGATGGGCGTTGTTCAGGTCTGGGTCCTGCCGGATATCCTCGGTCTCAACCATCCCCTGATCTGGATCATCACCGTCGTGATCGGTATTTGCTTTGGTGCACTGATCGGCGCTTTCCACGGGTTTCTCATCGCCTATATGGGCATACCTGCCTTCATCGTCACCCTCGGCGGTCTGCTGATCTGGCGTGGCTCTGCCTGGTGGGTAGCCCGCGGCGAAACCATTGCTCCGGTTGACAGCACCTTTGCCCTGCTCGGTGGCGGGCCATTTGGCACCATCGGAGCCACCGGCAGCTGGATCGTCGGTATTCTCGCCGTTGCCGGCATTTTCGCCATGCTGGTGCTGGGCCGCAGACAGCGGGTCCGTTTCGACTTTCCGTTGCGCCCGTTGTGGGCTGAATGGACACTGGGCCTGGTCGGCTCCGGCCTTGTGCTGGCCACAGTCCTGGTCATGAATTCCTATCTGTGGCCGAAAGGCGTGGTACGCCGCTATGCCGAAGCCAACAACATTGTCGTTCCCGAGGGCGGATTAGCCATATCACATGGTTTTGCCATCCCGGTTCTGATTGCCATTGCGGTCGGCATCTTCATGACTTTCCTGGTCACCCGGACGCGGTTTGGCCGCTATGTGTTCGCAATCGGCGGCAATCCGGAAGCCGCTGAGCTTGCCGGTATCAATACCAAACGCATGACCCTGATGATCTTTTCGCTGATGGGTGGCCTGGTTGGTATTTCCGCAGTGATTGCGAGTGCCCGTTTGAATGCAGCCACCAACTCTCTGGGTCAGTTGGATGAACTATATGTCATCGCCGCCGCAGTGATTGGCGGCACGTCCTTTGCAGGTGGCATCGGCACGATTTACGGTGCAATGCTCGGAGCCCTTGTCATGCAGTCGCTGCAATCGGGCATGGTCCTTGTCGGCTTTGACTCGGCCGTCCAGCAAATGGTGGTCGGAAGTGTTCTGATCTTTGCCGTCTGGCTGGATACGATTTACCGCAGACGCTCGGTCTGAGGGAGGAGAAATCATGTCTGATACAACACAAGTCACCACAGCTGATCGCTCCGCCCCGCCTTTGGTGGAAATGCGCGACATTTCCATTGCCTTTGGCGGCGTCAAGGCCGTGGATCACGCATCCATCGATCTGTATCCCGGCGAAGTCGTCGGGCTTCTGGGCCACAATGGAGCGGGCAAATCCACCCTGATCAAAATTCTGTCCGGCGCCTATGGCCGCGATACCGGTCAGATCTTTGTGCGCGGCGAGGAAGCCAACATTTCCAATCCGCGCCAAGCCAAGGATTACGGGATAGAAACCATTTACCAGACCCTTGCTTTGGCGGACAATGTGGACGCGGCAGCCAACCTCTTTCTCGGTCGTGAATTGCTCACAAGATGGGGCACGCTGGATGATGCGGCCATGGAAGATGAAACCCGCAGGGTGATGGGACGGCTCAATCCGAACTTCAAGAAGTTCAAGGACCCGGTAAAATCCCTCTCGGGCGGTCAGCGCCAGTCGGTGGCGATTGCGCGGGCGATTCACTTCAATGCCCGCATCCTGATCATGGACGAGCCGACAGCGGCCCTTGGCCCTCAGGAAACCGAGCAGGTCGGCCAGCTGATCAAACAGTTGAAAAAAGACGGCATCGGCATTTTTCTGATCAGCCATGACATCCACGACGTGTTTGATCTGGCGGACAGGGTGTCAGTGATGAAAAACGGCCAGGTCGTCGGCTCGGCTTCAACCAAAGATGTCACCAAGGATGAAGTGCTCGGCATGATCATTCTTGGAAAATGTCCTCCCGGCGCGACCCCTGGTCCGGGTGCATCAACCGATTAGACATTAGCTCTGACACAGCAACGCCGGGCAAGGATAAACCCTGTCCGGCGTCTTTACACCCCCGATTCAGTTACCTGATTCAGTTACCCGATTCAGCGGTTACCACCACGTTTGCCGCCCTGACCTGCCTGAAATTCCTCTTTGGAAATCTGGCCGTCATTATTGCTGTCAAGATCGGAGAAACGTTCCGCCTGACGCTCAAGCGCACTGTTGGCCTGTGCCGCAATATTGTCAGTGAAGATAGCGATCGCTGACTTGAATTCGGCTTCGGTCACGGTGCCGTCATTGTCTGCATCAGCACGATCGAACATGCGATCCATGCCCTGCCCCATCATGCCGCCCATGCCGGAGCCCATACCTGAGCCCATGCCTGAGCCCATGCCCATGCCTTTACTCATGCCTTTACTCATGCCCATCGTGCCACGCTTGCCATGGTCACCGCGTTCACCGCGCTCGCCCCGGTCACCATGGCGTTCGCCACGCATGCCCCTGTCGTCGTCACGATCATCATCGCTGTCGGCATCGCTGTCGGCATCGCGGGCTTCACTTCGCGCTTCGTGAGCTGCTTTCAATTCTTCCTTGGTGATACCGCCACTGCTGTCAGCATCAACCGTGCCGAACAGTTTCAGCAATTGTGCTTCGGCTTCCGCTTCCGTCACTGTGCCATTGCCATCCTGATCCAGGCCCTGCATCATTTCCTGGGGGAAACCACCCATTCCGCCACCACGGTTTCCGCCATCGCGGTGTGAACCGGTGGCCTGTGCTCCCGCTGTGAGGCCAACAGCGCCAATCAGGACTATGGCACTTGCTGCGATGGTTGTTTTTAGCATTCTCTTGTTTGTTGTCTTCGTCATTTTTCAGCTCCACTTGAATTAGGGTGTAGGTGCCACGTCTCATCGTGACCCGCTCTACATGGGGAGGAATTGTCGCAGAACTATCCGGCGATGCAGGCTCGATTGCATCAAAGTGTGTGGCATTGGTGGCGTGATACATTTTGCGACAACTAGCGTTTCCTCACTGCCTGAATCCAGTTTAGAACAGAACCATGGAAGCACAGACGTCACATATTCTGGTTGTCGATGACCATCGCGATATTCGCGATCCGCTGGCACAATATCTCAAGAAGAACGGTTTTCGCGCGATGACTGCCGATGGCGGGGCCGCGCTGCGCCAGGCTGTCAAAGCCTATGCCTTTGACCTTATCATTCTTGATATCATGATGCCGGGTGAGGACGGCCTGACCCTGTGCCGCTTCCTGCGTGAAACAACGCACACACCCATTATTCTGCTGACCGCCGTCAGTGAGGAAACCGACAAGATCGTCGGGCTGGAAATGGGTGCGGATGACTATGTCACCAAACCGTTCAACCCGCGCGAATTGCTCGCCCGCATCAAGGCGGTGCTGCGCCGCTCCCAAAGCCTGCCGCCACAACGCGAACCGCGTCCCGGCACCCTATACACTTTTAGTGGCTGGGTGTTCGACACCACGACGCGGCAATTGCGCAAGGGCGATGGACCGGATATCGGACTCAGCAGCGGAGAATTTTCGCTGCTGTCGATTCTGGTGGACCGGCCGAACATCGTGCTCTCCCGCGATCAGCTGATAGATCTGACCCGTGGCCGCAATGCCGGTCCGTTCGACCGTGCCATAGACAATCAGGTCAGTCGCCTGCGCAAGAAAATCGAGGAGGATCCGAAGAACCCCCTGCTGATCCAGACTGTGTGGGGCGGCGGTTATAAATTTGCCGGAACTGTCGAGCAATCATGAATGCCGCCTCGCGCAAATCCTGGTGGCGTTTTATCTGGCCGAGCGGCCTGACCGGGCAGATCATCCTGTTTATTGTTCTGACCATCCTGATTTCTCAAGCCATCAATATTGTGCTTGTCGCCGGTGAACGCGCTGATGCATTCCGGCGTGGCGCAGCCGGGCCCCTGATCGGCCAAACCATCATCGCCGCGGAATTGCTGCAGACAAGTGATGGCCCGACAGAGCAGCGCCTGCTTCGGGTGCTGAGCAGTCGGGAGCGCCGCGTCACGATAGATCCCGAGCCACTCGCGGGAACCTCTGACCGCTCGGCAATGACAAATATGCTGGCCACCCGGCTGCAGGCGGAATCCGGCCTTACCGCACGGGTCGAGGCGCGCTTCGTTGAGAGGCGGTTTGAGCACGTTTCCGACGATAGGGAGCCGTCGGTTCCGCGCCAGCGTGGCAGGGTTGCGCAGACAAGGCATGCCATGCCGATGGATCGGGACATGGATGAGGCAATGGATGAGGCAATGGGCCGGTCCAGAGACCGGCTTGTGGATCGGCTTGTGGTCTCGCTGGAGTTGGCTCCACAGCGCTGGCTGAATATTGTCCTGTGGCTTCCGGGTCGGGATCTGGACTGGCTGCGCACCAGTCTGCTCTACAATCTGGCGCTGGCGCTGGCGCTCAGCGGCCTTGCCATCTGGTTTTTGCGCCGCGTCACCCGTCCGATCAAGGATCTGGCAGGCGCCGCTGACGCGCTGGGGCGCGGTGAGCAGGTCCCGATGCTCGCCGAAACCGGCCCTCAGGAAATCCGCCGCGCCACGGCGGCCTTCAATGCCATGCAGGATCGGCTGACACGGTTCGTCAAGGATCGCACACAGATGCTGGCAGCCATTTCCCATGATCTGCGCACCCCCATCACCAGCCTGCGGCTGCGTGCGGAACTGCTCGATGACGAAACCGCCAAAGCCAATATCGTCCGCACACTTGATGACATGCAGAGCATGACCGAAAGCGTGCTGGCCTTTGCCCGCGACGATGCCGACAGTGAACCGATTTCGCAGATCGACCTGCTGGCTCTGCTGGAGGAATGCGCAGCGATATACAAAGCTCAGGGCGCCGAAATTGATTTTGACATCAACGCGACTTCCAGCCCGCTCCTGAGAGGGCGGCCACTGGCGCTCAAACGGGCGATCAGCAATCTGATGGAAAATGCCATCCTCTATGGTGATCGTGCCAATATCAGCGTCGCGTCAGCAGATCAGACAGTATCGTTCGAAATCCGCGATCATGGCCCCGGCATTCCGCCAGAGCGCATGGAAGAAATGTTCAAACCATTTTCCCGGATTGAAACCTCGCGCAACCGCGAGACCGGCGGCACCGGACTTGGGCTGTCGATCGCGCGTTCGATCATTCACCGCCATGGCGGCGAAATCAGCTTGCAAAACGCAGACGAAGGCGGTCTCATCGTCACGGTCAGTCTGCCATCAGCTTCATAGGGTCTTGTGCCTGGATTTCTTGCCGCGCCATTTCTGTTTATCGCCCGACACGCCCAGTGGGTTCTGGTCTCCGGGCTTGTCGCCGGCATCGCATTCCCTGCCGCCGCCGGTGTTCTGCGCCCCTATATTCCTGAAATGGTGGCTTTAATTCTGTTTGTGTCGGCACTGCGCATTGAACTTTCCGCCCTGCGTGTCACAAAGCGCCAGGCTATTGCCGATCTGACCGTGGTGCTGGTTCTGCAACTCGCTGTTCCGCTGCTCGCCTTCGTGATCCTCACTGCATTGCCGGTGCCGGAGGTCTGGCGCGATGTTCTGACCGTTGTCTATGCAGGTGCATCGATTTCGGGTGCACCTGCCTTTGCCTTTCTGATGGGGCTTGATGGTGCCAGGGCCATGCGGCTGCTGATCCTCGGCACTGCACTGCTGCCGCTGACTTCGTTCCCGGTCCTGTCGCTTCTGCCCAATGTGGCAGCGCAAACCGCGCTCTGGCTGGTATCGCTGAAACTGCTGGTGCTGATAGTCGTGGCGGGCATTGCTGCCATAACCTTGAGACGTCCGGTGATGTTTGCACTCGGCCCCAGGGCACCGCAGATTCTGAACGGACTTAACACGCTGGCCCTGGCGATTTTCGTGCTCGCTCTGATGGATGCGATTCAGCCTGTACTGCTGAACGATCCGCTGCGCCTTCTCGGCGTTCTGGTCATAGCCTGTATTGCCAATCTGGGAGCGCAAATCGCCCATGCTGGCCTGATCACCTTGCGGGCGCGGGCCAGAGGGGTTGCACCAACCGCTTCAGAACTGACACCCGCCATCCCATCGGGAAACCGCAATATGGCTTTGTTTCTGGCAGCGCTCCCCATCGGTGTGACAGCTCCCTGGCTGTTATTCATCGGCTGCTTTCAGGTGCCGATGTATCTCACCCCGCTCGTGATGAAGCCTCTTTTGCGATGGCTTCAGCGGAGCGCGGCCAAAGCGTCGCCAGAATCCTGACCACAATCAGGGTGAAAATCAGCCGCCCTACCAGAATGACCCATATATTGGCACCAAGCGCCAGCATGATGCCGGTATCCTCAATCAGCCCGTGCGACAGTGACAGCCAGCACAGCGCCAGTGTTTTGGCTCGCAGCGAGAAGTTCTTCTCGCGCGATTCGCCGATAATCAATCCGCCGCCATACATCAGCCCAAGCAACACACCGATGGTCGTCAAAGGTGCAATTTCCCGGTTCAGCCCGGATAGCCGGATCAGGGGAATGGTGGCTCTGGTGAAGAGGTCGGTAAATCCGGTTTTCTCACTGATATCAAGCGCCACAAACAACACCACAATGATCACAAAAACCACCAGCATGGTCTTGGCCGATGCCACTGCAAAGTCCCAATGCGTGGCATCCTTGTCGCCTGCAGCGGTAAACAGCGACAGATCCACCGGCTGCTGCAACAATGAAAACCAGTCGCAGATCCAATAGACGATTGCGCCATAGGCCACTGCGCCGAAAAACCGCAGCAACACGGTTCCGATAAAGGTCACACCGGTCCGCCTTACAATCGCCTGTTCAATTGGCAGGGCATGGGCGATCAATATGATCGAAGCCAGAATACTGAGCTGAGCGAGGTTCATCTCCACTCCGGCCAGAACCGGCAGAGCCCCGAAGCCGGCATAAATGCCGACCAGAAGCGCGCTGCCCCAGACAATGCCGGTTTCCGCGGGCAGCCCCATCAGTCCCATCACCGGTTCCAGAGCGGGGCCCATAGCATCTACCAGCCCGTAGACTTCGGCAATGCGCACCAGAATCACGACAGGGATCATCACCTTTGACAGATCGACAAAGGTCAGCCAGCTTTTTACCGCAAGTTTTTTGAAATACTCAGACATACAGACAATCAGTTCGTTTCAGAGAGATGGAATTAGATAAAAAGCACAACAAGGCCAACTGCAAAAGCGGCCAGGCGCCACAAAATAAATCGCGGGGCAATAACCGCGAAAGACAAGGCTGCCAGGGCCACCAGAACCTTGGCTGCCGCAAACAGGGCCAGAAACGGCGATGTGCCAAGAGCGATGAGATTTGGATTGGCAATCATCCCCAGCGGAATGAAATACAGCCCGAGGCCAAGCGCCATCGCCGAAAGCGCCACTTTCAGCCAGTTTTCCTCCACCATTCCGGCAGCAATGAAAACCGCGCCACACACGGGTGGTGTAATGGTCGACAACAGGGCGAACCAGAACACAAATAAATGCGCCTGCAGCGGCGCCAGTCCAAGCTCCATAAGCGCCGGGCCGGCCACGGAAATACTGATCACATAGGCAGCCGTGGTCGGCACCTCCATGCCCAGCACCAGGCAGGCAAACGCCGTCAGCAGCAACGCCGGCCACAACTGCCCGCCGGAGCCGGACAGTATCAGCGACGTGATCTTGACCCCCAGCCCGGTCATGCCGAGCACGCCGATAATGATTGATGCGCACAGGATGATTGAGGCGATCAGGGCCACCTGACGCCCGGCGGTCATCAGCACCGCTTCAACACGCGCCAGCGTTCTGCCACGGTCAAATGACAGGCGGCCATCGATCAGCAACAGCACAGCTCCGGCCAGCATTGCCAGCGTCGCGGCATATTGCGGCGTGACATTCGCGCCGAACATGCCCCACAGCAGCACCGCGAACGGCACCAGAAAGAACGCCGAGGTAATGGCCACCTGGCGCAGGGATGGCTGCTCGTCCTTCGGCACGCCGCGCAGCGGAAAGCGCAGCGAAAACATGTCAATGCCGATCCAGACCGCGGCAAAATACAGCAGCGCCGGTAGCAGTGCCGCCAGGATGATCTGCTCATAGGGAGTACCGGTCAGCTCGACCATCACAAACGCCCCCGCTCCCATCAGCGGTGGCATGATCTGTCCGCCGGAAGACGCCACCGCTTCAACGGCAGCGGCCAGGCGTTTAGGGTAGCCAAGGCGCGTCATCGCCGGCAGGGTGATGGCTCCGGTCGAGGCAACATTGGCCGAGGCAGAGCCGGAAATCGAACCGAACAGGGCTGATGACAGCACAGACACCTTGGCTGCACCGCCGCGCAGACGCCCGGCTGCGGCAGAGGCCACATTCATGAAACCCTGCCCGGCTTCGCCAGCATTCAAAATCGCTCCGAAAATAACAAAAATCGCGACAATGCTCACCGACACACCGGTCAAAGTGCCCCACAGCCCCCCTTCGGCGATAGTCAGCGTGCCCAGAAAGCTCTGCAGAGGAATGCCGGCATAGCCGAATTCGCCGGGAATATGCTGGCCGAACAGGCCGTAGGCCAGCGCCAGCGCTGCGACGCTGGGCAGGGGCCAGCCTATGGCGCGGCGCGCCATTTCAAGTGTCACCAGCAACAGCAGGACCGCCACAAACGTCTGAAACCCGCCGGACAGATAACCATATTGATCGCCCAGAGCATCTTGATTGAGTGCAACCCAGAGCGTCGCGGCAACACCGGCAATGCTCAGAATTGAGCCACTGATGCGCTGCTGCCGGTTTTTCGCCATGAACACCAGTACCCAGGGTAGCGCCAGCGCCATGTGCAGCGGCCGGCTGACCAGATTCGGCACCAGACCGGAGAAAATCAGCCAGATATGAAAGCTGATCGAGACAGCGCCGAGCGTGCACCAGAAAAGGCGCGCCGTTAACGGCAGCGCGCCTTCCTGAGAAGTGGTCAGAATTGAGCCAGTTGTCACTTCTGCGTGTCAGTCAGCGGAAAATCCATCTCCGTATAATAACGCAGGGCGCCGGGATGGATGGCACTGGTGATGTTTTCCATCAGCCCCTTGTCAACGCCATTCCACCAAGGGGCATCTTCGCCCATCCTGGCTTTTTCCTCCCAGTAGGTTTTGGTCAGCTCATAAGCCGTGTCGTCATCCATATTGGTGGTGGTATAGGCCACCACCGGCAATGAGGTGGTGACGATATCGGCATCCTGGCCGGCATAGGTGCCGGCGGGAATCACCAGCCTTGTGCGTTTGGTGGCGGCGATCTGCTCATCATCCAGCGACAGCACTGTCACGCCTAGACTGGCCGCAGCTTCGATGACATTCGGCGCGGGCCAAGAGCCGGCGGTGACAAACCCGTCAATCTGGCCGTTTTTCAACGCCGCAACCGCATTGGAGAGTTCCACATCCGGCAGTTTGACCTGCCCTTCAAGCCCGAACAGGCCAAGATATTTTTCGCCCTCGGTGGCCCCGAAAGAGCCTTTACCGATCAGGATCGTCTTGCCTTTCATGTCGGCGAAAGAGGCAATTCCGGCATCATCACGCACAACAAAATGCATGGTCAGCGAGGGAATCGGAAACAGTGCTCTGATGTCATCGAATTTGGGGTTACCCTTGCCCTCGAACATCGCCTTGCCGCCCTGGGCCAGACCGACCAGTGCCGGCGGTGTTGTGAACACGTAATTGCCCGGACGCACCGCCGCTTCCATGACATTTTGCACCGAACCCTGGCTTTCCTCGACAGTGACAATGATGTCGCCATCTGTTCCCGCCTTCATAGCTTCGGCAATCTGTACTGCCATCTGGAAATAGGACGAACTGGAGGACGCCGATTTGTAGGTCACGCGGGTTTCCGCATGGCCGGCAAAGGCGCTGGCCGCCATGACACTGGCGGCCAGCGCCAGGCTTGTGAATAGTTTCATCAATATGTCTCCTGAAAACTCTGATGGGGTCATACGGTTGTATGGTGACAGCCTATGACATATATCCGCCGCAAAACAAGCCTTTCCCGCGCAATGCGTTTCCTCCTTTTTTTGGCTCACAATCCATGCTTGCAGTTGCCCCACCGCTGATTTCCGTCTCCAAGCTGGAAAAGACCTATGATGGCGGTTTTCAAGCCCTTAAAAGTGTCTCGCTGGACATAAGGCAGGGCGAGATTCTGGCTTTGCTCGGGCCCAATGGAGCCGGCAAGACGACGCTTATTTCCATCATTTGCGGTCTTGTCACACCCACCGGTGGCAGTGTGTCCGTGGCTGGCCATGACATTATCAAAGACTACCGCAAAACCCGCGCACTGATCGGATTGGTGCCCCAGGAGTTGACCACAGACGCCTTTGAAACCGTGTGGGCAACAGTCAGTTTTTCAAGGGGTCTGTTCGGCAAGAAGCGCGATGATGCCCTGGTCGAAAAGACGCTGAAAAGCCTGTCGCTATGGGATAAGAAAGACAACAAGATCATGCAATTATCCGGCGGCATGAAGCGCCGGGTGCTGATTGCCAAGGCGCTCGCCCATGAGCCGCAAATCCTGTTTCTGGATGAGCCCACCGCCGGGGTGGATGTGGAATTGCGCAAGGATATGTGGCAGGTCGTGCGCGAATTGCGCGACAGTGGTGTGACCATCATTCTCACCACCCATTACATTGAAGAGGCCGAGGAAATCGCCGACCGGGTTGGTGTCATCGCCAATGGCGAAATCATTTTGGTGGAAGATAAATCCGAGTTGATGACGAAGCTTGGCAAAAAGACCCTGATGCTTGATTTGCAGGAACCGCTTGATGCCGTGCCGGACAGCATCCGGCGCGACGGTCTTGAAAAATCAGCAGATGGCGAACAGCTGATCTACACCTACAACACCCAGCGCGAGCGCACCGGCATCACGTCGCTGCTGCGCGATCTTTCTGATGCCGGTATCCGTTTCAAGGACCTCAACACCAAACAGAGTTCGCTGGAGGAAATTTTTGTTACCCTGGTGCATCAGGACACAGCCCGATCCAATGCTGAACAGACCGCATCCGGAACGGCAGGAAATACACAATGAATTATCTTGCTGTTAAAGCCATTTACAGGTTTGAGATGAACCGCATGTGGCGCACCCTGTTCCAGAGCATCGTCTCGCCGGTTCTGTCCACATCGCTGTATTTTGTCGTATTCGGCTCCGCCATCGGCTCGCGCATTCAGGAAATCGACGGCATCAGCTACGGCGCCTTCATTGTGCCGGGCCTTATCATGCTGTCGCTGCTGACCCAGTCGCTTTCCAATGCCGCTTTCGGGATTTATTTCCCCAAATTCACCGGCACGATTTACGAATTGCTGTCCGCACCGGTTTCCTCATTCGAAATCGTGCTGGGCTATGTCGGCGCGGCGGCGACCAAATCACTGATCCTGGGCCTGATCATTCTGGCGACTGCCAATCTGTTTGTTGATCTTCAGATCGCCCATCCGGTCATCATGCTGCTGTTTCTGGTACTCACCGCCCTCACCTTCAGCCTGCTCGGCTTCATTATCGGCATCTGGGCCGACAGTTTTGAAAAACTCCAGATCGTGCCATTGCTGGTCATCACTCCGCTGGTGTTTCTCGGCGGCAGTTTCTACTCAGTCAGCATGCTGCCGCCTGTGTGGCAGACCGTCACCCTGTTCAACCCGGTGCTCTACCTCGTCAGCGGCTTTCGCTGGAGCTTTTACGAAGTCGCCGACGTCAACGTCACCATCAGCCTCAGCGTCATCGCGCTGTTCCTGGTTGCATGCGTAACGATCGTCTGGTGGATTTTCAAAACCGGTTATCAGGTCAAGCAATAGGGGTTTGCCTTCCCCGATCACCATGCCATTTTATTTTTCAGTGCGGGCTGTCGGTCAGAAAATTTCGGCCTTATGGGTCTGAAATGGCGCCAATTCATCGGGGAAAATATCGATACCAAGGCCCGGTTCGTCATTGCAGTGCCATCCCCCGTCGGAAATGCGCGATGCGACCGGGCCGAACGCATCGCGCAGCGGGTTGGGATTGACATCCACCTCGAGCAATCCGTCCCCACCGACTGCGGCCAGCAGATTTGCCGACGCCTGCAATCCAATACCACCGCCGAGGAAATGAGGACAATAGCGCAGGCCCGCCGCCAACACGTTGCGGCCGACCGAGAAGCATCCGGTCAGTCCGCCCCATTTGATGATATCGGGTTGAAAAACGCCCAGATGCGCCGCTGTGATCGCTTCATCGAATTGATCGTAACCGACCAGATTTTCGCCGCCGGCCAGGGGATAGGGGCTTGCCTCATGGAGGGCCGCCCAATCCACCGCAGATGCATCTGCGCGAATAGGCTCTTCCAGCCACGCCAGCGGAACTTGTGCGGTTCGCGCCAGGAAACTCCGCGCCGTTTCAAGATCCCAGGCCTGATTGGCATCGGCGGCAATGGTCTCGTTCGCCGATCTGCGATCAAAAACCTGAACCAGTCGGGTCAGATCATCGTCCATGTCAAAACCGACCTTCACTTTGAAATCAGAAAATCCGATCTGCCGGGCGTCACTGACCATAGTCTCGGCATCCTTGATATGAATACCGCTGGCATAGGCGGGCACATGGTCGGCGGCCTCCTCGTTCATGAAGTGCCGCAGCGTGCGGCCGGATTTGCGCGAATAAAGGTCCCAAAGCGCAATGTCGAGACCGGCAATGACCTGACGAAACGGACCCCATTCACCGCTTTGCAGCGCGATAATCCGGGTCTGCCGTGTCAGCAGGTCGATCAGCGCACCCGGATGCGACACGGGATGATCGAAAACCAATGGCCCGATGTCCCGGGCCAACAGATTGATACGGTGCTCGGCAGCGGCGGCCGGCCAGTTGGCGAAGATTTCTCCCCAGCCGAATGCGCCGTCTTCATCCTCGATTCGCAAGAACGCCGCTGGCCGGTCGCGCATCATGCCGAATGAGGTCATGACCGGCTTTGCCACCGGACTGCGAAAGGCAAAGCCTTCAATACGCGTGATACGAACTGTCTGAATCATGCCAGAAGATCCATGTCCAGGCGGATGTAATCGCCGCGGTAAATCACATCTGCGAGGTAGATGATTGTATCATTCTCATCGCACATGATCCGGCGCACTTCGGCCATCGGTTCACCGACAGCCAGATCCAGCAGGGTCGCGGTTTCCATATCGCATTTGCTGACAATCAGGCTCTGGCGCGCAATCCTGACATGCAGATCCGGATCATCAAACAGCACCGGCAAGGCCAGACGGGCACGCAGAGCCGTTTCATGCTTGTCAAATATATCCTTGGCCAGATAGAGGGTGATGACGCAATAACGCTCTCCATCGCGCGAATGGATGCGCCTGAGCATGTGATATCTCCCGGCAGATTGTCCGATCGTCACGCCATCGGGCAGATCGGTTTCAGCATCATCCAGACTGACCAGATCGGGGACATCGCCACGATACAGATCAACCAGCTCCGACAGACTTGTGACAACACTCAGCGGGCGTCTTGGAGGCAGATGCGGCAGCACCCTGGTGCCGCGGCCGCGCCTCGGCTCGACCAGGCCTTCCGATTCCAGAATCTTGACTGCCTCGCGAACGGTGATGCGCGCGACCTGAAATTCCGCCATCAGCGCATCAATTGTCGGAAGCAGTTCTCCAGTCTTCCAAATGCCACGCAGGATTCTCTGCCGCATGACCTCGGCAACTTTTACGTACAAGGGCGTGCCGTCGCGGCGAAATTTCTCACTCTTCATAGGCTGGTTAATATCCCGATTTTACAAGTTAGGCTAGAAAAATTCTAAAGTCCTGTTTTTAGGATTCATGGCTTGCCGAGAGAATACGTTTGAATTATACCTAAATATAGGACTTTAGGTTTTTTATTGATTCAGCATGTCGGATTATGACTACATCATCGTTGGTTCCGGGACCGCCGGGGCAACATTGGCAGCGCGACTGACCGAGGATCCGGACTGCCGGGTTCTGGTGCTGGAAGCCGGTGGTTCCGACCATAATTTCTGGCTGAAGCTGCCTGTCGGGTATTACAAATCCATCTATAATCCGGCCTATTCCCACCTTTACCGCTCGGAGCCTGATGAGGGCATCAACGGGCGGCAGATTGATTGCCCGCGCGGACGTGTCATCGGCGGCTCCAGCTCAATCAACGGATTGATCTTCATTCGCGGCCAGCACGGGGACTTTGACGATTGGGCCCGGCTCGGTGCGCAAGGCTGGGATTATAACAGCGTTCTGCCTTACTTTCGCAAACTTGAAACCTCAACCGGTGCGCCGTCGCAATACAGAGGTGCGCAGGGTCCGCTCCAGGTGAGCGATCTGCGCAACAAGAATGCCGCATGTGATGCCTGGCTGGAGGCCGCCGGTGAAGCCGGATTGCCGCGCAATCCCGATTTCAACGGCGCGTCGAGCTACGGCGTTGGATCCTATCAGCTGACCCTTCGCGGGCGCTGGCGTGACAGCGCAGCAACGGCTTTTCTGAAACCGGCGATGAGCCGGCCAAATCTCACGGTGAAACTGCGTGCCCAGGTTTTTGGCCTCACGTTTGACGGGGCGCGTGCGCGCGGCGTTTCCTATCGCCACAACGGGCAGGACTGTCAGGTCAATTGCGGCAGTGAAGTGATCCTGTGCGGCGGCTCGGTGCAGACGCCGCAGCTTTTGCAGCTTTCAGGCATTGGGCCTGCGGGTCTGCTGCAGCAACATGGTATCAAAGTCCGTCACGACGCGCCCGAGGTTGGTGAAAACCTCCAGGACCACATTCAAATGCGCACGATCGTTGAATTGTCCCAACGCGGCCTGTCGCTGAATGATCACATCCGCAACCCGCTGCGTTTGGCGCAGATGGGTTTGGATTGGCTCATCAATGGAGCCGGCCCGCTTTCGGTGGGCGCCGGCCAGGTGGGGGGCGCCATGTGCACAAAATATGCCGAAGACAGCCGCCCTGACCTTCAGCTTTTCGTCATGCCTTTGTCGGTGGACAAGCCCGGCAAGCCTCTGCACCGCTATTCCGGATTCACCACGTCATTCTGGCAGTGCCATCCTGAAAGCCGCGGCAGCATTCACATCGATTCAGCCGACCCGGCCCGGGACCCGAAAATACGGATGAATTACCTCAACACAAAGCGCGATCGTGACGTAACGCTGGAGGGATTGAAAATCGTGCGCGATATTTACCGCCAGCCGGCGTTCCGGGATCTGTGGTCGCGCGAAATCATTCCCGGCGATGATTGCCGGACGGACGAAGAGATGTTGAATGCGATCCGGGCCAATGCAACCACGGTTTACCATCTGGTTGGCACCTGCCGCATGGGCAACGACGCTGGCGCTGTGGTTGATCCGCAATTGCGTGTTCAGGGGGTCGAGGGACTGCGCATCGTGGACGCCTCAATCATGCCCAGCATTACATCCGCCAATACGAATTCCGCAACCTACATGATTGCGGAAAAGGCTGCCTCGATCATCCAGAGCAGCCACTGAGATCATTTACCAACCAGGAGGAAACAGACATGAAACATATTACGAAAATCGCAATGCTGGCCGGGGCACTGGCCCTGGGTCCGGTCATGGCGACAGCCCAGGAACCCAACCCGCTCGGCTGGCAATCCGTCCCTGAAATGGACGATCAGATCACTATGAAAATCGGCCATTCGGTCAATATGGAATGGTCCTCGCACACGGCGACGCTGAAACGCTTTGCCGAGTTGGTCGCGATTTACACGCGCAACGAAATCCGCCCGGAAATCTTCCCCGGAGCGCAGCTTGGCGGCGAACGCGAAATGGTTCAGCAGGCCCGCCAGGGCGCGCTTCAGGTCACCTTGCCCGCCACCAATAACATTGCGGCTTTGGCGCCATCGCTGAACGTCTTCATTCTGCCATATCTGGCCACCTCTACCGAACAGGTCAATTATCTTCAGGATGAACTCACGCCGTTTCTGGTACCCCGTGTGATCGAAGAGGCCGGCGTGCGCATTGTCGGCTGGGAAAACTCCGGCTGGCGGGCGTTTTTCTATAAATCTGACAAGCCCATCGAGAAACCAGCAGATCTGGCGGATCTGAAAATGCGTGTGCCGCCAAATCCGATCATGATCGCCTCATACGAGGCATGGGGCGGCAATCCGACGCCAATCGCCTGGGCCGAACTTTACAGCGCTTTGCAGCAGGGCGTTGTCGAAGGTGGTGACAATCCTGTCACAGACGTCATCGGCATGAAGTTTAACGAGGTCATCAACCGCATGACCACGTTCCACTATACCATCCTCACCCACCCGATTGTTGTATCGGAGCGCTGGTTCCAGGGCCTTTCAGAAGAGCATAAGGAAGCGATCCTGCGCGCTGGTAAAGAAGCCACGGATTACATCCGCTGGTGGCAGCCGCTGGACGAAGCCAATTGGTGGGATAAGGCCCGCGAGGCCGGTGTCGAGATCACCGCGATCGAAGACGAAACCGAATGGCTTGAGAAAGCCCGTGCCATCTGGCCCGACTATTACGACGCCATCGGACCAGATGGTGAAATGGTCGTAAACAAAGCGCTGGAAATTCTGGCCGCCTATCCCGGCGATAAATAATGCCAGTCCCGTCCGCAGCCACGGTGCTGCGGGCGGGTCGTCACTGAAGGAAAAGGCCGATGCATAACGCCCTGCGCAAATCACTTTTGCTGCTCGCTTCCGCGCTGTTGGCATTTATGGTTGCATCCCTTTTCCTGCAGGTGATTGCGCGCGAGTTTCGCTGGTCCGTTGACTGGACCGAAGAAACAGGCCGTTTCAGTTTCATCACAATGGTCTTTATCGCCGCAGCCTACGGCACGCTGACCCGCTCGCATCTCCGTGTGTCTGTATTTTCTGACGCAATTGCGAACAGGATCGGAGCCCGGCCAATAGCGTTTTTTCACACCATTGTCGTGCTTGGTTTTGCCGCCGTGATGGTTGTGTTTTCCGCATTGAATTTTACCGACGGCCTGCGCTATCCGAACATCTCTCCGGCGCTTGGGTTTAACCAGAATTTCCTGTTCGTGGCGATGTGCGCCGGCTTTATCATGATTTTCCTGTTGCATCTTCAGGATCTGCTCACCCTCCTGCGTGGAGGAATGATCGATGAATGAGGTCATTCTCGTTCTCACGGTTCTTTTTCCGCTGCTGCTGATCCTCGGACTGCCGATCTATGTCTGCCTCGGCATTGTCGGGCTGACCATCAGTTACATCACCGACGCACCGATGGTGTTTGCCACACAGAATGTCCTGAACGGGCTGGACCAGTTCCCGCTGCTCGCCATTCCTGCCTTTATTCTGGCCGGAAACATCATGGAAAAGGGCGGCATTACCGAAGATATCATCAGCATTTTCCGTCATGCCTTTGGCCATATTCCGGGCAGCCTCGGGCTGGTGACAATTTTCTCCTGCATGTTTTTTGCCGCGATTTCCGGCTCCGGCCCCGGCACGGTTGCGGCCATCGGCGCAATCATGATTCCAGCGATGATCAAATATGGCTATCCGGCGGCCTATGCAGCCTCGGTTTCGGCCACAGGCGGCACTCTGGGTGTCATGATCCCGCCAAGCAATCCGCTGATCATCTATGGCATCATAGCCAATGTTTCGATTGCCGATCTGTTTGCCGCCGGCATGGTGCCCGGCATTCTGACGGCGTTCCTTCTGGCCGGTGTGGCCTATGTCCTGGCCCGCCGCGCCGGTGCCGTGATGACCGAGGACGCAGGCGCGCCGCGGCAAAGCATCTGGAAGCTGATCTGGAAAGCCAAGTTCGCCCTGTTTCTGCCAATTCTCATTCTGGGCGGGATTTATTCAGGCATCTTCACCCCGGTCGAAGCCTCGGTCTGCGCCGTCGTCTACGCCCTTGTCATCAGCGTGACCATCTATCGCCAACTGACAATAGCCAGCCTGCTGGCAGCCTTTGAAAATGCTGTGAAACTCGGCGGCGCACTGATGATCATCGTGGCCGTCTCAACGCTCTTTGCTACAGTGATCACACTGGAACGCATCCCGCAGAATGTCGTCGCCGCCTTCAGCGGTATCACCGACAGCGCGATTGTCATCCTGTTGATTATCTGTGCCCTTCTGATAGTCATTGGCACCTTCATGGAAACCATTAGCGCCATCATCATTCTGGCTCCGATTCTTGTGCCTCTGGTGAAAAGTTACGGCGTTGATCCGGTTCACTTCGGCATAATCCTGATAGTTACAATTGAAATTGCATTTCTGACGCCGCCACTTGGTGTAAATCTGTTTGTAGCCAGTCAGATTGCCAATATAAAATTCGAGAAAGTCGCCATCGCGATCCTGCCGTTTGTCGCCACTTTGATGTTCGCCATGCTGATCGTGATCTTCTTCCCCCAGCTCAGCCTATGGCTGCCTGAAACCCTGCGAAGCCTGAGGTAATCCCATGTCCGTTGAAATCCGTAATCCTGCAAACCCGAGCGAAGTGGTTGCATCCTTTCCAACAATAACCCCGGATGATGTGCCGGCCCTTATGGCCACTGCCCGCACCGCACAGCTTGCATGGGCGAAGATTCCGCAGCCTGAACGTGGCAGGATCGTCAATAATTTTCTTGACGGACTGGAAGCGCGCCGCGAAGATATCGCCACCGCCATCACCCGCGAAATGGGCAAGATTATCGGTGAATCCCGTGGTGAAGTGAACAAGGCCTTGGGCGAAGGCCGCGCTGCCACAAGTCGCGCATCTGCTGCAATCGGAGAAGTTCTGCCCTCGCAAAAACCTGGCACGGTGACCTATTCCACCCGCCGTCCGCGCGGTGTGATCGTCGGCATCAACCCCTGGAATTTCCCCTTCAGCACGCCAATCCGTAAAACCATTCCGGCGCTGCTCTACGGCAATGCGATGGTGCTGAAACCATCGATCAGCACACCGGGAGCCGCATTCATCATGCAGGAAGTGGCGGATGCGACCCTGCCGAAAGGGCTGTTTCAGATCGCTTACGGGTCAGGAAGTCTGGGCAGTGCCCTGACATCTGCAGACGGTGTCGACGCAATCAGCTTTACCGGCTCGGTTGAAATTGGCCGCATTGTTGCACAGGCGGCAGCGGCCAATCTGGCCGAAATCAGCCTTGAACTGGGTGGCAAGAACCCGGTGATCGTGAATGACGCCAGCGATCTTGAAGCCGTCCTCAACCAGATTTATGCCGCCGCTTTTGCCGTTTGCGGTCAGCGCTGCACCGCTATCAGCCGGGTGATCGTGCGCCGCGAGCTTGAGTCAGCCGTGGTTGAAGGACTGGCCAACCGCGCCAAAGCGGCAAAAATCGGTGACGGGCTGGACGCTGCGACAACCATCGGTCCGCTTATGGGTGAAAAGGCGCGGGACGATGTCGCGGGCTTTGTCGAGCGCAGTCTCGCCGCAGGCGCGCACGCAGCTGCAGGCGGTACAACCATTGAACAGAATGGCGGTTATTTTTACGCCCCGACGATCCTCTCCAACGTAACGCCCGACATGGAAGTCGCTCGTGATGAAGTGTTTGGTCCGGTGCTCGCCGTGATTCCTTACGATACACCCGATGAAGCGCTCGCAATCTGCAATGACGTGGAGTTCGGCCTCTCGGCGTGTCTCTATTCGGAGCAAACACCGCTGGTCGATCGTTTCATTGCCGAGGCTGAAAGCGGCATGATCCACGTCAATTGCGGCAGTTTCCCCGAAGACCACGCCCCCTTCGTCGGTGTCAAGAATTCCTCACTCGGCGTTGGCGGCTCAAACGGCAACTCGACCCTGCATTTCTACACCCAGGAACACACGGTCTATCGCAAAGCACAGGCATGAGCAGCACTGAACAAGCCGATAAATCCGGCACGCGTCTGTCTCTGAAAACCCATCCGGGTGATAATGTGGCGACCGTGCTGGACGACAGGCTGGATTGCATCCGGATCGACGGGGATGTGGAGATTGTTCCGGGTGTGCCCTTTGGTCACAAAGTGGCGCTGCGCGACATCGCAGAAGGCGGCGAAGTGCTCAAATACGGTGTGGTGATCGGCCATGCGAAATCCGCCATTCGTCAGGGAGAGCATGTGCATGTCCACAACATCGCATGATCCAATCGGCATGGGCTGGCGGCGCCCGGATGGCCGTATCGGACTGCGCAACCATGTCATCGCCTTCTCCACCGTCGCCCTGACCGACCGGGTGACCGCAATGGCCGCAGCCCGGGTGCCTGGCGTTTTGCCGGTTACCCCTGGATTTCAGCGCGGCGTGCGCGGGCGCGACGCAACGCTTCAGGCCGCCATGATTGAAGCCGTCATAGCCCATCCCAATGTGGGTGCCGCACTTGTTGTGACCCATGACCGCGCTGCCGCAGCAGATCTGCACGCGGCCTGTGCTGAACTGGAAAAGCCTGTTGTTGTCCTCTCGCTGATGGCGCAGCACGGCATACAGGCGGCGCAGGATGTCATGGTTTTCCGTTTGCAAAGCCTCATGTCTGCCATTGCGGAAAGTTCCAGGACAGAACTGAAGCTGTCCGATCTGACAGTTGCACTGGAATGCGGCGGGTCTGATGCGACATCCGCGCTTTGCGCAAATCCGTCAATTGGCCGTTTCGTCGATCAGTTGATTGCAGCAGGCGGCACTGCGATCGTATCGGAAACCGCCGAATTCCTGGGCGGTGAGAATGTCATCCGCGCCCAGTCCCGCAGTCCGGCAATTGCAGAAGCCATTCTGGCACATCTGAGCGCCGAAGACGCAATGATGCATGCCGATGGAACCGACTATCGCGGCATCAATCCGACGCAGGAAAATATTGAAGCCGGGCTGAGCACGCTGACTGAAAAAACCATGGGTGCAATTTGCAAGATTGGAACCAGCAAATTTGCCGGGGCGTTGCAGTTCGGCGAAAAGCCGACCGAGCCCGGGCTTTACTTCATGAACACGCCCTTTTTCAGTCCGACATCGCTGACCGGGATGGTGTTGGCAGGCGCGCAGATCACTCTTTTCGCAGTCGGTGTTTTCAATCCTTCCGGCCTGCCACTGGCGCCAACCGTGAAAATCTGCGGCAATCCTCAGACCTTGTCAGACTGGTCTGACGGGGTTGACCTGGATGTTTCAGGAATTATTTCGGGAGAAACTGATTATGATGATGCCGCCCAGGCCATCCTCGGCCTGGTGCGGCAGATCTCAAGCGGAAGGCTGACCTGCGCAGAAAAATGGCACGAGGGCCAGATCATAGTTCCGATCTCGCAACTGCCTCTGTAAAGAGCGTTTGATGTTATGCAATTGCCTTGGCTTGATCTGCTCTGAACAGTTCGACAAACCGTTGCATGTGCAAAATTAGAGCGCTTCCGGCAGGAGAAACGCGACCAGATCGGACAGGTCCTGGTCCGACATCAGCCAGCGTGGCATGCGGGACCCAATTTCGCTGCCGTCCGGCCGCACACCTTTGGTAATCGCCTGTGCCAGACTTTCGCTTGTGTATGAGGAATGTTGGTGGCCATCGCTATCGCCATGCTCTTCCGTCAAAGCGGCTTCGGTAATCGCCGGCACCACGGTCCAGTAGAACGGGCGCAGTCGGCCGCCCTGACGATCAACACCATGGCAGGAAGCGCAACCATCACTACCCATCATCCCCACATGACCCCCGCCTGTGGCGCGGATCGCTTCCCCGTCTAAATTCACGCCGGTGAAGTACAATTGTTCGCCATTGCTTCTAAATTGTGTCGGCCAGTCGCCGCGACCGGTCTTAGGTGTCAGCGAGAACCCAAAGCTCAGAAGTACGACGAGGCCCAAAGCGGCACCTGCGGCAACAATCAGGTTGCGGCGCTTTCGCCCGCCATCGTCGGTCATATGGCTTCTACGGCTTTACCCAGCAGATCGCGAACCTCGCCGGCAACGCGTTTCAATTCCGTATTGTCAATCGCCATCATTGATGCTTGCGGGTCTATTGCGGAAACCTCCACGCCGGCATCAACCTCGCGCAGAATGACGTTGCACGGCAACATAGCGCCAACCCTTGGCTCCAGGCCTATGGCCTCCCAGGCCATCTTCGGATTACAGGCACCCAGGATGAGATATCCCGGCATATCCTTGTCGATTTTCTTCTTCATCGTTGCCTTGACATCAATTTCTGTCAGAACGCCGAACCCGGCGTCGGCCAAAGCGCTGCGCGTGCGGGCCTCAATGCTGTCCATTGTGGCATCTTTAAAAATTCGATTGATTGAGTAACTCATAGGCAGTTCTCCTTCTCGGTTGCGCTATTTCATCAAGGCCTTGATCAATACGGCGATCGCCAAGCCAACCAGCACCAGGATCAGAATCATCCAGATCCCGCCAAAACCCATTCCAAATGTGTTCATATGCTGTCTCCTTCGCGTTTCGCATTAAAAGCTTCAACGGTAGCCCAACCGTAAAGTTCCATGTGGACATCCAGTCCTCGCACCGCCGGACGATGGCATTCGCCTGGCATCCTGACAGGGCTGAAAACCGGTGCCCGTCAAATGCACGGCTGCCTGTCAGCCGTGATCATCATCTTCACCCTCTTCGTGGTGATCTCCCTCACTTTCGTGATGCATCATGCCTGCAATAGCCTCAGGAATATCGGTATCAGAGAATTTTGTCTGCTCTTCTGCGTCATGAACAAAAGCTATGATTGCGGCCAGTTCCTCGCCATCCAGCTCGATCTGCCCGCCGAGTTCTTCCTCCTGCAGGGCGACCATGGCTCCGGCCCCGCGCCACATACGAGCGGCAAAATCGAAGGGATTCATCGGCGTATCCATAAACTCAGCATCCAGCGCCGGGGCGTCCTCGCCACCCACGCCGTTGATCGCATGACAGACAACGCAGCCCTTGTCTGCGAACAGCTTTCGCCCTGCGACTGCATCCATCGTCGGCAACACCAGACCTTCGGCCATCATCCCATTTTTCATTTCCGGCCCTGAACCCTGTTGTTGTGCGAGGGCGGGCATCGCCACAGCCACGAGGGCTGCGGAGATCATAAGTTTAAAAGGTGTATTCATCGGAGTCTCCTGTTTCATTCTCGGTTTGGATATGTATCGCTGCACCGCGATCTGCCAGACACCACGCCGGTTTTCGGCAATTATGTCTCAGTTCATTGTAACCATCTGGTGGCCTTCACTCTTGACAGCAAATTCGCCAATCATGGTCAGCTCGGATGCATCAACAATCCAGATTTTCGGCTCTGCCCGCGACGAGACGAACAGACGCCCTGTGCCGGGGACAATAGTCAGGTGATAGGGCTCAGGCGCAAGCGGTACAGTTGTGACTGTATTTCCAGCAAGCTCAATCATCGCGAGCTTGTCCTCGCCGCGCCCGGCTACGATCAGCTTCTTACGATCATCCGTCAAGTCCATCCCGTGAATCTCCCCGCCGATTTGAAAGCTGCGTCGCGTCTCGCCACTCTCCAGCACCAGCTCAAACACGGCGCCGGCGTCGGAATCCGCGACGTAGAGCGTTCCCGACTCAGAATCCAGCACCAGATGCTCAGGCGCCAAACCGACTGCCAGATTACGCCGCACGATGCCGCGCGCCAGATCGACCTCGCTGACAGTGCCGTTGCCAGCATTCGAGACATATACTGTGCCAGAATCCGCGCCGAAAACGGCATAGTTGGGCATTGATCCCGTTGGAATCCATGCCGTCATCGTAAATGTCTCCAGATCAATCACCGAAATACCATCGCCCGATGGGTGCGTTGCTACAGCGAAGCGGCCATCCGGCGACACGGCGGTATGGTGCACGGCACCTGGCACCTCGATTCGGCGCAGAATTTCGCCAGTTTCAGCGTCAAGAATGCTGAGCAGGCTCAAGCCAGCGCCCGCCGGTCCCATGGGCTTGGCGGTCGCAGCATGATGCCCGGCATGTTCATCTGCCGACACGCCTTCAGGCGACGCGGTATCGGCAATATCTTCGCGGTCGATCTCGGCATAGCTGCCGGCGACCAGAACCGGAACGCCTGGCGCGCCGGCAAGACCGTGCACCGCTTCCAGCCCTTCAATCCGGTTGATCATGGCACCCGTGACGGCATTCACCATCAGGATGGAATTCGCGCTGCCCTCCGGCACAAAGACGGTTTGGGCGAAAGCCATGCTGCCCGTCAATGCAAGAACCGACGCCAGTGACAGGCGCTTTGTTAAACCGATGATACTCATGATTTCTCCTCTGGCTAACTGCCGCCAAGCCTTTTTGACGATTTGCGCTGTCCGTCCGGGATATGAACCGAAATATTGGTTTGCGCGCCGATTGTTCTGCGGCCAGAACCTGTCGACGATCTGCACCCTAGCGGCAAACGCCAAGACGGCATTGACACAGATCAAGCCGCAAATCTTTACGCTGCTGAGACCAGTTACGGTCGTTTTCGATCGTGTGTCATGTATGAATTGTTGTGATTATCTTTGTCGCCCCGACTTCGATCTGCGGACAGGAAATGACTGGAGTTATTCCGAATCCGGACTTTGAATAAGGGTTGCGCAGACCAGTGCTGGCAATCATGTTTTTCCGGCTGTAGACAAAGCCCTGATCAGATCTTTCGGCGGGCAAAGCTTAAAATCGCGCCGAGGACTGCGAGGATTGCTCCGATCATCATTGCATCAAGCGATGCCGATGGGGTTCCCGTCGCAAGCACATAGGCTGCAATCGCTGTTCCTATCGCACGACCGATCTGCCTTGCAAGGGACAGGCTGCCGCTTGCAGCGCCACTGCGTTCGCGCGGAGCGCTTAGGATGATCAGACGGTTGTTGGGTGTTTGGAACAGGGCAAAGCCCACACCGCAGACAGCGAAGCGAACCGCGATTTCCACTGCGCTGGAATCCTTGTCGAGAAATGCCAGCCAAAGGAAACCGGCGGCCATAATCAGCAATCCTGCCGCGCCGGCCGGTCCTGCTGAAATCCGGTCTGAAAACCGACCCAGAACGGGTGCCAGCACAGCCGTTGCTGCAGGCCAGACGCTGAGGGTCAGCGCCATTTCCAGCGCGTTCATGCCTGCGCCAAAGATGAGATAGAAGGGCAGCAGGATAAAGCCGATGGATTGCGCGACAAACGCACATATGGATGCGGCGATAGACAGCGCAAACGTCGGACGCGCCAACAGATCAACCGGAAAAACCGGCGATGGCTTACCGCGCGATCTGCGCACAATCAGCACCATGCCAACCACGGCAATGAGGGCAGCAGGAAAGAGGGTTGCGCCGGGCCAGCCATTGGCCAGCCCATTGATCCACCACAGCAGGGCGGCCAGCACAAAGGCGACAAGGGCCGCGCCCGGATAATCATACGGCTTGTTGGAGGGCTGGTTGGGCGGCAATGTCAGCGCGCCGAAGATGACCGCAAAAAGGCTGAACACCAGCATCAGCGCAAACACGCCGCGCCAGTCGAACGCCACAAGAATAAGCCCTGCAACCGCAGGACCGATGGAGGATGAGATTGCCACTGTGGCCGCAATGATGCCAACGGCTGTGCCAATCCTGTCGTCAGGAAAAACCAGACGGGCCATGGCAAAGCCAAGGCTCATTGCGCCGGCCGTACCGACGGCCTGGACAGCGCGGGCAACCACCAGAACTGAAAAACTTGGCGCTAGAAAACAAGCAAGGGTGGAGATGCAAAAGACCGACAGCGATGTCAGAAAGACGCGCCGGTAGCCGACCACCTCCCCCAGCGCTGCCATTGGCAACAGCAAGGCCACGATAACAAATTGAGATATGGCGATGACCCACGTAGCACCTGACGCGGAGACATCGAAATCCGCCGATATGG
>TARA_R110002096_G_scaffold233849_2_pt1 | contig 30115 bp, 30 predicted proteins | sample TARA_R110002096 | Tara Oceans TARA_R110002096 (sample SAMEA4397295) | marine metagenome | biome: Polar Biome; feature: [DCM] deep chlorophyll maximum layer (ENVO:01000326); material: water (ENVO:00002006), including particulate matter (ENVO:01000060) such as... | depth 35 m
GTCGGGAGTCTTCTCAGTGTGGCGTGTCTAAAGCGAGGACTGAGAAGAATTTTTTTGGGAATCCGCCTAGGCGGATTTTTGGTTCGTTTTTTTGGAGAAGCAAAAAAATGAACATAAAAATAATATTAATCAATTTCTGATCTTATTGATCTTCTATTTACGAAGTCTCTTGACTTAAAATCATCATTAACTTAACTTAACGGTTTGGCTATGCGCCATGTGACGAAGGAGCATGGACGTCATAGTCATTGTTATAGCCAGTGTGTTCTTAATTGTAGTTCTTTTTTGTTTCTACTAATAAAGTCATCAAATGATTTGGATTCCTGTCCTGTAATGTTGCTCACATATTTTGTACTCTTAGGCCTCTTTTGAAATCTCGGCAAATAATGGAGCATGATCTGTACAAAAATGAAGGCTATAGGCACGCCTTCTTTTCGTTTGGTCAAAAAGAACTGCAGTAAATTAGGCGAATCATACTTGATTTTTCTGCCCAGTCCAGCACTTAGTGCATCAGCCATTTCTCCAAATGTTAAAGCTTCGTTATTGGTTAATTCATAGCTTTTATTGATGTGTTTCTGTGGCTCTGTTAATACTTTGGCTGCAACAGTGCCAATATCCTTTATATCAATGAGTGTGAATTTTGCGCGTCCAGCTGGAAGATAAATTTGTTGATGATTGACCAAATCATTTCGCAGAGTTGTAGTGAAATTTTGCATAAAATAAGCTGGGCGCAAGAAGGTGTAGGGTATGCTACTGTCAACAATGAGCTTTTCAATTTTATGATGCGGGATAATGCTGCTTTTCTCTACACCTTGCACAGACAAAAACACAATATGCTTAGCTACTTTCTTTGCTGTCTGAATGAGCGGAGCAAAGTATTTATTAACATCAGAAATTTGAGGTGGGCGAAGGAGAAAGAGTATATCTACTTTTTCTAAGGCCGGCAAGAAGGTCTCACTATCGGTAAAGTCAAATTTGATATGCTTGATGTTAAAGATTGAAAGTTTCTCATTGCCAAGTTCTGTATCTCGAACGCCTGCAAATATTGTCGTTGGATGATCAAGCTTTTGCAAAGCTGATAACACCTCAATACCCACATTTCCTGTTGCTCCTGTTATTAAAATTTTGATTATTAAGTTATGATTCTTGGCTTGTTTTAAGTTCGCTCTCATAATGCAATGCGAAATTTCGCATTTCCGCAATAAGCGGCATAATCTTATGACCAATAGCAGTTAGTTCATATACTACTCTTGGAGGCACTTCGCCAAAATTCTTACGATTGACTAAGTTATTGTCGCACATGGTTTTAAGTTCCTGAATAAGCATTTTTTCACTTATATCAGGTATCAACCTTTTTAATTCAGAAGGCCTTAATGGTTGAGGTGCTAGCTGGAATAGAATAAGCAGTTTCCATTTGCCACTAAGTAACTCTGTTGTCGTTCTGATAGGACATCTCGCTGTTACTTTCAATGCTTCGCTTTTCATACTTACAAAAAAGTTAGTACTATACTTTTATTAATGTACATCAAAAGTAAATAGATTTGCAACATTAACAATATTCTCGATGAAGAATTTTTTACTAATCATCATTCTTCTTACCAACTTAATAGCCTGTAAAGCTCAAGATAAAATGAAAGTAGTATATGTATATGATGCCCTGTGTGGCTGGTGTTACGGTTTTTCGTCAGTAATGAACCAATTTCAAGTGAAGTACAAGGATGAACTGGATTTTGAAGTGATTTCTGGCGGGATGATTACAGGTGACAGAATCGGACCTATAGTTGAAGTAGCTTCTTACATCGGTAAGGCGTATAAGGATGTTGAAAATGCGACTGGAGTGAAGTTTGGGGACACATTCCTACATAGAACCTTGGCAGAAGGGGAGGCTGTTTTTACATCTATTCCCCCCGCGATTGCTTTGTCTGTGTTTAAAAGCTTGAGCCCCGAAAATAGTGTTCAGTTTGCTTCTGCATTGCAGAAGGCTATTTATTTTAATGGAATAGAACCCGAAAACCTGGATGCCTATGGGCATATTGCATCAAGGTTTGGTTTAGATGGAGAGGCATTTGTAGTCAAAATGAAAGATCCGGTATACCTGAAATTTGCCGAAGAAGATTTTAATACATCTGCTGCACTGGGAGTGAACGGATTCCCCTCAGTGTTTGTGGAATATAAAGGAAGGTACTATAAAATAGGGAGCGGATATCTTCCATTTAGTAGTTTGGAAAGCAATTTTTTAGCCATCAAAAATAAATAATGATGAAGAAAGTTATAGCATTGTTTGGAGCAACAGGGCAAACTGGAAAGCAATTCTTGGAATTAGCACTGGCAGAAGGATACGAGGTGAAAGCACTCGTTCGCAATACAACAAAACTTAAGTTAACGAACCCTAAGCTCACTGTGTTGAAAGGAGATGTTTTAAACGAGCAAGATGTCAACCAAACGATAGAGGGTACTGATATTGTGGTAAGTTTATTTGGTCATGTAAAAGGTTCCTCAGAGTTGCTACAAACTCATGGGACTGAAAACATTGTGTCTGCGATGCAAAAAAATGGAGTAGATAGGATTATTTCATTATCAGGTGGCGGTCTGCCTTTTCCTGAAAAGGATAAACCCAAATTCGCAGATAAGCTCATTAGAACCATCATGAAAATGGCTGTTCCCAAAATCCTGAATGATGCTATCAAACATCATGATGTGTTGAAAAAAAGTGGCTTGAACTTGGACCATTGTGAGAGCGCCGAGGCTTACGAATAAACCCAAGCTAGGAGCGTATCGAGTAGGTTGGGTAGGTGTCAATGCAAGCACCAAAATAAGTAGAGCCGATTTAGCTGATTTTATCTTAACTCAAGTAGAAAATGAAAATTTTAATTTTCAAATGCCTTTTGTAAGTATTTAGCTATAGGCCTCAATTTTAATTAAATAGATTTCGGTTTGAGGGGGCATTGGCTATAACTACTAAGTATAAAGCCACTTCTCAATTAGATGCAGGATTTACTATTTTTCCCAGAATCGGATTAAAAACTAAAAATTTTAAATTTCTTTAATTCGCAATTAATAAATTTTAAATACTAGCAACAGATTCATTTAGGATCCATCCTTTATTGCCATTGGGCAGAGCTATTTCGACCCAATTTTCATCCTCTTGGACGATTTTAACCTTGGTTCCTTCGTGCAAGACAAATAATTGGGAACTTCCGCTTGAAGGAGCACTGACAACATTTAAACTTGGCTCCATAATAATTCCATGAGAAGATTTTTCAAGATTTGCTTTTTGGTTTGCAGCCATCACCCAAGATAATCCTGCTACAATCAGAAAAAGGATAAAACCATAAAAACTAACTTTTTTAATTGCAATTACTTGAAAAATGAGGTAAGCTACAAACAAGAGCAATGAAATTGCTAACAAACTAATTGATAAAATTGCCCATTGGTCCATGTAAAACAATTGGTAAACGTTTTTCCACCATCTGTAAATAAATAGTTCAGGGAGGCTTTCAATTTTATCAACCGTTTTTTCATTGGCAATTTTCAGATTAAAAGCAGCATCTTCATTTGAAGGATTGATTTTTAATGCCTTCTCATAATGAAGAATCGCCAGTGAAATTTGATTGGTTTTGAAATAAGTATTTGCCAAGTTATAATGTAAATCGTCTGATAAAACGTTTGATTCAAGAAGTGCTTCATACTGTTTTTGCGCACCTTCAAAATCAGCTTCGGCATAAGCTACATTTGCTGAGTCGAATTGCACCAAGGCCTGATCAATATCTGAAGCAATCAGAAATTTTGAAAAGAGGAATAAGAGTAAAAGAATTTTTAATCTCATCGATTTAGGTTTTCAATGGTTCTAATAATTTCAATAGACTTGTTGTAAAGTGCATTAGGTTCAGTGGACGAAGTTGAGGCAAATCGAGCCATTTCTGCCTCTTCTAAAACTGATTTGACTTCAACTTGAACTGCTCCAGATTCAGGTATCTTTGCTAAGAAATCCAAGATTTTTTCTTGAGAGAGTTCTGCAACACTAATTCCAAACTTGTCTGAAAAATACCCATACAAGGCTGTTGAAATTTCTTCATAAAACTTACTATTTTCTTGATTAGATAAGTAAGTCTTTGCCTTAGCCATTCTCTTTTTGGCAACCTTCACTGCATTCGACTGCCTAACTTGCGAAAGGTTGCTGTTTTTGGCTTTTATTTTCTTGATAATGAAATAGCTGACAGCAAATAGGAGGATCAACAAGAAAATCAAGGTGTAGAATACTGTTGAGCCATAAAAACCTTCACTTGCAAGCAGAAAAATGGAAGTATCTTGATGGATATATCGGATATCATCATTCAAAATTTCAATTTCAGATTTTCTACTTCCTCTATAAACAGTGCCTTCACTTTCAGTTCCTTTACTAACAATGAATTGAAGAGAATCCGATTTGATAACTTTATAACGTTTTGTAGCTAAATCAAAAAAGCCAAATTGAAAGGGCTCAATAGTAAACTTACCTGAATGCCTTGGTATTACTAAGTATTTAAACACTTTACTGCCGGCTGAACCTGCGGCAGTTGTTTTGAAGTTATTGGAAACATCAGGATCATAAGTCTCAAAATCCGCAGGGAAATTTAATTTTGGTGCTGAAAGCAATGGGAAGTTGCCATTTCCTTTAATTGTTAGTGTTACATCTATTGCTTCGTTGGCTTTAATACTGTCCTTATTGGCAACTAAATCGATCGTAAAGTTTCCAACAGCTCCTGAAAAATTTGCAGGCTTACCTGCCGTTGGTAAAGCTTCAACCTTTATTTTTAATGCATTACTGCCCACGATAACTTCTTTGCTTTCGTAAGAACCGAAAATTTGATCGAAAATGGATTGCCTTCTCTGAGATTGTGTCTGAACACCAACTTTAATTTCCATCGGATCGATAATCAAATCTCCAGAGCGCTGAGGATACAAAACAGATTTTTGAAGTTCAGCTACTTGATAGACTACTCCGTTTACTTGTTCTCTTGAAAGTTCGATTTTATCGTAAATAGTGCGAACATCTTGTGTCCAAAAACCATTTAGAACTGGTAGTTTTTCTAAGGTGAGATTGGTTAAGGTTAACCTAGAATAAAGCTTAAAAGTAACAGTAAGTTTTTCTCCAATAAAAGCAGAAGACTTGTCAACAAAGGTTTTTACAAAGACGTAGTCTTTTAAGTCAATTTCATTTTGATTTTGGTTGTTCTGATTTCTGTTAGGTGTGATGGGTGTTGCTTGACCTGCTTTTACAACTTTTATTTCAAGGGAATTGGATTTATAGTTTTTCCCATCTACTAAAATACTTGCACCTCCAATGGTAAAAGTTCCCTCTTCATTGGCAACGAGTATAAAGCTATACGACATGCTTTGACTCATTTGTCCATTCACATATTGCATGCTATTTGATAAGTTCGGACCCGACAATTGTCTGAACTTATGAAAAACTGGAGCAATGAAGTTTTCTCCTTTGGTGTTTAAGGAAAAAGTCACTTGAAAGCGTTGGCCAACTGCAACAGTAGTGCTACTTGCGATTGCTTCGAAGCGAACCGAGTCAGCAAATGCCGTTGATGACAAGTAAATTGCAAAAAGTAAAATTGAAATCTTTTTTATCATCGTTTTTTTACCAATCCTTTTCAATGTTGATGTCAATTTCTTTGACCTTTTTCTTTTTCAAATCTTCTTGAATTTCTTTTTCCTTATTGTTTAAAGCTTCCAAAATTCGTTCTGCGTCTTCACGAGAAAGTTGTTGTTCTTGTTGCTGTTGCTGCTGTTGTTGTTCTTCCTCTTTTTGCTCTTCTTGCTGCTCTTCTTCTTGCTGTTGCTCTTGTTCTTCCTCTTTTTCTTCTTCCTGATTTTCTTGCTCTTCTTTATTCTCCTCTTCTTGATCTTCCTGCTCTTCTTTGTTTTCTTCCTCTTGCTCTTCTTGCTGCTCTTGCTCCTGTTCTTGCTGCTGTTGTTGCAGTGCATACGCTAAATTATAGCGACTATCCTCATTTTGTGGATCATTGATGAGTGCATTTTTATAAGCAGCAATCGCTTCTTCTAATTTTTGATTTTTTAAAAGTGAATTTCCTAAGTTATGAAATGCTTCAGATTTTAGCTTTTTATCATTGCTTTTTTCAATAGCTTGATTGAAATAACGAGCGGCATCTTCATATTTTTCTTGTCGATAAAGGGAGCTTCCTAAATTAAACGCTGATTCTCGAAGCGATCCATCTTTTCGAATGCTTTTTCTGTAAAACTCCTCAGCACTTAAGTAGTCATTTCCCTTATACGCCTCATTTCCCTCTCTAATCGGCTGATAAGCAGATTGAGGCATCCCAAGAAATGGAAGAATCGTAGAAATAAAGAAGATGAAAAATTTGATATTCATTACTTTTTATTTGCAGTTTTGAGTTGATTTTCAGGATCAAATAAGTTAATGCGTTGTGCTATTTTACTTTTTTTCTCACCGATGATAATTGATAAAATCAAGAAAAAAAGTGCTCCTCCAATAAAGAATTGAAAGCGATTTTCATAATCTGTATAAACTTTGCTCTCAAATTCAGATTTATCTAAACCACTGATTTCGTCTAAAATTTCCGTAAAGCCTGCATTTGCATTTGTAGCTCTAATGTAAATTCCGTCTCCAGAAGCAGCTATTTCTCGAAGCATTTCTTCATTCAAACTACTCACAACTGTATTTCCATCAGCAGTTTGTCGATAACCTGCTTTTTGACCTCTTTTGTAAACCGGTATTGGTGCTCCATTTGGTGTTCCCATTCCAATGGTGTAGGTTTTAATACCTAGTTTTCTTGCATTTACTGCCGCTTCTACTGCATCGTCCTCATGATTTTCTCCATCGGTTACAACAATTAATACTTTATTGCCACCTCCTTCCATGTCAAAAGATTCTTCCGCTAAATTAATCGCTGCTCCAATTGCTGTACCTTGGGTTGGAACTATATCCGTATCGATGGTATTGAGGAATAATTTTGCAGCGGAATAATCTGTTGTTATTGGAAGTTGCGTGTAAGCTTTTCCCGCAAAAACAATTATTCCCAAACGATCGCCTTTCAGTTCATCAACCAATTGCAACATGGCTCTCTTTGCACGCTCCAAGCGATTTGGACTTAAATCTTCTGCTTTCATGCTGTTTGAAACGTCAATCGCCACGATTAAATCGATACCTTCTCGCTTCACTTCATCTAGTTTGCTACCAATTTGTGGATTTGCCAAACCGATTATTAAAAGCCCAATTCCAATTAAGAAAAGAGTGAACTTCATTCTGTAACGAAAATTGGAATAGGTTGGAATCAAGGTTTCCATCAATCCAGCTTCTGCAAATCGAGCGCGCGCTTTTTTACGCCACACTTTTACAATCGCGAAAAGTATCACCATTAAAGGAATGATCAACAGACCCCAAAGCATCCAATTATGTTCAAATCGATACATTAGTTAATTGTTTTTAAGATCGTGTTTTTTAACCCAAATTCAAGAAGCAACAACATTGCTGCAATTAGTGCAAAAGGAAAAAACTCCTCTTTCTTTTTGCGGTATTCTGTTACTTCAATTTTTGATTTTTCTAATTGGTCAATTTCTTCATAGATGGATTCCAAACTTCGGTTGTTGGTAGCTCTAAAGTACTTTCCACCGGTCATTTGGGCAATTTCAGTCAAGGTTTTTTCATCAATTTTTACTTCCTCATTTTGATAGGCAATTGTTCCATACCGAGTTTTGTAAGGGTAGGGGGCAAGTCCGTTGGTCCCAACACCTATTGTATAAGTTCTTACGCTAAATTCTCTTGCAATTTCTGCTGCTGTTAATGGTGGAATAGAGCCTTTTGTATTAAATCCATCAGTCAAAAGAATCACAACTTTACTTTTAGCATCACTTTCTCTTAATCGACTAACTGCAGTTGCCAGACCTAAACCTATTGCTGTTCCATCTTCAATCATGCCATTTTTTACATCTTTGAATAAGTTTTTAAGTACTGAATGGTCGGTTGTTAGAGGCGATTGAGTAAAACTTTCTCCACTAAAAATCACTAATCCAATTCGATCGCTTGGTCGCTTATTGATGAAATCCATAGCAACATTTTTTGAAGCTTCTAATCGGTTTGGCTTTAGATCTTCTGCCAACATACTTCCTGAAACATCCATAGAAATCATAATGTCAATTCCTTCAGTTGTTATGTCTTGCCAACTCAATGATGATTGAGGTCTAGCAAAAGCAATGATTAGAAATGAAAGTGCTAAAACAGTCAATACAAAAGGGAGGTGCCTGAAATAGCTGGTAAAATCATTTTTAACTGAAGGCAAATAAATGGTGGTTGAAAAACGAATTGGCGCTTTCTGATTTTTTAGCCTAAAAATATAGGCAGTAATCAAAAGCGGAATCAATGCAAAAAGCACCATCAACTCAGGATTGGCAAATTGTATGTCGTTCCACCACTTAAGCATCTTTATCGCTAATTTTTAGTTCATTATCTTGATTCAATGGGCCAGCATCTGTGCTAATCTCTTCTTTGTATGCTGTTTTTTCAATAAAATGAATTGCATTTTTCATAACAGCTTCGTTTTCTGAAGCCAAAGGCAGCTGTTTCGCATACTTTGTCATATCAGCAATGAATAATGTTTCTCGAATTAACTCGTGCATTTTCTTTTCGTCTTTGAGTTTTAAACTCAAAATCAACAAAAGTTCATCGCTTGGAAGTTCCAATGCATTAAACTCAAACCGATTTTTAATATACTCCCTTAAAATGAAGGACAAATTTGAATGGTATTCTTTTACCTTGTTGTTTTGCCAAAGTTTTTGAGCCTCAAGTTCCTTTAATTTTCTTAGCGCTACTAGGTCAGCAGCTTCTTTAGGTACAACTGCAACTTTATTTAATTTTTTATTTCTATAGAAGTTGATTGCATAGTACGCAGCAATTATCAAGGCAATTAATAAGAGCGTCAAACCTATTTGAATGCGATGTACTAAAATCCAATCCCAAAGTGAAAATGGTACTTCAATGATTGATTTAATGTCTTTGATGTCTTGATCAGGAGAAATTGAAATTGTGCTAACTTCTAATAAGAGTGGCTGCGTTTTTAAACTGTCAGTTCCAACCAAAAAAACAAAAGGAGGAATAACATGATAGCCGCTGTCCCATGAAGTAATTGTAATACTTTGACTGTAAATTTTTGTTTGAACATCCGATTCATCGAAAATGGTATCTACTTCGCTTACTTCAACTACTGTGATTTCTTTGGTCAATGTGTCTTTCAAAGTTGGAAGCATAACTGTTGAAGTGCCAATAGGAAAGCTTACTTCTAATTTAATTGTCGTTTGCTCTCCAATTCGGATGGATTCATTTTGAAGACTAGCATTTACCTCTTGAGCAAAGGTTGAACCTTGACCAAGGACAAATAATAGTAAAAGAAAAGTGAGTTGTTTCAACGCTTTCATCTTGCTCCTCTTTGTTTAAAAAGTGTCATCAATGGTTGAATATAGGATTGGTGGGTTGCAATTCTTGTATGGTCAATTCCGCTTTTCTTTAATAAGCTGTTTATTTCATCATTTTTGCGAAGTGCATTCGCCTTATAGTTTACTCTATTTGATTTTGAACTAGTATTGAACCAAAAGTTCTCGCCTGTTTCAGCATCCACTAACTGAACAATTCCAACATTGGGAATTTCCATTTCTCGTTCATCATATACTTGTATCGCAACTAAATCATGTTTTCTGTTGGTGATTTTTAATTCATCATCAAAGCCTTCATCCAAAAAGTCAGAGATTAAAAAGGCAGTGCACCGCTTCTTTATTACCTGAGTGAAATACCTCAATGCTTCTTTCAGGTTGGTCGTATTATTTTGAGGTTGAAACTCAATTAATTCTCTAATAATCATTAAGATGTGCTTCCTTCCTTTTTTCGGTGGAATGAATTTCTCGATTTGATTACTAAAAAAGATTACACCAACTTTATCATTATTGGTAATGGCAGAAAAAGCTAATACCGCGCACAATTCAGTGATGAGTTCTTGCTTTAACTGCTTTTTCGTTCCAAAGTTTTTAGAAGCGCTCATGTCAACCAAGAGCATCACCGTCATTTCACGTTCTTCTTCAAAAACCTTTACATAAGCCTGATTAAATCTTGCAGTAACATTCCAATCAATGCTTCGAATATCATCGCCGGGTTGGTATTCACGCACTTCGCTAAAAGTCATACCTCTTCCCTTAAAGGCCGAATGATATTCACCAGAAAAGATTTGATTAGACAATCCTTTCGATTTGATTTCTATCTTTCTGACCTTTTTGAGTAATTCTTGCGTGCTTGAATTTGAAGTACTCAATTTTTAAAGTTTTAAGGGATCGCTACTGTATTTAAAATATCGTTGATGATGTCTTCGCTTGTAATGTTTTCCGCCTCAGCTTCATAACTCAAGCCAATTCGATGCCTCAACACATCTTTGGCAATTGCTCGAACATCTTCAGGAATTACGTAACCTCTTCGTTTGATGAATGCATACGCTTTTGCAGCTGAAGCTAAACTAATACTAGCTCTAGGAGAACCTCCAAAAGTGATTAACTCTTTCAGCTTTTCTAAGCCATATTCCTCTGGGTTTCTTGTTGCAAAAACGATATCGACAATGTATTGCTCAATTTTTTCATCCATGTAAACTTCCTTCACAGCTTCTCTTGCTTTCAGAATGTCTTCAGGTTTTAAAATTTGATTGGCTTTGGGCATTCCATCTTTTGCCAAATTGTGTCGGATAATTAATTTTTCTTCTTCCTTTTTTGGGTAATCCAAAACAACTTTTAGCATAAATCTGTCGACTTGTGCTTCAGGAAGTGGATAAGTTCCTTCTTGTTCAACCGGGTTTTGAGTAGCCAAAACTAAAAATGGAACAGGAAGTTTGAATGTTTCATCTCCTATGGTAATTTGTTTTTCTTGCATGGCTTCCAATAGTGCAGATTGCACTTTTGCTGGAGCTCGATTGATCTCATCTGCCAAAACAAAGTTGGCGAAAATAGGTCCTTTCTTTATGGAGAATTCTTCCTTTTTCTGACTGTAAATCATGGTGCCAATCAAGTCGGCAGGCAATAAGTCAGGAGTAAATTGAATACGGCTAAATGCAGCATCAATGGTTGTTGCAAGCGTATTTATGGCTAAGGTTTTAGCCAAACCAGGAACACCTTCCAGTAAAATATGTCCGTTGGAAAGTAAACCCACCAACAAGCGTTCAACCATGTGTTTTTGGCCGACAATTACTTTATCCATCTCCATCGTCAACAAATCCACAAAGGAACTTTCACGCTGAATTTTTTCATTTAATGCTTTAATATCTCCTGTGGATGAAGGAGCAGTTTCAGTTATTTTTTCTGAATTTTGAACGACGTTATCTTCTTCCATAATTTAGCGAATTTTGAGTGGCTAAAATATCCACACTACTTGCCATTAAACCTAAGTCGCTGTTAATTAATGTTAAGCATTATCGCTAAAAAATCTTAAAATGAAAAACGTTGAAATAGAGGTATTTAAGTCTAATGATGCTGCAAAATTTTCTAAGGCAAGATTTATCCGAACAGTCGTTTTTATAGTGGAACAAAAAGTAGCAGAAACAGAAGAATTTGATGAATTTGAGCAAGACTGTGTTCATTATCTAATTAATGTGGATGATAAGTCAATTGGAACAGCAAGGTGGCGCCTAATTAATGATAAAGTAAAGTTAGAACGTTTCGCTATTCTAGAGCAGTATAGAGGAAAGAAGTATGGAGACCTACTTTTGAAAAAAGTAATTGAAGATGCATCAAAAGAAAACAAAGTGCTATACCTTCATGCTCAATTAAAAGCAATTCCATTTTACGAAAGAAGAGGCTTTCAAAAAGTAGGTGACTTGTTTGTAGAATGTGAGATTGAGCATTATAAAATGGTACGAGGAGGAATTACCAATTAAGAATTAGTAAATGGATAATTGCTAATTACCAATCTGTTAATTACGAATAAGCTAAAAGTGACTTAAGTTAAAAGTGGTGTTTTTCGTTCGATTTTAAGCTTTTTGTATAGCTTAAAAACTTTGTGAATTTCGCGAAATTCTTTGAGTCCTTTGTGGTTAAAATAATGAATTGAAAACTCAGCAACAAATTAGTCTAACTGCAATGTAGCAAAGTAGAATATTAAAGGATCACCTGCGTTCAATAAACAGTATCAATTAGCTTCAACTAAACCCAAAATTTTAATTCTCATTATAAAAATCAAAACCTTTTTGCAAATACCTTTGTTCTTTTAATCTTATGCAAAAAGCAACATTAGGATCAGGATGTTTTTGGTGTGTTGAAGCAGTTTTTCAAACACTAAAAGGAGTAAATAAAGTATTGCCGGGTTATTCTGGGGGCAAAATTTCTAATCCTACTTATAGAGAAGTTTGCAGTGGACTAACAGGTCATGCTGAAGTGGTGCAAATAGAATTCGATGAAAAAGTGATTTCTTTCATCGAATTGTTAGAAGTATTTTTCAAGACACATGATCCTACTACCTTGAATAAACAAGGGGGAGATGTTGGCACACAATACCGTTCTTCTATATTTTATCATTCAGAAGAACAAAAGGAAACAGCAGAAGAAGTTATCTCTAAACTTAACAACTCAAAGGCTTTTCCAAGTAAGATTGTTACAGAAGTGGTTCCATTTAAAGCATTTTATGAAGCTGAAGAATACCACAAAAACTATTTTATCAATAACCCTGAACAAGGATATTGTCAAATGGTAGTGCGACCCAAAGTGGAAAAATTTAAAAAAGTTTTTGAGAATAAATTGAAATAATTACTAATTCTCAATTTATTAAGCTACTTTTACACTTTAATATTTTTAATTATTTATAATGAGTAAAGGAACAGTAAAATTTTTCAATGAAACCAAAGGTTTTGGTTTTATCAAAGAAGACGAATCAGAAAACGAACATTTTGTTCACGTATCAGGTCTAATCGACGAGATTAGAGAAGGTGATGCAGTTGAATTCGAATTGAAAGAAGGTAGAAAAGGTATGAATGCAGTTGACGTTAAAGTAATTTAATCCAACTGAATAAACATTAATTTTATCTAAAGCCTCGCAAGAAATTGCGGGGCTTTTTTGCGTTTAATAATTTCTTTTACTTTTAGCTTTTTAAAACTTCAATACTTTTCATGCTAAGAAGAATAATCAATAAAATTGGGAAACAACTACTTGGTAATTCACTTTGGTTGCTTGTCGATAAGGTGGTTCGCTTATTTGTAGGGTTATTTGTTGGAGTTTTAGTAGCAAGATACTTGGGTCCCGACGGGATGGGATTATGGAATTATTGTTTGGCATTTTTTGCGTTCTTTTCTGTTTTTCCATCTTTGGGATTGGAATATATAAGTCCAAGAGAATTTGTAAACCAACAAGGTAAAGAGTCGGGACTTCTAAACACCGTATTTGTTTTAAAATTTTTTGGGTCAAGTATTGGTCTCATTGCAGCAGTATTAACATTAGGATATTTAAAAGGCTTCGATGATCAAGTAGTACTTCTAGTGTTTATCCTAACGATTGGGTATGTATTTCAATCATTTGATGTGATTGATTATTACTTTCAATCAAAATTGCTTCAAAAAAGATCTGTAATAGCTAGGATGTTTGCTTTTTTGATTGTAGCAGCATATAAATTTTATCTTATTCAAACTGGTGCACCTTTAATTTGGTTTGTTGCTTCATCAACAATTGAGTTTTTAATTGCAGGAATCGGTCTTTGGTTCGCTTTAAAGAACACTAAGATAAAAATCAATCTCCGTTTATTTGACTGGAAAATTGCAAAAGAGCTATTAAAGGACTCTCTTCCATTCTCTGCTAGCGCTCTATTGGTATTAATTTTTTATAAAGTTGATCAAGTAATGATCACTGAAATTTTAGGAGAAGAAGAAAATGGAATTTATTCTGTAGCGGTTAGGATTTACGAGTTATTTATGTTTTTGCCTGCTATATTAGTGGGTTCATTTCTTCCTATAATTACTAAAAATTTTAAGTTAAGTGAAAAAGATTTTAGGGCTAGTCTTAAACAATTGTATACCATCTTAACTTATTTTGCTATAGTTTCTTCTCTTGGAGCCTGGTTGCTTGGCCCAACAATTATGCATTTTTTATACGGTGAAGAATTTGAAGGTTCAGGAGCTGCTTTACAAATTATAGGCCTAGGATTTTATCCTGTATTTTTAGGAATAGCTACAAGCAACTATTTGATTGTTAGAAATTACAAACTACTTAACTTAGTAAGAAGTGCAATTGGGTTAATTGTTAATGTACTTTTAAACTTACTACTAATACCTAAAATAGGAATAATTGGTGCAGCTTGGGCATCTGTAATTTCCAATTTCATTTCCACTTTATGTATTCTATTTGTGAAAGATAATCACCAGCATTGGAAATTGTTTTTGTCGCCGTTTAATCTGAATTCTATACAACGATTTATAAAGTATTAGCTGCTTTTAAAAACAATAATTTATATCTTTATTGATTAGTACTTTTGGCCATTAAAATTGAATAAATGAGTAGGTATAATAATCGATTTCAGCGTATCGTTAAAAGACTTTTACCAACAAGAATTAAAGAGGTTTATCAGAATAAAATTGATGAAGCCAATGTTGCAAAATGGATATTACAAGGAAAGCCTACTCCACCACCACACATTGTTAAGGTAAAAACCGTCGAAAAATTCCAAAGGGATACGAATTATTCGGTATTGGTTGAAACCGGAACCTTTATGGGGGATATGATTCTATCGCAACTCCCAAATTTTAGTAGAATTATCTCAATTGAACTAAGTGAAGAGTTTTGGAAAAATGCTAAAATTCTTTTTCAAAATGAGCCAAAAGTGGAGTTGCTACAAGGAGATAGTGGTGAAATTATGAATCAGGTAGTAAATCAGTTAAATGAACCAGCCATTTTTTGGCTCGATGGTCATTATTCTGGAGGAGATACAGCAAAAGGAGATAAAATCTCACCAATTTATGAGGAACTAAAAGCAATATTCAGCTCTTCAGTTAATCATTGTTTGTTAATAGATGATGCTAGATTATTTAATGGCACAGATGACTATCCAAAAATTGAGGAGCTTAAAGAGTTTATTTTAACTAATCGACCTAACGCCAAAATTGACGTAGATGCCGATACGATAAGTGTGCGCTATTAATGATTAAAAAAACAATAAAGAAGTTTGCTTCATACTTGGGCTTAACAGTTGTATCTAAGTATGATTCTCAAAGACAGCAAAACTATATTAATTTACTTGAATCTTTTTGTTTTAATTCAGATCAACTTACAAATGCATGTGAGATAATAATCTTTTCTAAAGATAGAGCTTTGCAACTAGAAGCATTAATCAGAAGTTATTATCATTACTCAATAAACCCTGTTAGGCTAAAAATCCTATACAGTGCATCCAACGCTTCTTTTTTAGAGGGATATGATAAACTTATAAAACAATTTTCAGATAAATCGATACAGTTTTATCGTGAGCAAGATTTTAAAAAAGATTTAATTACTTTGATTGAAAGCATTAAGGTTTCTAAAGTACTCTTTTTAGTAGATGACATAGTGTTTAAGAAAGAATTTGATTGTGAGGTGTTTACTAAAATTGAGCCTAAAATTGAGCTATTGAGTTTGAGACACGGAAAGCATTTAAATTACGCATACACTGTCCAAAAAAAACAGGACTTACCTATTTTAAAAACATACTCTAAATTGGAGAATACACTCACTTGGTCATGGGAAAATTCTGTTCAAGATTGGGCATATCCATTATCATTAGATGGACATTTATTTGATACTTTGGAAATGAAAACTTTAATTAATTTACTTGACTTTAAAGCCCCAAATTCACTTGAGGCAGCACTTCAGCTAATGAATCCACTTTTTAAAAAACGCAGAGGGATTTGTTATCCACTATCAATTATTGTGAACAATCCTTGTAATAAAGTACAAGTTGAGCATGATAATTTTCATGGAACAACTGATGCAAGTTTCTTAAATAGTGAGTGGCTGAATGGAAAGCATATTGACCTTGCGCCTTTTCATGAAATTGAGAATGCAAGTGTTCACCAAGAATTACCTTTAAAATTAATTGATCAATGAGTCAAAATGACCCATTAGTAAGTATAATAATGCCCGCATTCAATGCTGAAAAATACATTGAAGCTTCAATTTTATCCGTTATTTCTCAGAGCTATAAGAATTGGGAGTTATTAATTATTAATGATGGTTCTACAGATCGTACTCAAGAAATTGCTAAGAAGTTTATGGAGGAAGATTCCCGTATTAAACTATTGGTTCATTCTGAAAATAAAGGCATTGTAGCTAGTCGTAATTATGGTCTAGTTAGTGCAAAGGGTTATTTTATTGCAAATTTAGACAGCGATGACATTGCAAGAAAAAATAGAATAACTCAGCAGGTTAATTTTTTAAAAAAAAATACTGACTATGTTTTGTTGGGTTCGTCTTGTGTTGAAATTGATGAAAATGGAAAAAAGTTGAGAACCATTGATAGGAATTTGAAAAATGAATCAATAAAATCCTTGCTCTTTTTTAGCAATTACTTCATTAATTCAACAATTATGATGCGTGCCGATAGTGCACAAAAATGTGGCTATGAAGAAGGTTTTGCCCCTGCAGAAGATTATCATTTTTTTACTCAGATATGCAAATATGGGGAAGTTGGAAATTTAAAAAAGGCCTTAGTCAAATATAGAATTCACTCTACTAACATTAGCAAATTAAAAAAAGTAGAACAACAAAATGCAATTAAAAATATTCTAAAACTTCAAATACAAAACCTCAATATTGAACCAAGCAACTTGGAGTTGACGATTCACCAAAATTTAGTTGATGGACCTTTCCCAAATTCAATAGAAGAAATTAAAATTATTGAAAAGTGGCTTTTAAAACTTTTGAAAATGAATAAACTATACTCAGTTTATCCTCAAAAATACTTTAATTATTATCTTGCCTTTTTTTATAGAAGAGCCTGTACAGAAAATAAAATAGGTTTGAAAGGGTACAAGTTTTTTAAGAAATCTGAATTATGGGGTTTTATAAAAAATGATATTAAGGGGAATTCTATTTCCTTTGTAAAATCATTCGTTAAAAAGAATTAGTTTGAAATCGAAAGTAAGTATTGTTATTCCAGTATTTAATTCAGGTCAATATTTACCTGATACTATTAAATCTATTGAAAAACAAAGCTTTGAGAACTGGGAAGTGATTATTGTTGATAATGGGTCAACAGAAAAATCGACTTGTGATTATCTGGATTTAATAAGAACAAATTATACCGATAAATTTCATGTATTTACTAGTGAAGAACCCAATGTTTCAGCAGCAAGAAATTTAGGTATTGATAAAGCTCAAGGAGAATACATTCTTCTTTTAGATTCTGACGATTTGATTCATCCTGATTTTCTAAAGAAATGTATCAATGAATTTGATTTATTTCCTGAGACAACTTTAGTGAGAACTCAAGTTAAACTCTTTGGAAAAAAGTCAGGAATACTTAAGTTCGAGCCCTATAGTTATTCCTTGCTTTTGGCAAGAAATTTAATGGTAGTAACTTCCTTATTTAAAAAGCAGGATGCAGTATCAGTAGGTGGTTTTGACAAAGCATTTAAAGACGCATTTGAAGATTGGGAATTTTGGATTCGATTATTAAAAAATAATGGAATTGTAAAAACCGTTGAAGAGCCACTTTTTAACTATAGAATCAGAAAAGGAAGTCGCAATCATTCATTGCGAATGAATCATTTAAAAATTGCCAGAAAACTAATTTGGGAAAAGCATAAGGCGCAATATGCCAACTATTTTGTGGATCCAATGGAAACATTTGAATATAAGCTTTTGGAAGATAGCAAAGCATATAAAATTGGCAATCTTTTACTTAAACCATTTTCATCGTTTAAACTGATGAAATAGTGAAAAAAGAAACTGTAAATATTGCCGCTGTAATGGTCAGGTACAATTCTGATTTAAACCGTTCAGCTACTTACCTTACTTTATTTAAAGACTTAGAATGTCCAAAGCTAATTTATGACAATAGTTTTACTAAAATTAAAGCTAATCCAATTGCTGATTTTAACTACCATCACGATCCTGAAAATGGAGGTGTTAGTAAAGCGTATAACTATGCAGCTAAATGGGCTTTAAGCTTAAATTGTTCGCATTTATTACTATTAGATAGTGATTCTGAGTTTCCTAAAAATGCTTTTAGTAAATACAGAAATGCTGCAGAGGAATCTGCAGAAAAAATTATTTTACCATCCATGCTTTCAGAAAATAAAGTTATTTCTCCTTTTTATTTTCGATTTGGGAAGTCATGGTATGGGGATTCTATCAATTTCGGTACGATTAACTTAGGAAAGATTGTCGCTATAAACTCAGGCATGTTAATACCTCTAAGCACTTTTCAAAAAGTAAATGGGTTTAATGAACAACTACCTTTAGATTGGAGTGATGTAGATTTTTGCAGAAAATTAGCTAAAATTAAAACACAAGCTCAATACATAAATTTAGTAATCAATCACAGCTTGTCAGATCATCAAAAAAGTGATTTTGCTAGTGCAAAGTACAGGTACAAAACTTATTTTAAAGGTGTGAAGGAATTGCCTGAAAGTTTCTTAGAAAAGCTTTCGTTGCTATATTGGGCAAAGTTAAAAGCAATTAAATTGAGTTTTATTTATAAAAACCCATGGTTTATAATCTATTATTTGAAACATTGGTATGATTAAAGTTCAAATTTTATTAGCTACTTATAATGGAGAAAAATACTTGAGTGATCAATTGAAAAGCATACTGGACCAAACTTTTCAAAATTGGGAATTATTAATAAGCGATGATAATTCAACCGATAACACTCAAATAATAATCGATCAATTTTTAAAATTATACCCTTCAAAAATTCGTCAAGTACATGTTGACAAAAAAGGCAGCTCTACAGCAAATTTCATGAGTTTATTAAACTTTGTGACAGCTCCATACATTATGTTTTGTGACCAAGATGATTATTGGCATAATAATAAAATGGAAAATAGTGTAGAATGTATTGAAAGGGTAGTTGAAAAAAATAAGGTTGCATTGGTTTATACTGATATGGAGGTGGTTGATAGTGAATTGAAGATACTTTATTCATCATTTTTAAAACAGCAAGGACTGAATCCAAAATGGAGAAACTCTTCGAATGCTGTTTTTTCTCAAAGTATGGCAGCAGGATGTTCCATGATTTTTACCAAGAGTTTAATTGATTGTCTTCATCCAATTCAAGAAAAATTATTTCAACACGATCATTGGATTTTAATGCATGCCGCTTTTTATGGAAAAGTTGAATTTATTCCAAAATCACTTGTTAAATATCGACAGCACCAACACAATGCAATAGGATCTCATCATTCAGGTATTAACTATTTTTTTGGGAAGTTGAAAGATTTGAATAAAATAATTCAACGTTGGGTCTACATTAAAGCCCAATTTGGATCAAGCATATCTCTATTTAATTTGGGGATTATAAAATTCAAATTGAATATGTTAAGACTTTTAAGTAAGCGATAAGTCTGCTTTTTACTCTCTTAGTTTTACAGGCGAATTTCAAGTTATATTTAATGTTTTAAGAAAGCATTAGTATTAAATTTGAATTTTAAAGAAATAACTATGAAAAAAATTGCAGTTTTTACTTCTGGAGGAGATTCACCTGGGATGAATGCATGTATTCGAGCAGTAGTTAGAACAGCTGCATTTAATCAGGTGGAAGTAATGGGAATTGTAAGAGGCTTTGATGGCATGATTAAAGGTGATTTTACTCCATTGATTTCGTCTTCTGTGAGTAACATTATTCAACGCGGGGGCACAATTTTGAAAAGTGCGAGAAGTGAAGAATTTAGAACTGTTGAGGGAAGAAAAAAAGCTGCAGCTCAACTAAAAGCTAACGGAATAGAGGGCATTGTAGCCATTGGAGGTGATGGAACTTTTACCGGAGCGAAAATTTTATTTGAAGAACACGGCATCCCAACTATTGGTGCTCCCGGAACAATCGACAATGATTTATTTGGAACAGATTACACAATTGGCTATGATACAGCTGTTAATACAGTAGTAGAAGCAGTAGATAAAATTCGCGATACAGCCGATGCACACGATCGCTTGTTTTTTGTTGAGGTAATGGGAAGAGATGCGGGATTTATAGCATTAAGATCAGGAGTTGGAGTAGGAGCAGAAGCCATTTTAGTTCCTGAAACAGAAACCTATATCGATCAATTAATCGATAAACTTCAGAAAGGATGGGAGCGACAAAAAAGTAGTAGTATCATTATTGTTGCTGAAGGCGATGAGCTTGGTGGAGCAAATGAAATTGCCGAGAAAGTGAAAGCAAAGTTTAAGCAATACGAAACAAAAGTCACTATTTTAGGACATGTGCAGCGTGGTGGAAGTCCAAGTGCGGCTGACCGTGTTTTAGCAAGTAGATTGGGCTTTGCTGCTGTGAATGCTTTGTTAGAAGGTCGAAAAAATGAAATGGTTGGCGTAATTAATAATAAAATTGCTTTTACTTCTTTTGAGAAGGCAATAAAGCACCATAGCAAATTAAATTCAGAGCTTTTACAACTCGCTGAAATTCTATCTTTGTAGTTTATAAACTATTTCTTTGACCGAACGAGCAACCTTATTTGTCGATGTTATTCTGCCTTTGGCATTGCCGCAAGCTTTTACCTATCGTGTTCCATTCGAATGGAACGATTTAGTAAATCAAGGTGCTCGGGTAATCGTTCCTTTTGGAAAAGGGAAAAAGCAATATTCTGCCATCATTGCTAAAATTCACAATCAACCACCAAAAGCATTTAAAGCAGAATACCTAGAAGCCATTTTAGATGAAAAGCCCATTTTGCACCCCAATCAATTGCAATTTTGGGAATGGATCAGCGAATACTACATGGCTAATATCGGAGATGTGATGGCTGCTGCTTTACCGGGTGGGATGCGCCTTGCGAGCGAAACAAAACTTTTACTACATCCATCTTATCGAGAAGTAGTTGACAACCTAAGCGATGAAGAGTACTTAATTGTTGAAGCCTTAGAAGTTAGAAATGTGCTCAACCTCTCTGAAATCAGCGAAATACTCAATGTAAAGTTGATTCAACCGCGAATTAAAGCCTTAATTGAGAAGAAGGCAGTAATTGTTGAGGAAGAAATCAAGCAGCGCTATAAACCAAAAATGGTAGCGTATGTAAAATTGACAGAGCAAGCAGCAAAAGAAACTGAACTAAAAAAGATTTTTGATGAATTGGAGCGAGCTCCCCGTCAATTAGAAATACTAATGACATTCATTCAGTTGAATCAGCGCTACTCTCAATCATCTGTGGAGGTGAAAAAAAACGACTTGCAAAAAGCCGTAAATTCTACTTCAAGTCTCATTAATGAATTGGTAAAAAAAGGTGTATTTGAATTGTATGAGCGAGAAGTTGGGCGGCTTGAAACGACAGACGCAACTAGTTTGTCAAAAGAGTTAACAGAACAACAATCAAAAGCATACAGTGAAATAAATAATCATTTTAAAACCAAGCAAGTGGTTTTGTTGCATGGGATTACTTCAAGTGGTAAAACAGAAATTTACATACGATTAATTCAAGAAGCCATTGATCGTGGCGAACAGATTTTGTATTTATTGCCTGAAATTGCTTTAACCACTCAGATTGTTCAGCGCTTGCAAGCTGTTTTTGGCGAAAAAGTAGGTGTTTACCACTCGAGGTTTAATGAAAATGAACGGGTGGAAGTTTGGCAGGAAGTTCTAAACTTTGAACCTAAAGTGCATGAGCAATTTCAGATTATTTTAGGTGCACGTTCAGCGCTTTTTTTGCCTTTCAATAAATTGGGCTTGGTCATTATTGATGAAGAGCATGAGAACTCTTTTAAGCAATACGATCCTTCTCCTCGCTACCAAGCAAGAGATGCTGCCATTGTTTTGGCAGCAATGCAAAAAGGAAAAGTGCTTTTGGGTTCTGCAACTCCTTCAATCGAAAGTTACTACAATGCCCTAGAGGGGAAGTACGGTTTAGTGGAGCTCAATCAACGACATGGAGGAATTCAACCACCGGAAATTTTAGTAGAAGACATAAAAGAAGCTACTCGAAAGAAGACCATGAAGTCGCATTTTTCATCTGTATTAATTAAAATGATGGAAGATTGCTTAGCTGAAAAGAAACAAATCATTCTTTTTCAAAACCGCAGAGGCTATGCACCCATTATGATTTGTGAAACTTGTGGAAATTCCCCCCAGTGTCAGCACTGTGATGTGAGTTTAACATACCATAAATTCAAAAAGGAACTCAACTGTCATTATTGTGGCTACCACACAAAATTGCCTAGTACTTGTCCATCTTGTGGAGATAGTAATTTACAGATTAAAGGCTTTGGTACGGAGAAAATTGAAGAGGAATTGGCTATATTTTTAAAGGATGCAAAAATTGCTCGAATGGACTTGGACACAACAAGAGCCAAAAAAGCCTATCATCAAATTATTACTGCTTTTGAGGAAAAGGAAATCGATATTTTGGTTGGAACTCAAATGGTAACCAAGGGGTTGAATTTTGAAGATGTAGGTTTGGTAGGCGTTCTCAATGCCGATAACATGCTTTTCTTTCCCGATTTTAGAGCCTTCGAACGCTCCTACCAACTAATGTCACAAGTTGCAGGTAGGGCAGGTAGAAAAGGAGATCGTGGAAAAGTATTAATTCAAAGTTACAATCCTGAGCATCAAATTATCCGACAAGTAATAGACAGCGATTTTGTTGCCATGTACAAGAATGAGCTAATTGATCGAAGAAATTTTCACTATCCACCATTTTATCGTTTAATTCGACTAAACCTTAGGCACCGCGATCAAAAAATACTTGCCATTGCCGCTTTGCAATTGACGCAGTATTTAAAACAAGCGTTTGGCAGCCGAGTACTGGGGCCTGAAGAACCTTCCATTGCGCGTATCCGAAATTTTTACCATCAAAATATTCTGTTGAAGTTGGAACGCAAAGCATCTCAGAAAAAAGCCAAACTTCACTTGAAAACCATTCTAACTGACTTTTCTATCCAACCTGAAAATAAATCAATTCGGATTGGAATTGATGTTGATCCGTATTGATGAAGTTTTTAAGGTAGATTGTTTATAATAACAATCAATAAATCTCCTCTTCGTCTTTAAGACTATTTAAAAAGGCTACGAGGTCTTTTATTTCAATTTCCGTTAAATGCAAACTATCTGAAGGTAAGGTTTGAAATGGTAACTCGAATCTCAAACCAATTCCTCCACCAACATTATAAAAATCAATCACTTTTTCAAGTGTATTGTAGCTGCCATTGTGCATGTATGGTGCTGTTTCCGAGCTATTTCGAATGCTTGGTGTTTTGAAAAAGTGTTTTCTATTTTCAATGTTATTCACATCAAATCTTCCTAAATCTGAGCTTAAAGCTAAATTCTGATTGTCTTTTGGAACACCAATTAATTCCATTTCAGTGGTTTCAAAATAGGGAGGAACTGTTCCATTAAAAACAGGAGCAAAGTGACAGGTGCCACATTCTGCTTTACCCATAAATAAATTAAAACCATTTTTTTCTGATTTACTTAATGAAGCTTCTAGTCCATTCATATTTCTGTCAAATTTTGAGTTGAAAGGATGAAGTGATTTAATATACTGACTGATGGCATCTAAAATAATCACAGGATTTGGCTCTTTATTATAAGCTGCTATAAATTTGTTTGAATACTCCTCATTGGCTAAAATTTTTGTTGTCACTTCAGTTATATCTGTGTTAAACTCAACCGGATTTTCTATTACCTGATTGATTTGATTTTGAAGATTATGAGAGCGGGAATCATAAAAATAATTGTTTTGCAAAGCAGCATAGTATAAACTAGGTGTATTTCTTTTTTGACCTTCAAAATGCACTAATGAATCAGTGAAATAATGGTTTTTTTGATGGCATGACGCGCAACTTAATTTACCTGTACTGGAAAGAAGTGGCTCGTTAAAAAGCGCTTCACCTAAAGCTGATTTTTGTTTAGTGAAAACAGTCTTATCAAAAAAATCGGCATTGAAAGTGGTTGCTGAAAACAGGGAGCTTGAAATAGGATTAATTGCATCGGAAGCAGGAAAAAAAACTTCCCAATCTTTTGCAGTTTCTTGTATCAACTGTAATTGAAGTTGTGTGTGATCCTTGATAAAATGGTATCTGTCAAATTCATCAAACTCCCCAGTTTCCAATAAATTTATGCTCGACTTAAGTTCTGACACTATTTTTTCAAACAACTGCTTGTTTTTAAAATGAACCTCATGCTCATTAATAAGAAATTCAAGTGTTTGATAAGTAAATGCTGATTCTTTCAATGAAGCCTTCCTCGGAGAATCAAAACCTGCAATTCCCAAACTTGCAATGCGAATAACTTGTAATCGAAACAGATTTAAGAAATCTAGTTCAGAAATAGTACTCATCTTAATAGAATTCAATTGCTTCAGTTCCGCGAGCGTTTTAGCATAGTTTTCATTCCACTCTTCGCTGGAAATCTCATTAGATGCTAACAATTCTTCAGTTAATTGAAATCCATATGGCTGATCAATTGTATAATTTTCTTTCCCCAATTCTTCCACAGCTAAAATAGTTGCTTGATTAAGACTTTCATAAACTTCTGTTGTGAAATAGGCCATGATTGGTTCAGCCTTTTTGAAGTAAGTCCTTGCGTTTAAATATGCTTCAAATTTATCATCATAATTATTCTTTTCCTCAATATTACTGTAATAAGCAATGCACTTAGAAAGTAAGTCCTGATAGTAACTTTCAATCGCTATTGATTTTGGCTCAATTGGTGATTTTTTACTACTCACAAGTGTTAAAAGAATAATAATTGGACTAATAAATAGAAATGAATAAATGTATCTTAGTTTCATGGTGATAAGTTAATATTGGTGTTTACTTGTGTTTTTGGAAGGATATTTAGACAATTCAAATTTTAGGTTAAAACATCAATTCAAGTCTTATTTAAATTGAACAAAAGATTAATTTTTCGTTTCCATAAATTCCTTTCTAGTAATATCCTCTTCACAATAAATTTATATCAATTAACTTATTTAAGATAATACTTTAATCTTCCTTAAAATATTCCCTGTTAGCCAGTTTATATACTTGATAAATACAATGCTCTTTGCTATTTTTGCAATCGTCGGTTTCATGGAGAAACTTCATTGCTAAACACGACCATTACTCATACGATCATTCACTATAAATACTAACGAAAATGTCAGAAAAAGCAGAATTAAAAATTGGGGGAAAAACTTACGAATTACCTGTAATTACCGGAACTGAAAATGAAAAGGCAATTGATATCAGTAGCTTAAGGGCTCAGTCGGGTTACATTACCCTTGATCCTGGTTTTAAAAATACAGGTTCTACCTCTAGTGCCATTACCTTTCTAGATGGTGAAAAAGGTATTTTGCGTTACCGTGGTTATTCTATTGAGGAATTGGCTGAAAAATCCTCTTTTTTAGAGGTTTCATACCTTTTGATTTATGGCAGCTTGCCTGATGCTGCTACATTAAAGACTTTCGAAAACGACATTACTCAAAGAACATTAATTCACGAAGACATTAAAAATATATTAGATGGTTTCCCATCTAATTCACACCCAATGGGAGTTTTATCTTCATTGGTTTCCTCACTCACTGCGTTTTATCCAGAATCACTTGATCCAAATCGCTCTGCAAAGGATGTTGATTTGAGTATTATCCGCTTGATGGCGAAAATGCCAACCATGGCAGCTTGGGCTTACAAAAATGAAATTGGACATCCTGCAAACTATCCTGACAATAGTTTGAATTACACTTCTAATTTCTTAAAAATGATGTTTGCTGTTCCTTCTGAGAAATATGAAGTAGATCCGGTAATTGCAGACGCTTTAGACAAGTTATTAATCCTTCATGCAGATCATGAGCAAAACTGTTCAACTTCAACAGTAAGAGTTGTAGGTTCATCGCATGCAAGTTTATACGCTTCTATTTCAGCAGGTATTAGTGCACTTTGGGGACCATTGCATGGTGGTGCAAACCAAGCTGTAATTGAAATGTTGGAAGCCATCAAAAAAGATGGTGGTGATGTGAAAAAATACATGGCCAAAGCAAAAGATAAAGACGATCCATTCCGTTTGATGGGATTTGGTCACAGAGTTTACAAAAACTTTGATCCAAGAGCAAAAATCATTAAAAAAGCAGCTGATGATGTATTGGCGAAGCTTGGAATTAATGATCCAATTTTAGAAATTGCTAAAGGACTTGAGGAAGTTGCTTTGAATGACGAATACTTCGTTGAAAGAAAATTGTATCCAAACGTTGATTTTTACTCAGGAATTATTTACCGTGCCATTGGAATTCCAACTTCTATGTTTACGGTTATGTTTGTTTTAGGCAGACTACCAGGTTGGATTGCTCAGTGGAAAGAAATGAGAGAGAACAAAGAGCCTATTGGTCGACCAAGACAAGTTTATGTAGGTAACAACCTCACACCTTTTCATCCTGTCTCAAAAAGATAAAATGATAAAAAGCAGCTTTCGAGCTGCTTTTTTACTTTTGTTCCATTTCTAATAACAATTCCTATTTGTAGGTGTTTTATCTTTGCTTCAACGATTGAAATAGAATTATGGGATATAAAAGCATGGCAGCATGTGTTGCCGATTTGGAAAAAAACGGTCATTTAATTCGAATTAAAGAAGAAGTTGATCCCAACCTCCAAATGGCTTCAATTCATTTAAGAGTTCACGCTGCCAAAGGTCCTGCAATCTTTTTTGAGAATGTGAAAGGGACAAAGTTTCCCGCAGTTTCAAATCTTTTTGGAACCATAGAACGCAGTCGTTTTATTTTTAGAGACACACTAGACTTAGTGAAAAAAATGGTGCAACTTAAAGGAGACCCTATGGAAGCACTAAAAAGTCCATTGAAATATGCAAGTGTCCCTTTTGCTGCACTAAAGGCTTTGCCAATGAAGTCTCGATTTGGTTCGCCAATTTTAAAAAATCAAGTACAAGTTCAGGATTTACCTTTGATTAAACATTGGCCAATGGATGGAGGGGCATATGTCACCTTGCCAATTGTTTACACCGAAGATGCCGATAAGCCAGGAGTGATGCATTCCAACTTGGGAATGTACCGCATTCAGTTGACTGGAAATGATTATGAATTAAACCGTGAAATTGGCTTACATTATCAAATTCACCGAGGTATTGGTGTTCATCAAACAAAGGCGAATGCCTTGGGAAAACCCTTAGCAGTTTCAATTTTTGTAGGTGGTCCTCCATCACATTCTTTCGCTGCCGTGATGCCGCTTCCTGAAGGATTATCAGAATTAACATTTGCAGGTGCTTTGGGTGGTAGAAGGTTTCGCTACACTAAAACGAATGGACACACCTTATCTTCTGATGCTGATTTTGTCATCACCGGAAAAGTTTATCCAAAAGAAAACAAGCCCGAAGGCCCTTTTGGTGATCACTTAGGTTATTACAGCTTAAAACACGATTTCCCATTGATGAAAGTCGACAAGGTTTATCATCGAAATGGAGCAATTTGGCCATTTACTGTTGTTGGCAGACCGCCACAAGAAGATACTAGCTTTGGAGATTTAATCCATGAAATAACAGGCTCTATCATCCCAAAAGAAATTCCCGGTTTGCATGAAGTGAATGCGGTGGATGAGGCAGGAGTTCATCCTTTGTTATTTGCAATTGGCAGCGAACGCTACACCCCCTATTATGAGATTACCCAGCCGGCAGAATTACTCACTATTGCCAACCATATTTTGGGATTTGGACAAATGTCTTTAGCCAAATTTTTATGGATTTCTGCCAAAGAAGATAATCCCAGCTTAAACTTGCATCAAAAAGAGGACTTTTTCAAACACATGCTTGAACGAGTAGACTGGACAAGGGATTTACATTTTCAAACCAAAACAACCATCGATACCTTAGATTACAGTAGTGAGCAGTTAAATGCAGGCTCTAAAGTTGTAATTGCAGCTGTAGGAAAACCAATCCGAAAATTAGCTACGTCTTTACCTGAAGGACTAACTTTTCCTGATTTAATCAGAGCGGTACAACTTGCTTTTCCAGGCGTGCTTTCAGTTGAAATGAATGCCTTTAGCAATTATGAAACTGAAAAGAATCAAATTGCAGCGTTGAGCAACTATTTGAATCAACGGAAAGAGCAATTGACTGAGATTGCCTTAATTCTAATTGCAGATGATGCTGCTTTTATTGCAAAAAGCTTTTCAAATTTAATTTGGAGCACTTTTACAAGAAGCAATCCTTCTCATGACGTTTATGGAGTAGGGGAGTTCATAGAAAATAAGCATTGGGCTTGCACAGGGCCATTAATAATTGACACTAGAATGAAACCTCACAATGCACCTTACTTGGAATTAGATCCGCAAGTTGAAAAATCAGTTGATGCACTAGGAGTTAAAGGTGCTTCGCTTCATGGGATAATCTAATTGTTGATTCTTATATCTAAATTGATAGACTCTTAGTAAAAAAACTAACTTTTTACTTTAAACTTAAGTCACTTTTAACTTGTGAGTAATTAATAGGTTCGTAATTCATTAACCACTATTCGTAGATTAAACATCCTAACCTTTGATCGCCACCACCGATATTTCAACATTTACTTTTTTAGGCAACTCTGCAACTTGAACAGTTTCTCGGGCTGGAGCAATTTCTGAATCGAAATAGCTGCCATAAACTTCATTTACTTTCGAGAAATTATTCATGTCAGATAGAAAAATACTAGCCTTTACAACATCTTTAAGACTCATGTTTGCAGCTTTTAAAATGGCATTGAGGTTTTCCATCACAAGCGTGGTTTCCGATTCAATGGTATCTAAAACCAGGGTTCCGTCAGAAGCTTTCATCGCAATTTGCCCCGAAGTGTAAAGCGTATTATTTACTAAAATCGCTTGATTATAAGGACCAATAGGTGCTGGAGCGGCAGAGGTTTGAATGATTTTTTTCATCTTAATCTTCAATTAAATCACCGACTGTTTCTAAGGTCTTTCTACTGTAGCGACCTTCAGCTACAAAAATGATTTTTCCATTTTTATCGAGCACAAAAAAGTGGGGAACTTTTCGGTCTTTCATTTTGAGCGTTTTTCTATAATCTTCCATTTTGCCTTTGTACAGTACTACATTTTTTCTCAAATTTTCGTCAGTTCCCTCAGTGATTTGCTCTTTCGCTTTATTAAAAGCCAATTGATTCACCCCGGTAAACATTAAAATCAAATGCACATTTGGGTCATACACCAAGCTCGAAAGGTTGTTTTCGTCCATAAATTCACTAAAAACCGGTTGACTCCATGAATAAAGGTCTTCTTGAGCATCTTCAGAAAAAGCAACACCAACTAAGGTGAATTTCCCTTTTGTATCTTCAGGTATAACAATTTTTTTTTCATCTAAATCATGGGTTTCAATGCTTGGAAATTGATTGCCCATTTGAGCAACCAAAACAATTGGGAAACACAATACAATTAAAAATGTACTTTTCATAGTGGATTTTATTAATGATTAAAATAGGCTATTCCTAAACGATAAGATTCTAAACCAAAGCCGGATATACTGCCAACACAGGCTTTTTCTAACAAACTAAAATGTCGCTCTGGTTCTCTTGCTTTTGGCTGAGAAATGTGAATTTCAACAACTGGGGTTTCAATAGAGGCAACAGCATCGGCAATTGCAACTGAGGTATGCGTATAACCGCCTGCATTCAATAATATTCCATCAACAGTTCCATCAATTTCTTGTAAATGGTTGATGATTTCTCCTTCTACATTAGATTGAAAATAAGATAGTTCGATGGTATCAAAACGTGCTTTTAAGTTTGAAAAATAATCATCAAAAGACTGAGTGCCATAAATACTTGGCTCTCGTTTGCCCAATAGGTTGAGGTTTGGACCATTGATGATGCAAATCTTTTTCATGCTGCAGTGTTAATCATTCAATTCCAATTGCTGTTTTTCAGCTAATCAAAATTATACATTTGTATCAATGAAGTTAGAGAATTACCGCAAAGGTTTTACAAGTTT
>TARA_R110002096_G_scaffold44524_4_pt1 | contig 30098 bp, 25 predicted proteins | sample TARA_R110002096 | Tara Oceans TARA_R110002096 (sample SAMEA4397295) | marine metagenome | biome: Polar Biome; feature: [DCM] deep chlorophyll maximum layer (ENVO:01000326); material: water (ENVO:00002006), including particulate matter (ENVO:01000060) such as... | depth 35 m
ACTGTGGCCGCAAACCTGCCAGGGCCAGGGAAGGCAGGATGACATCGTCGATTGTTGCTTGCAGAAGCTTGCGGGCATCCGAGCCAGAGCACAGGCCGTAGCGCGCACCACCTTGTGGGGGCGTGACGCCAAGAGGAAGGTGAGCGAGTTCGTGCCGTGATGCTCGGCCAGTTGGTCCCGCACTACCTACGATTCCGTGCTGTAAATCGTAGCGTAGACATCGACCGGGCCACGGTATCCGTCGATAAAGGAATCTGTCTTAAGCGCCTCTACCGCATACTCGTCTGCCACAGCTTTACGAAAGCACTCTTTTACTTCCTCGGGGGCTGACACAAGCTCTGGCTTTATTGCTCTAAGCTTCTGCTCCGCAGACGTTACTTCGAATCGAATCGTAACCTCGATAAATTCATAGTTTGTCTCAGATACACAGTCTTTGAACATGCCAGCTTCCGGGTACATTGCTATGCCAATGGCGTTACGCATGGTGTTCATACGCCCCGGCGCTTCAAGTGCTGCTTCCTCTTGTGTACTTAGGCTGCTCTTCTTCCCTGCGTATCGAATCGGACTGGGAAGCTGCACCTGGCCTTCTACCAGGTCGGCCATAGCCGATGACTTTTGACCAACACGCAATGCTATCTCCGCTTTCTTGGCGTTTGTGGCGACGCGGTCGTCGGTATCTGTGCCTTTAGTGCCACTTGGCGCACAGATGCGGCTTGTCACAACGAAACCTACTACAGCTAGCGCCAACCCGATTGACCATAGTCCGATGTCACTTTTCATCTAACCCCTCGGGCAGTGTCCCTCTCTCACGCAGTACGTCGATCAGTTCTTGTCGGTGCGATTCGTACCAACGGAGATGATCATCGATCGAACGATTCTCATTTGAAAACCCGAGATAGAGATAGTAGCGCTCCATTCCGTCCTCACCTTGCGGCCCAGGACCAAGAGACGTCGCTTCGCTGAAGGAAGCCAGCCAAGAACCATTGATCTTAAAGAGCTCGTCCGACTCGCCCATTAAGATGACCTTGCACGAGCTCGTCCGGCACTCGGCAGACTCCACTTCAACTTGAGCCCCGATAGCGTCAAGATCATCGACAAAATGCTCCGTCACCACAGCTCTCATGGGCTCTGCCCATTGCTTGTTAAATGGTTCGGCTTCGAAGACATCGAATGGGGCTTTTCCCGTAGCTTTAAGGATGAAGATCGGATCGTACGTCACACTGCGAGGATCGCTGGGATCATCATGTTCGCTTTGCAAGTATAATTCTGAATTCGTCATGCGTGGTACGGCTTGTCGCGAGTTGGTCGATTCGGCCTCGTCAATCGGGTGCTTTGAGTCAATTGCCTTGCCGCCCAAAGGGCCTGCTGGCTCACCCGAAAACAGAAAGCCGGCGGCTATGCCCAGGGCTAAGCCACCGATGAGGACTATTTTCTTCTTTTGCATAGCGATCATGGTTTGTCAGCCATCTTGCTTCCAACGTCAATGAGAGGCGCCCCGATGCAGAACGAATGGTCGATGAGTCCCTCGAAGTCCCTCTTGCTCGTACTAAACGATGATGTAAGAAATGCCCTCTCCAAACACTCGCGAATAGAGTCTCTTTTTACATCTGGCCAATCAATCTCTATCTTGGAGACTTGCCCTTTTCCTCCAACCGCTCTCAGTGTCACCTTTGCGTTCAACGAGATGCGTGGTTCTGACCATTGCACAGACGGATCGTCGCGCAGTTCCTCCGCGCAGACAGAGACTTGTGCCCTTGAGGAATCGATTGCTTCCAGAATCTCATCCTCAAGCATTGCAGTGTTTAAGCGAGCGGTCTTGGTGTGCTGTGTTTCTGCTTCACCCAAAAGCTGGCCTTCATGAGCCAAGTCTTCGGCTTCATCACAGCCACCAATGAAAAGCAGTGTGGCGCACGAGACAAGGACACCAGACAGTCTCGCGGGGCAACACTGATAGAGAGTCTGTTGATATCCTCTATTCATGGACTAGTAGCAGCTTCCTCGTTCGATACACGATCCGTAATAGTTCCAGTCGCAATACTGAGCATATCCGTAGGTGGTAGAGGAAGGGCAAGACTGATTTGCCATGCATACTTTGCAGGACGGGGCAGCGCCGCCGCCGCCACCTGGAGCAGGAGTTTGCCCGGGCAACGCTGTGGCTTGTTGCGAGCCGGCAAGTGCCAGTGCACCAACTGCTACTCCGCAGAACGCAGCACGACTAAGAATTCTTCTGACATTTATTTTCACAAAAGAAACCTACACGGGAGGGGGGGGGAGCAAGGCCGAGTTCAGAGAAAAACGAGAAGACGACTAATTCCTGCAACCTGCTAGATGCCGAAATTGCAGCAGAGGCTGCATATACGGCACTCCCCGGACTTACAGCGCCAGGCGCACGACTAAGAACAAATATTAGACAGGAACTTAGATCGTTCTAGTTGCAGCGCGTTTGCTGCCCCCTGGCGCTCGCAAAACAGAGGAGGGCAGCTTTGGGCACAATGTGTTTCCTGCAGACTCCTGTTAAAAGCGCAAAGCGCGCCTCGAAACCTCTAAACTAGCGAGCATGTTCCGACCGATGCTTGGTTAATGCTACTGGGGTGTAATATCGACTTGTCGACAGAGGGCTGTCTGTCCAGCTTCCCGACCTCCTGGCCCAAGAGTTCGACATAGCCCAGCCTGTGTGAAGCCGGGGCGCCTTTGCTAGGGATGCCCGTCGACGCGCAGCTGAAAGAGAAAATACGGAGGCATGCACCCGCCTTCACCGCTTGGGGTTTGCGCACAAACATAATCGTCCCGGCATGGATGGGTCTCGTCGCAACTGCGGAGCCCAGCTGGCGTCACGTGCTCGGCCAAGCACTTTGGAAAGGGAGTTTTGCGAGCGAGACAGTTGTTAAACGGGGTGAGCAGCGCAATCACGCCGCAGGTTCCATCGCCCGGCAAGTCGCCGCATCCCGAGGTGCACATGCCGCCGGGAAACCCGGTGCGATTGATGTTGCAAACCCCAGTTTCGCAGCTGCGCTCCACCGCACCGCGAGCTCGATCTCGGTGCGGATCGCTGTCCTGCGAAACTGGTGCGACCTGGCAAGACTCGCCAAGAGCGGCGGATCCGGGGCTTGCGCAAACGCCGACTACCGCATCGCTTGTGGGCGAATCATACGAATCACAGACAAGGCCTTTGGCGCAGGTCCACGAAGCAAAGCCCGGGTCGCCCAAACCGCAGCGCGCTCCAATTCCCCCATCGTCCACATCATCGCGCTCGGCAAAGGGCCGAGAAAAACTTGGAGTACCACCGCTCGCGAGAACAAGAGTTTGCTCGGAGCGACGTCGGGCATCGCCTTGCAAGGGCACCGAACGCGAGACAAAGAGGCCATTGCCTGGGGCAACTTCGGCGCTATCGACGCCCAGCCAGTGAAAGCCGGCGATGGTTCGCGACTGATGGCAGCCAACGCAACTTAGGTCGTCGAGCCTGCGCAAGAGTGCTTCCGGCGAGGTGATGCGAGAGTACGACGCAAGGTTTAGCCCTGCGAATTCTTCTGATCGAAAGAGCTGTCGAAACGGTCGATTGGCGAGACGCGAGAGCCCACGAGGAGTTACCGAAGTTGCCTCGGTGGCGAGAAAGCGGTCGGGAAGAATGGCAGTGCCCTCGTCGATGCGATCGAGGTTTGCCCCAACCCACTCGAGGAGTTCGTCTCGCAATTGAGTGTTTTTCTTAATTTCACGAATAGAGGGCATATTCTCCAGCCGCTTCACTTGCAGTCCGGCACCGCCGCTTTCCGGCTCAAAGGCCAACAAGCTGTACTCGGCATGCCCGCCCAAGTTGGGGCGAACCGATGACGGCCACCGCACAATCTGGGCATTAATAAGCACCTGCGAGACATGTGCTGGCGAAAGCCGACCCTGCAGTGGCCCTTGCAAGAGATGCGCGGCCAGTTGCGCACCTTCGAGTTTGTCCTCGCTCGTCCAACGAGCTGCCTCTGTTGCGCAGCCGGTTGCGTCGCGCTCGGCTGCTTTTAGTTCGACAAGAAGCGTCATGGGCAAGCGAGAGTGCACACTCTCTCCCGAGACTTCGGTGCGATACGCCAGGCGATAGACAAGCCGAACATCGCCACATCGCCTGCCGTCCACCGGAATGCGTTCCGAGCGATAGGTGAGCCCGATGAGTTCGAAGTGACCGTCGCGCAGCCAACGCTGGTTAAAGAGCCGGTGGCTGTTGCCCCGAATGCCAACGCCGGCGTTCTTATCCGTGCGGGCAATCGCATCGATTTGCCGACCAAGAGTTCTCTCGATCGATCCAATCCATGCTGGCGCGACCATTGCGTCGAGGCTTGCACCACCCCTCGCGAGTGCCTCCACTACCGCGGGATCGTCAACGAATGTGTGGGCATGGCGCGCCGGAGATGCGCCAGCATCTGCAACAACGTGCGGCCTAAGTGCCGAGTCCATCACAGTTGGCACTGCACTTGGTGCCGCCGTAGGTTTGCCGCGGGTCTCGCTGCCTCCTGACGAGCACGCCAAGATCCCCGACACTAGAAACACCATGGCACCGTTTCGCATTCGGCGGGATTCTGTCACAAACCACCAAAATTACTCAACTATCCTACATCTAGGTCATAGATAGAACCCAATTCAATTTCATAGAGCATACATATCCCTACCTGCGCTATGCTCCCGCCCGATGCGGCTGCTGCCCATGGTCGCAGCTTTGTCATCTCCCCTTAGTCTTCAACACCAGAGCCCGCCCTGTGAAGCTGGCACGATTGGCCCAAACGATGCGTACTTCTCTTTTGCTAGCCGCCGCCCTCACCGCCGCCTCATGTCAGGCCGACGACCTCACGCCAACGGAAGAAATCGCGAAAACCCAGCAGTCGATTATCGGCGGTACCGAAGCTCCCTTCGACAATGCCGTGGTCGCAGTCTTTGCTGGTGGCCTGTGCACGGGCACTCTTGTTGCTCCCAGAGTTGTTCTTACGGCAGCCCACTGCGTTGGGGATGCGATTCGCGCCGGCAGAACAAACACGGGCCGAGTAAATTTTGGCGACGGCCGAAGCCCGTGGATCGACTCCATCGACATTATCGATATGACGATGCACAGGCTGTATAGCCCACCAGCATTTCTCACCAACGACATCGCCCTTGTACGACTCGCGAGCCCCGCTCCGTCCTCAATTACTCCGCTCCCCATCAGCATGGTAAATCTCACCGAGGAGGATGTCGGCATGCAACTTCGCGTGGTGGGCTTTGGCAACACCGATGGCTCAAACGGTGGCTCAGGTGCCGGCGAAAAGAATCAAGTAACACTGCCTCTATTGGAGGTGAATCGAGCCCATATCGGCTTTGGGGACCGGTTCTCGAATACTTGCCAAGGCGATTCGGGCGGCCCAACCTTCGCAAAATTCGGCGGCGTGGAACACGTCATTGGCGTAACCTCCTATGGCGCGGGCGAGTGCCTTGGCCGATCGTACATGACTCGTACCGACGTTATGTGGGAGAACTTTACCGCCGAAGTTTTGAGTGCGTGGTCCGGGCCATGCGAGCACGATGGCGTGTGTGTCGAAGACGATAGCTGTGCATTCCCAGACCCCGATTGTGATCCATGCGGAATGAACGGCGAGTGCGCCGCTGACTGCCCAGCCACCGACCGCGACTGTCCGCTTGCCGGGCTCGCATCCGACAGCTGTTCGGGCGCTGAAGATTGCGAGACTCGGCTGTGCACAGGCGCTCCCGAAGATGCTCGCGTCACCTACTGCAGCATGACCTGCGACCCAACCAAAATCGATTCGGAAAGCGGCTGCTTCTCCCCTCTAACGGTCTGCGAAGAGCAGCCCGATGGCACCGGCATCTGCGGCTTCTCTGGCCTCACTCCAGGAGTTCAAGGGTCGAGTTGCTCGGGGAACAATGAATGTCGATCAGAACTCTGCGATTCAAACGCGGGAATCTGTGTGGAGCAGTGTGGAGAGGGGCTTCCAGAGTGCAGCGAAGACTTTGCGTGCCTGGCTGCAGGCGACATCGAGGTTTGCAGCATTCCCAGGGAAGATGGCTGCAGCACGGGCTCTGGACGCTCTGGGGCGCTCTCCGGCCTACTGCTCTTGCTCGGCCTCGCAATTGCCGGGCGTAGGCGGCGCAAATAGCGTCTGCCACTTACTTGAGTTTAGCGATCAGCACACTAGACTCAACAGGTGTCCGACGACAGAAATCTCACTCGCACTCACAGCCAAGTAGCAAGGCGCGAACGCTCGCTCATGCTCGGGCAAAAAGGAGCGGTGATTTGGCTCACCGGTCTCTCAGGATCCGGCAAGTCAACACTGGCCTACGCCCTTGAGCGCAGGCTCATCGAGATCGGCCAACTCACCTTTGCACTCGACGGCGATAACGTTCGCATGGGCCTGTGCAAAGACCTTGGATTTCGCCCAGAAGACCGCAACGAGAACATCCGACGCATTGGTGAAGTTGCAGCACTCTTCGCAGAGGCAGGTCTGCTCGTTCTCACCTCGTTCATCTCCCCCTACCGCGCCGATCGAATTGCCGCCAAGGCAACGTCCAAAGGCAACTTCATCGAGGTCTATCTCGATGTCTCGGTAGACGTTTGCGAGAAGCGCGACCCAAAGGGGCTTTACAAGAAAGCCCGCGCTGGCGAGATTCAGAATTTTACTGGAATCAGTGCTCCTTACGAAGAGCCCGCGAACCCGGACGTTCGCGTGAACACCGACGAACTCACCGTCGAACAGTGTGTCGACAAGATCGTTGCACATCTGCAAGAACGTGGTCAGTTTGATGTGAGCGAACTAAGAGCAGCAGCGGACAAAGAAAAGGCAGAAAACTCGTGAGCAAGTATCACTTAAGTCACCTCGATGAACTCGAGGCCGAAGCAATACACATCATGCGAGAGGTCGTCGCGGAGTTTGAAAACCCCGTAATGCTCTACTCGGTTGGCAAAGACTCGTCGGTCATGGTGCGCCTTGCACGCAAAGCCTTTGCTCCGGGCAAACTGCCCTTTCCGCTTCTTCACGTCGACACCGGCTACAAGTTTGCCGAGATGTACAGCTTCCGCGATAAATTCGTAAAAGACATCGGCGCGAATCTGATTGTCGAAGGCAACAAGCAAGCGCAGGCCGATGGCGCCAATCCATTTGATCTGGGCACCTCCAAGTGCTGCGGTCTTCTAAAGACCAAGGGTTTGCTAGATGCACTTAAGAAGGGCAAATACGACGCTGCCTTTGGCGGTGCTAGGCGCGACGAAGAGAAGTCACGCGCCAAAGAACGCGTGTACTCGTTCCGCGACAAATTTGGTCACTGGGATCCAAAGAACCAACGCCCCGAGCTGTGGAATCTCTACAACGGCCAACACAATACCGGCGAGAACATTCGCGTCTTCCCACTGTCAAACTGGACCGAGCTTGATGTGTGGCTCTACATCTACAAAGAGTCGATCCCAATTGTCCCGATGTACTTTGCGAAAGAGCGCGCCGTTGTGGTTCGCAACGAGCAACTCATTCCAGCAGAAGGGCCCATGCGCCTGAAGGAAGGCGAGAAACCAGAAATGATTTCGTGTCGCTTCCGCACTCTTGGTTGCTCTCCCTGCACCGGTGCTGTTCGCTCCGAAGCAGATACTCTCGAGAAGGTCATTGAGGAAATCATGACGGCTCGGCAAAGCGAGCGCATTACGCGCATCATCGATCACGATCGCGATGGCTCAATGGAGCTTAAAAAGCGCGAAGGATATTTCTAGACATGGGCATTAAAGAACTCCTTCGCGAGAACGAAAACAAAGACCTGCTGCGCTTTCTAACCTGCGGCAGCGTAGACGATGGCAAGTCGACCATGATTGGCAGGCTGCTTCACGACAGTAAGCAGATCTACGATGATCACCTAACGACGCTTGAGAAGGATTCGAAGAAAGTCGGATCTGCAGGCGAGGCGATCGACTTTAGCTTGCTACTCGATGGTCTTAAAGCTGAGCGCGAGCAAGGCATCACCATTGATGTTGCGTATCGCTACTTCTCGACTCCAAAGCGCAAGTTCATTATTGCCGACTGTCCTGGCCACGCTCAGTACACGCGCAATATGGCAACAGGCGCCTCAACGGCCAATCTCGCTGTCGTGCTCATCGATGCGCGTCATGGCGTTGTCGAGCAAACCAAGCGCCACAGCTTTATCGCATCGCTGCTCGACATTGGGCACATCGTCGTTGCCATTAACAAGATGGATCTTGTCGACTACTCGGAAGAGGTCTACGAGAAAATCCGAAGTGACTACGAAGATTTCGCATCTCGCTTGCAGGTGCGCAACATTCACTTCATTCCAATGTCGGCGCTTCTAGGCGACAACATTGTCGAGCAAAGCACCAACATGCCTTGGTACATGGGCACGCCGCTTCTCGAATACTTGCAAAGCGTTCACATCGCATCGGATCGCAATCTCATCGATATGCGTTTTCCAGTGCAGTACGTTTTGCGCCAGGACATGAGCTTCCGCGGTTTCTGCGGAACGGTGGCATCGGGAATCCTGCGGCCTGGTAGCGAAGTGCGAGTCCTTCCTTCGGGCAAGCGCACAACCATTAAGTCGATTCACACCTTTGAGGGCACGGTCGAAGAAGCCTTCCCACCAATGGCCGTGACCATCGCAACTGAAGACGAAGTGGACATTAGCCGCGGCGACATGCTGGTTGCTCCAAACAACTCACCACGGGTGAGCCAATCGTTTGATGCGGCGGTTGTATGGATGTCCGAAGACGACCTTGACCTCGAGCGTCACTACCGAATCAAGCATTGCTCAACCGACGCGCAAGCCGAAGTCACAAGCCTTGTCTATCGCTTTAACGTAAATACGATTGGCCGAGAAAAGGCAACAACCCTAAAGCTCAACGAGATTGGCCGGCTGCGGCTAGAAACCAGCCGACCGCTTGCGTTTGACCCGTATCGACGTAATCGCGCAACCGGCAACTTTATTCTTATCGACACCCTAAGCAATGCAACGGTTGCTGCGGGCATGATCCTCGATCGCAGTGGCGACGAAGACCTAAGCGAGAAGAACAAGGTTAGCACCAACATTCGCCAGCAGGTTTCGCGCGTCTCTCCAGAAGAGCGAAGTGCACGGCTTGGCCAATCGCCTGCAACCGTTTGGCTAACCGGGCTACCGAAGTCGGGAAAATCCACCATTGCCTACGCCTTGGAACGACACCTATTTGACCAAAATCTCATGGTGCACGTACTCGACGGCGAAAATCTTCGCTACGGAATCTCAGAAAATCTCGGATTCTCTGCGCTCGATCGCTCGGAGCACATTCGACGCGCTGCCAATGTCGCAAAGATGTGCAACGACCTTGGACTCATTACGATTGTGGCACTTGTGTCGCCATACGAGACCGACCGTTGTCATGCCCGAACAATCGTAGGGCCAGAAAAGTTCTTTGAAGTGCACGTCAATGCTCCAATTGAAGTGTGCGAAGAGCGAGACAGCGACGGTCTCTACCTTGCTGCAAAGAATGGCGAGATTGAGAGATTTACCGGCGTGAGTGCTCCCTACGAGCACCCAGTGAATCCTGCGCTTAAGATCGATTCGGCAAGCACTCCTGTCGATGCTGCGGTTCAGAGCATCATCGCCTTGCTTACCGACAAAGGGATTCTTAGCTAGGCCGCTAGCGGGGCAGGTTTGTTGCCTCGCGAACGAGGCATTCGGAGCGGCACAGCGCCGTATCGTTTTTATCGGCAATGCATTGCTTCTTGCATGCATTGGCGATTCGCTCGGGACCAATCTTAGGGCTGCCGCTTTCGGTGGCTCGCTCGCAAACGTCGCGGCACTCGGGGCCGCGAGCTCCGATCACGCGGCAGGCGTAGCTCACGCAGTCGGCCTGCCAAGAAACCGGAACAGCCGGCCCGTTGACTGCCGCCGGCTCCGCGAGGGAGTCGAGGGTTCGCTGGTGATGCCACCGCAGGATTGCGCCGCCAGCAAAAATGACAAAACCGCCAATCATGAAGAATCGCCGGTACTTCGATAGAGAGCCGATGCCCATTCCGGGGGCATAGCTCATGCAGACGAAGCGCACAAGCACACAGCTAAGCGACTGATATCATCTAGTAAACCTAATCGATGCGAGGTTCGCCAGTTCGGGCTACAATGAGTGTATGCGCTTCTTTGTCAAAGCAATCGCCACTGGCTTCGCCATGAGCATGGGTTCTGCCATCTTCAAGAAGGTCAGCGACAAAATGGGCCTTGAGAACGAGGCGACCAAAGACCAAGCCAAGGCTGCGGAAGCTGCGGCTGCGGCCGACGGCGATGCCGACGACGACACGTCCTGCTAAGCGGCGCGTCCTGCTAAGCGGCACGTCCTAAGCGGCGTCTTGCTACGCGGCGCGTCCTAAGCGGCGCGTCCCATTTACACAGGGCAAGCGCTCTGAAAGACTTTGCGGTAGGCCTCATGCAAGAGATACGTCTACTCGCCCCAGGGTTTCTCCTATCGATGCCCCAACTCTCGGACCCGCACTTTTCTCGGGCCGTTGTGCTAATGCTCGAGCACGACGATGAGGGTTCGTTTGGACTGATCGTAAATCAGGAGAGCGAACTTACCGTTGCCGAGCTGATGGCCGGCATCGATACCGAGTGGGCCGGCGCCCAAAGCGAGAAGGTTTGGGCTGGCGGGCCCGTAATGCCGGGCTCTGGTTGGGTGCTTCACAACGGCAGCGAGCACCTTGGCAAAAGCTCGAAGACGCTCAATGATGCTCTCGACGAAACCGGCACGTTGCAGGTTACCGAGCAGCTTTTCATGACCACGTCGGCCGGCAACATTAAGCTGTTGTCCAAGCACCCGGCCCAGCGCATGCGCATGCTCCTTGGCTATTCGGGTTGGAGCACAGGGCAACTCGCCGCCGAAATGGCCGCCGGTTCATGGCTGCACTCCGACCTTGATTTGGACATTCTCTTTGACTGTCCAGCAGACCAGATGTGGGATCGCTGTCTCAAGAGCATGGGCCTTTCGCCCGAGACAATCGTGCAATCCCGAGGCGTCCACTAACGCTGCCCAAGGCCCAACTATGAAACTTGACGACTTTGAATCGGTATTTCGAAGCTCGGTGAAAACGCCATTTCACCACGCTCCCCCAAACATTGAATCGGCACTTCTGATTACCGACGTCGACAATGCGACAACAGAGAAGTTCTTGGTCGACGCTAAGCGCTTTCTCGCAAGTGGCCACGCCGAGAACATTGAGTGGATGACAATGACCTCAGAAGACTTCCAAGAAGTCGCTCCGGTTCTAGACCGAGTTCGTCGCAATCCTCCAAGTCTTATTGTCTGCTATCGCCACCTCCTGGGACAGGGTGCCAAATTGCCGTACAGTCTTGGCAGCACGGTTGACACACTCACGCAAGCCACCGACGTTCCCGTTTTGCTTCTTCCACGGCCCGATGATGACGGCATCAAACTGCCCGAAGCGGCAAATCAGGTGATGCTGGTAACCGATCACCTTACTGGTGACGACCAACTCGTCAATTGGGCAGCGCATCTGTGCACCGATAACGGCACGCTCTACCTCACCCACATCGAGGATGAAGCTGTCTTGACGAAGTACCTCGATGCAATCTCTAAAATCCCCGGTTTGGACATCGACGTTGCCAAAGAGAAGCTGCCCGAAAAGCTACTCTCGATGCCAACCGACTACATTGCATCGACTGTGGAGATTCTTGCAAAAGAAGGCATCCACGAGAACGTCGAGGCCATTGTACGCATTGGCGACCCTGTCAAAGTCTACGAGAAACTCGTAGATGAGCTTGGCGTTGACTTGCTTGTAATGAACACCAAAGACCAAGGGCAAAGTGCAATGCACGCTCTTGCCTACGCCCTTGCCGTCGAACTCCGCGACCGACCACTGCTTCTCCTCTAGGCCTCTATGAGTTCACAAGCGATTACCTACATATTCTCCGGTCTCCTGGTTGCCATGGTGGTTACTCTCGCCATTGAAGAGAAGATTCACGCAAAGAAGTCGATGATTGTCGGCATCTATGCGGTCATCTCGCTGCTCATGGCCGCCGCCTTCGGAATCCTTCCCGAGCCGCACGCACTCCTTAGTACCGGGCAGTCCGTGCACATGCCGGTCTACATTCCGGGCATCGAGTGGGAGGTCATTGCCATCATTCTCGGCTCGGGGCTCTTTATCGACGTGGTCTCACGCTCGGGAATCTTTAGCTGGACGGCAATCCTTCTCACCAAGAGGAGTGGTGGAGATCCACTTAAGCTCTTGGTCTACTACTCGGCGATTACAGTCATCTTCTCGGCTGTTCTCAACAACGTTGCCGCCATGATGATCGTCGGCTCCCTAACCATGGTGAGCCTCGAGAAACTCAATCGCAAAGAACTTTTACTCGGATTTCTTCTTACCGAAGGCTTGCTCACAAACGTCGGCGGCCTGCTCACGCTTATCAGCTCGGTTCCCAACATCATCCTGGGAAATATGGCCGAGATTGGTTATGTCGACTTTTTCCTCAAGGCTGCGCCATACACGGTAATTGCGTCGGCTCTAACGGTCTTTATGGCGGTAAAGATCTTTGGCATTCGCCGCTTGGAAAGCGACGAAGACAAAGCAGCGGCGGCAGAACTCGTCGCAACCTTCGACGAGACCGATGGCATCGAGAGCACCGTCTTCTTTAACTTCTCGTGGGCTCTGCTCGGCATCTTTATCCTTGTCATCGCCACCACCTCGGTCTTGCCATGGATTGGCGGTGACCACGGCTTGGGCATGGGCTACGTCGCGGTGAGCTTCGCGCTCATTGCCCTCATTCGCTACAAGAACGAAATCGACAAGAGCTTTGCTGCAGTCGATTGGGACCTTCTCGCCTTCTTCACCTTCCTCTTCGTGGTCATCGACACCATGAAGTACGCCGGCGTTCTTAACCTAATCGGTGGTGGCATTGCGAAGTTGCTCGCCCTGCCCGACATGCTCGCAGGAGCCTCTCTCTTGTGGAGTTCGGCGATCGCAAGCTCGGTCACCGACAACGTGCCGCTGGCCGCCGTGATGGGAAATATTCTGAAGGGCATGGAAAACACGCCAGACTTTCAGTGGTGGGCCACAATCTTTGGCACCAACCTTGGCGGCAACTTCACGCCAATTGGCTCGGCCTCCACGGTGGTTGCCGTGGCAATCATTCACCGAGCCAAGCTGCCACTGAGCTTTGGCCTCTTTGTGAAGACCGCGGCACCTTTTGCCATCGCGCAGCTCGCACTGGCAACGGCGTACGTGCTGCTATTTCTTCGCTAGCGGCTAAGGGCCGTCGTTTGACGACCCTGCGAGCGATATCCTAGTTGCCGCCGCAAGCGGCAAAGGTCTGGGCCAGTTACTTGGCGGCTTCGGCCAGCGCTTTAATCTCTGCAGGAAGCGCAAAGGTCTCGTCGGAGATTTCGGGATTTACCTCGATGCCTGTCGTCGTCATGATTTGCTTCATGCCCATCATTTCAACCTCGGTCGTTTCGGCCATCATAATACCGCCAATCTCTTTGAAGTCACGAAAGCGCATGTCGGTCTTCATCTCGCCCATCTGGCTTTTAACGATTCCAGTTTGGCGAACAAGCAACTTGCTCTCCTTATCGTAGAAACGCGTCTCGGCAACATCGGTATTGTCGACCATTGTCACGATGTAGGCCGACTTGCCATCGACGTCTTCCGTGCCAGTAGTCGTGGCGCTCTTATAGTATTGCTTCCAGTTTAGCTCTTTAAGCAGGTCGGCATCACGGAGCGTGCGCTCGCGCTCCTCGTCGGTAAGAATCCGAGAGCCTGTCATCGCGCTCATCGACCATACCGTCGTTCCATCCGAGCCGCTGCGCTCGGTTCCAATGCCCGGAATAACGACGTTCATAACGAGACGGCCACCCGATGCACCCATCACTTCCATCTCCCCAGAAATTTTCTGAGCGGGAATGGACATCGTGCCTTTCATTCGAAAGCTGGTAATCCCGCGAAGCAAGGCTTCGCCGCCAGAAGCCTCGATCGAGGCTGCGAGAATCTCTTCGGCCTTTGGAAGTACTTCTGCAGAAGCCTGTGCGGCAACGCTATCGGTTTGCGTCGCAGTGGTTGTTTCGCCTTTATTGCTTGAGCCACTGCTACAGGCTGCAACTGCAAAAACGAGAAAGGAGAGCAAGAGCGTATTCTTTTGGTTCGTCATGATTGGTTCCGTTGGTTTGCGTTGATGGAGTTTTGATATAGGGATCTAGTTTGCAGAAATCCAGGCGACCGCAGCGTCGAGCTGCGAATCTGCTCCCGCGAGAAGGCTTTTGCGTGTAAGAGGCACAACCTGCGTTGGTGTTAAGCCATCGTGCTCAAGCACACGGCCACTCGCTGAAACGTAGTTTGCCGTTGCGTGTTGAAAGAGCGCCCCATTGGGAAGCGACTCAATCTGCGAGGGAAGCGCTGCACCTGCGGTTCGCGTCCCAAACACCGTTGCACGATCAACATCCTCAAGCCCGGCTGCGAGAATCTCGCAGGTCGAAGCACATTGCCCATCGACCAAGATTGCGATCTTGCCAGCGAAGGCTCCTGGTTGCGGATTGAGAACGAAGTCGAGTTTACTATCGCGCGAAATCATCGTGCCGAGTTTGCTGCCGTGCTCGGTGACCAAGAGGCCACCTAAGCCCATTGCCATTCCGCCGATACCGCCCGGGTTTCCGCGCAAGTCAAAGACAAGCCCCGCCTTGCCTGAGAAGCGCGCAATGTCGGCTTTAAAGCGCTTAAGCACAGTAACCGGGTCGAAGAAAATGCTTAGACGAATGTAGCCAATCGATTTACTAAGGTCGCTCGACTCGTACTCCACAGCGATGTCTTCGAGGAGGCCAAAGTTTGCAGTTGTGCCCGATGCTTTCACCCAGGTTGCCTCGACCTCGGTGGCCGCGCCTTTGCCATCGATAAGACCGAGTTTGGCTTTGGAGCCTACGGCGCCCCGAACGAAGAGCGATGCGGTGTTGAGCAGCTCGTAACTGCCATGGGCTTTGTCGCCTGCGCCTTTGCGAAAGGCGGCCAACACGTCTTTCCACGCTTTGCCGTTCACCGAGTCGACAATCATTCCGGTGGTGACGCCTTTGCTCGCTGCGGCACTTTCCTTTGCGACGCGCCAAACTACAACCGCATCGTCAATGAGACGAACCTCGATGCCCAAGGTGCCGCTGCCACCGATGTCGACTTCGCGCCCCGACGAGTGCCCAGAGATTACAAAGTGCGACTGGCCCAGCCGTGAGATGAGATCTTGAAGAATGTCCCGCGCCTCGGCCTCGGTCTTGGCCGCAATAATCTTGGGTCGCAATTCGTCGCGAACCGCATCCCAGCTCGCGCCGACTTTCTCTGGGTCCCAATGCGTCTCGTCGATGGAATTCCAAACGTAGTCAAACGAGGCAAGCTCTTTTGGCAAGAGCGGCTCGGCCTCGGCAGTACTGCCAACCGCGGTCGGCTCGTCTGGAGCTGCCTGGCTTCCTCCGCACGCTGTCGCTGCAGAGAAGACGAGGGCCATGGAGGCCGCTTTCAAAATGGATGACTTGATGATGCGAAAACCCAAGGTGCCGTGACTGTGACACAAAGATGCAGGCTATGCCGTGCCACGTCCGCAAAAGCGCTCGAAGCCCTTTTCATAGTGAAAGCATGAAGCTAGCTTCCCTTTGTGCTTTTAAACGAACTCAAGGGTCACAAGGTTGGTATCTGCGTCTCGGGAGGGCTCGACTCCAAGACCGTAACCGCAAGGCTTCTCGAAGCCGGTGTCGACTGTATTTGCTTCACGGCAGACTTAGCGCAACCCGACGAGAAAGACATCTCAGACGTTGTTGAGAAGATGCGTCCAACGGGCGCGCAGACCATTGTCGTCGATCTGAAAAAGCAAATGGCGGAAGCCTGCTTGATGATGGTGCGCGCACAAGCCACCTACGATGGCGGCTACTGGAATACTACCGGCATCGCTCGTGCGGTCACGGTGAAGGGCCTTATTAAGGCAATGAAAGAGCATGGCTGCACGGTGCTTGCCCACGGCGCAACCGGGCGCGGAAACGACCAGCTGCGCTTCGAGCGCTACACCAACGTTCTGGCCCCCGATATGAGCGTCTACGCTCCTTGGCGCGACCCCGAGCTCTTAGAACAATTCCCAGGTCGCAAAGAGATGGTTGCGTACCTCGAATCCAAAGGAATCGAAGCGAGCGTTGGCCCAAAGAAGCGTTATTCGACCGATGCAAACCTTGCTGGCCTTTCGCACGAAGCCGAGGATCTTGAATCGCTTGATACGCCGTGCACGATCGTTGAACCGGTGATGTGCGTATGGCCTCACGAGGCTCCGGACGAAATCGTCAAAGTCACCCTGCGCTTTGTGCGAGGAGTTTGCGTCGCCCTTAATGGCGAGACCTTGGAGCCCTACGAACTTATGCGCAAGGCAAACGACTTGGCCGGCAAGCATGGCATCGGTCTTAAGAACGCTCTTGAGAATCGCGTCATTGGCACCAAGAGCCGCGGCGTGTACGAGGCTCCTGGGCTTGAGCTACTTGGCACCGGGCTACAGTCGGTGTACCAGGCCACGATGGACAGGCGTTCGACCGGGCTCTTTCACGCGATGTCGCGCTTGGTCGCAGAGCAAATTTACGATGGCCGACTCTTTGATCCGGGCGCTCGCGCCTCGATGGCGGGCATCGACGTACTTGCCGAATACGCCACAGGAACCGTGGAATTGGGCATGTACAAGGGCCACCTCTACTTTAACTCCCTGCGCGAGACGCCGCACAGCTTGTACAACGAGGCCGACTCGTCTATGGAGGCGAGCGACGGGCTCAATCCAGCCAGTTCCCAGGGCTTTGTCGAAGTGCTGGCGGTTGAAGCAGTCGCACTGGCAAAAGCGGGCCAAATTCGCTCTCCAGAATAGTTCTTAGCTCTTAGTACTTAGTTCTTTGATTGGCCGAGTTCGCGAAGATAGATATCGCGAACTTCGTCACGCATCTCGTCGATGTTCTCGGTGGTAAAGCGCTCACCGAGAATTTCTGCGACCATCTCGACCCGAATCACTCCGGGCTTTGAGACAAGCCGCCCCATGGGCAAACACTCGTGGGCGCCCTTGATGACGGCGAGTACAACGGGCACATCGAGATGGGCAGCCAGGTGAAACGGCCCCTTCTTAAACTCGCCGAGGGTACCGTCGTGGGAACGAGTGCCCTCGGGAGCAATGCAAACCGTGGCCTGCCGCCTGGTAACGAGCTTGGCAACATGGCCCAAAGTCGTAATGGCCTTTTTTAGATTTGAGCGGTCGATGGTGGGAATCGCAAATGCGAAGAAGATGAAATTGAAAAACGGAATGTAGTAGACCTGCTTCTTTGCGAGGGTCGTGCCGTAGGGAGGCAGGATCGTCGACATGATGAAGAGGTCGAGTTGGGATGCGTGATTGAGAAATACGACCCTCGCTTTGCGCCCCGAGAAGAGTTCGGGATTGACCAGTTCGACCCGGACCCCGTGAAGCCGCAGCAAGAACCGAGCGCTAACGCCGGCCACGTAGTGAAAGTACGCCGCAGACTTTATGCGAAAGGTGATGAGCGCAAAGGCGCTTGCCAACGTTAAGGCGATCGCACAGAAGCTCCAGCCAGCCAGCACGATGAGCATGCCGCGAACCACCTGCCACCCTCGCCCAACGACACCACTTGGCTCGGGCCTTGGGTACGGCCCGTAAAATGCGGCCTCCTCTACTTTGGTGTCTTGCATGGTGGCGGGGCCGGGGCGCCAGATAGCAAAGTCAAACGGACCTGTAAACCCTTCGATTTGCACACCGCCACAAGCGGCGACTTCTAGAAGTAATAGCCCAACTGAAAGCTATAGCTACGGCTGCTGAAGTCGTCTCCAACTGCGTCGGCGTTCTCTCCCGAGAATTCGATGTCGGCAATATCGAGAAGCCCGTGCTTGTACTGAAAACGCAAGTCGAAGCTGCCTAGTGCTGCACCAAAGCCTAGGTCCCCTGAGAGGTCGATCGGGCTGATCTCGAAGGTGGCATCGGTCTCGAAAAACCGGTTCTCCTCACCGGAGACAAAGATCGAGAGAGTTGCTCCAGCCTCAATGTAGAACCTTCCGCCCAAGGCAAACTGCATGCCTCCACTCATATCGAGATACTTCACATCAATATCAATCGAATCGAAGTCGCCAGCATAGACTGTGGACCCCCGACCTGCATATTGAATTTCGCCTGTGGCTCTAAGCCTTTTTCTTAGATCCTTGCGAGCCATGAGTCCAATCGAGGGGGCTGCGACGCTGCCCGCTTCTTGGTACTCACCCGCAAAGTGACTAAATCCGACGCCCACCCGCACGCCAAAGTGCATGCTGGTGTCGAGTACGCGCGTTTGCATCGAGTACGGAAGTAGATGTTGTGGAACGGGAGTTCCGGGAGCAACAGCGGGCGCCGGAGCGGAATAGGGAGCCGGTTGAGGGGCTGGCGCGGGCTGTGGTGTTGGAACGGGCTGCGGCGAAACCGGCGTAGGCGTGGGCTGCAATGCAGCCTTCTTTGCAAGTTGCTCCTCGATTGATGCCAGCAACTTGGCGGCCTTATCGGCCAGTCGGCGGTCGCGAGAGGTCGTAACCCACTTGCATTCCCGCCTTGCCTCTTCAAGCACACCCGACTTCTCGAGTGCGTAGCAAAGGTTAAAGACATAACGCGGGTCCTCGACCAGTGCGACCGCTTCGCGAAATTTCGCTGCAGCTCCCGCGAGGTCGACTCTGCCAATCAGAGCTTTTCCTTCCTCGTTAAGAGCTTCGGCCTGGGCGTGGGCCGACGGCTGTGCCTCGGCGTGTTGCGCACCACTCGATAGCGTGACGAGTAGGACGAGAAGACCAGCGAGGACCCTAAGCATCGGCGCATCCTGGTACACCGCTCGCTTGGGATCAACGCTAATCGCGCCTAGTCCTCGCGCTCCGCTTCGCCTTCCGGCTCGATTGCCGATGGCTCTCGATCGGTTCGACCTTCAAAGCCGCGAGTCTTGTCCTTTAAGTCATCGTCGCTCGAGAAGTACTGCAGCTTCTCACCCTCCGCCGAGGCCATGACAGCGGTCACAGCCAAATCACCGGTGACGTTGACAGCGGTTCTAAACATATCGAGAAGGCGATCGACGCCAAGAATGAGCGCGACGCCAACCGTGGGAATTCCCGCCGAGGTAAGCACCATCGCCAAGGTAATCATGCCCGCTCCGGGCACACCTGCGGCCCCAATCGAAGCGGCTGTTGCGGCAAAGACGATTCCGAGTTCGGCACCGAGGGTTAGCTGGACATCAAACACTTGGGCAATGAAGAGCGCCGCGACGCCCTGGTAGAGGGCGGTGCCATCCATGTTGACGGTGGAGCCAAGAGGAATTACGAAACTTGAGACCGACTTGGATATGCCGAGGTTTTGCTCGGCGCACTCGAGGGTAATCGGCAGTGCCGCCGACGATGACGAGGTTGAAAATGCAATGAGCTGAGTGGGCCGAGCCGCCTTAAGAAAATCAAGGAAAGGCAGCTTTGCTACGAACTTTACCAAGCCTCCGTAGACGAAGACGGCAAGCACCAAGAGCCCGAGCACAACGGTGAGTGCATAGACAAAGAGCGCGCTCAAAATACTCACACCGCTTTGCCCTACCACCTCGGCGATAAGAGCTGCGACTCCAAAAGGCGCCACGGCCATGACCATGTGAATGATCAAAATCATCGCATGTTGGATCGTATCCATGAGTGTGATGACTTGTTGCGACCTCTTTTTATCCAAGATCGTAAGTGCAATGCCGAAGATGAAGGCAAAGAAGATGATTTGCAGCATGTTGCCGCTGGAGAGCGAGGCCACCGGGTTGTCGGGGATGATGTTGAGGATGTTCTCGACAATCGTTGGCGCCTCCACCGCTTTGTCCACTTTGCCACTCGCGGCAGATTCAAAGCTCGCGACCAGCGCCGCCTTATCTTTCTCCGCTACGAAATTTCCCGGTTGGATAATATGTGCAGCGAGCAGGCCAATCGTTACAGCCGCAGCCGTCGTCATCATATAGAGCAGTAGCGTGCGACTACCAAGCCGACCAAGCTTTCGAACATCGCCAAGGCCTGCAACGCCAACAAGAAGCGAGCAGAAGACCAAGGGCACGATGACCATCTTGATGAGCCGCATGAAGAGCTCACCAATTGGCGAGAGTACCGCGATGATCGTGCTGCCAAGTTCGCTGACCGGAACCGGCAATACTAAGAGTTCACCGCTGTCGAGTTGGCGGTGTTGCATGACAAGCCAAGCTTCGACTTTGTCCCCAACCTTGGCCCCACCGAGCGCCTTGGACATCGAAGTGTCCTTGTCGGCCAAGGCCATCTTCTCTGTGAATCTAAACTTCACCTTAACGAGAGTCGGCAAGCTCTGCGTCTTGCCATTGCCGTCGGTGATCTCTTTCATGATCGTCTGCTGCGCGTGCAGACTTAGAGCCTTAGTCGCTCGAATCGAAATCTCACTCTCGGGGTTATCCTTATCCGTGAGAAGAGTAACCATCGCGCCCTTCTCAATCTCGTACGAGTCATGCTTAAGAAAGCTCGACTTCGGTCCAAGAGTGAGGCCAATGATGGCGCCTACTGCCATGCCAATCAGGATCTTCGTATAGATCTTCATCGTGTGTGGCACCCTACAATAGAACGACCGGTAAAATTGGCACCTGGCCCGTCAAAACCGCTGCCTGCGCCACACCTACATGCAGCGCCAAGTACAGCGCACGAATCGCAGCGGCTACAACCCCATCTGCTTTGACACAATGATGCGCATGATCTCATTGGTGCCCGCAAAAATCCGTGCAACGCGAGCATCCATAAACGCCCTGCAAACCGGGTATTCAAGCATGTATCCGTAGCCGCCAAAAAACTGCAGGCAGGTATCAATGACTTCCTGCGCCATTTCGGTCTGCCACATCTTGGCCATCGAACACTCTTTGACGAGAAATTTTCCCGCCACATGTTCGGCTACCAATTTATCGAGAAAGGCCCTACCAACCTCAATTTGCGTTGCGCAGTCGGCGAGCTTGAAGCGCGTGTTTTGAAACTTGCTAATCGGCCGACCAAAGGCTTGTCGCTCTTTGCAGTAGGCAATGGTATCGATGAGCACTTGCTCGGCGCCGGCTTGAGAACCAATCGCGACAACCAAGCGCTCTTGTTGCAGCTTGTTCATCAGTGCGAGAAAGCCTGAGCCTTCGGGACCCAACATTAGCGAAGCAGGCACACGGCAGTCTTCGAAGAAGAGTTCTGCAGTGTCTTGGGATGCCATGCCCATCTTCTTAAGCTTCTTGCCGCGCTGAAACCCGGGCGTGCTTGCCGGAACTAAGAAGAGCGAAATCCCTTGATGCGCGTTCTTCGGATTTGGGTCGGTCTTGGCAACCACAATGCACGCATCGCAATTGATGCCATTGGAGATGAATGTCTTGGCGCCGTTTAGAATGTAGTCATCGCCATCGCGAACCGCAGTGGTCTTAATGTTCGCAAGGTCGGATCCGGTGTCGGGCTCGGTCATCGCGATTGCGGTAATCACCTCGCCGCTTACGCACTTTGGAAGCCACTCCTGCTTTAGCTCTTCGCTGCCAAAGGCATGGATGTAGGGAACGATGATGTCCGAGTGCAGACTTGCAGCAAACCCCGACTCGTAGGCCTTTGCAAATTCTTCGATGACGATCGCCGAGTGCAAGAAGTCGCCGCCGGCGCCGCCGTATTTCTCTTCCACCCAAGGACATAGGAGCCCAGCTTCGCCGGCTTTGCGCCAAGCCTCTTTCGGAACAATGCCCGCCTCGGCCCACGCTTCTTGATGAGGAATCACTTCGCGTTCAAGAAACTGTCGCACGCTCTTTCGATAGAGTTCGTGTTCTTCTGAGAATAGGTTTCGATCCATGGGCTCGCCTCTCTTCTATGCTGGTTACGTTGCTTCGGGATTGCGTAGCATACGCGAAACACGTTGCACTGGTGCGCCTAGCGATAGCTCATTGGGCCCTGAACGTGAACCGAAGAGCGGCCTCCACCTTTTGGCGTGACGATCACTTGCGCGCCAATGCGCTCGGCGAATCCGGGAACATGAGAAATCAGCCCGACCTTTCGACCGGTTGCCTGCAGTGAATCGAGCACGCTTAAGGCAACTTCAAGTGTATCCCCGTCCAGGCTTCCAAAGCCTTCATCCACCAAGAGCGATTCGACTCGCACGTCTTTTGCCGCGAGAGACGAGAGCCCAAGGGCCAAGGCAAGCGAGATAAGGAAGCTTTCTCCGCCCGACAGTGAGTTCACACTGCGAACCTCGTCGGCGAGGTCTCGGTCGACAACTTGGAGATCGAGATCGTGGCCGGGAACTCGCTCTAGCAAGTAGCGCGGCGCCAGATCTTTGAGGTGCGCGTTTGCGCCCGCAAGCAGCGAATCGAGGGTAAGGCTTTGTGCAAAGACGCGGAACTTCTTGCCATCAGCCGAGCCGATCAAATCGGAGAGCGTTCGAAAGATTCGCACACGCTCGGTGGCGGCAACGATCTTATCGCCAAGTGCATCTCGGCGTTTGCGCGCCTCGCTATCGGCCAACAGTTCGGCACCAACCTTCACACCCTCTTCTACGATTTCTTCTAAGAGTTTTTCCTCGCGCTCTTGCTGCACGATGGCCTCGGCCTCTACAAGCCCCTCGGGCTGCTTGGCCTGCAACTCCACAAGCCGGAGTTCGCGCTCGCGCAAGCGACCTTCCGCCTCGGCGACCTGTCGATTCGCGGTGCTCACGCCCTCCTCCAGCGCCGCAAGCTCCACATCGGTGACCGCGAGTCGCTCGAGAAGCACCTCTTTGGTGCACGCCATGCCTTGGAGAAGCGTTGCGAGTTTTGTCGCAGTCTCTTCGCGCAAAGCCGCGGTCGCCGAGACTCGCGCGACTCGCTCCTTGAGTTCGGCCTGTGCTGTGGCGAGCGCGTGATTTGCCTTCTGCACCGCTTCTTCTGCGGCGAGAAGGGCAGCCTGTTCTGCCTGTGGAAGCCACGTGGGGGCCGCCAAGCGCTTCTCTTCGCAAACCGCTCGGGCAGACTCCAGTGCCTTAAGCTCGTTGTCTCGCGAGCGATAGCGATAGCCCTGGCAGGCGACGAACTGTTTGATGGCCTCTTGATGCTGTTGCTCGGACGTTTGCCGCAGCTCGCTCGCTTCGGCCCACGCCGCCGCAGCGTTCGATGCAATCTGTGCTGCGCCCCGAGCCTTGGTGTCCAAAGTCTCGGCCGCAAAAAGTTCGTTGCGAAGCTCTTTATGCGTTTCTTCTGTGTCGATAATTGCCTGCTCGAGAGTCGACTCCTCGATCGACAAAAGCCGCTCTGCCAAGATCGGCTGAGCCTGTAGAGCAGCCGCCTGAGCGCGTTCGTGTGCCACTTCGCCCTCTCGAAGCGCGACCTCTTCGGCGGCTTTTTGGGCGACGTGTTCGGCGGCGCGTATCTGGGTGCGAACCTCTGCACGAGCCTCGCGCAGCACTTCAAGCTCGCCGCGTAGGGTTAAGGCGCGCGCCTCCTGTGCGCCAACAACGCTTGCGGTTGCATCGTGCTCGCGCCAAGGATGCTCTTCGCTACCGCACAAGGGGCAGTGCTCACCCGCAACGAGCTTTGCTCGATGCTCGGATAAATCAAGTGCAAGTCGAATTCGGTCAAAGGCCGCCTGAGCCTCGGTAAAGGCCGCTGAACAGGTTTTCTCTTGCTGCTCAACAACCTTCGCCTCGGCTGTGTGCGCAACAAGTTCTGCCGCCGCCTTTGTGCGCTCTTCCTCTGCCCGAAGTTGCAACTTCGTAGCCCGGGCAATCGCCTTTGCCATGGAAAGCAGTGATTGGGTGCCGGCTGCTTGTTTTACCAGTCGCGCATCGCCCTCGCGAAGTTCTGCAAGCTTGCTGCCTTCAACCTGCTTGGCGAGAGCTTCGCTATCGTCCTTCGCCGCATCGCGTTTTTTCCGCGCGGCAACTTCCAGCTTGCGAGCCTTGCCTGCTTCTTCCGCAAGCTTTTGCGTGCGCTCCTCAAGATCGGGTTGAAGCTCATCAAGAGCCTCCAGAGCCATTTCGACGAAGGCGCGAACCTCCCCGCCCGATGAAGCAAACTCCTTGTGCTCGGCGAGCCACTCGCGAAGCACAGCGGTGCGCTTGTCAATTCGCACAAGCTCCGCTTCAAGCGCTTGCACGTGTTTCGCACGAGCCGACGCGACCGCCTCTTTGGCTGATGATACGGCCGTTGTGCACTTGGCGAGAAGTACCGTCGCTCGCTCCACTTCTGCGATCGTCGCATCGCGCTGAACCGCAGCAGCCGTTGCGGCTTCACGAGCCTCGCGCTCCGCATCAACAATGCTTCGCTTATCTCGTGCCTCGCGTACCGCAGCGATTCGCGCGACCGAACTCGCCTGGGCTGCAGCGGCCTCCTGCGCGAGTTTTTGCGCCAAGAGTGCCTCGCCGATTGCGCCCTTGGCTCGAGTTACTTCGGTAAACCAGAGAACCGCGCTCTGCGCTGCCTGCACCGCAGCATTGGTCTCTTTGTGCCTCTGCCGCAGCACGTCGCGCTTTGCAATCAACGCAGCTCGACTTTCATCGTCGAGAATCGCGCTGGCATCTGCAGAGTCTTGCAGAGCCGTGAGCTCTTTGGTCTCATCCACAGCTCGGCGAAACGCGGCAATCGAAACCTTCGTATAGATGTCGGTGCCGGTCATGCGCTCGAGAAGATCGGAGCGCTGCTTCTCGTCCGCTCGCAGAAACGCAGCGAAGTCGTTTTGCGCGAGCAGGGCCGAGCGGCGAAATTGTTCGAAACTAAGACCGAGCTTATCTTCGATGGCCTCTAGCGTTTCGGTCTTTTTGCCCGAGACAATCTGCTCGGTTTCCAGATCCATTAGGGATACTTCTGAAGCCTGCAACTTGCCGCTAGCGCGCCGTCGCGAGCGATGCACCGACCAACGAGCGCGATGGGTGCGGCCGTCGCGGCCAACGAAATCGACTTCGGCAAAGCCATCTGCTGCACCGCGCCGAAGTAGGCCTCGAACATCATTGGCCCGGACCCTCTCGCCATCGTCTTGATCTGCGGTTCCTACCGGTACGCCCGCTTTATTCGAGAGCCGAGGCGTACGGTCGAAGAGTGCAACACAAAGAGCATCGAGCAACGTTGTCTTGCCGGCTCCCGTTGGCCCGGTGATGGCAAAGATGCCCGCGTGCTCAAGAGGCCCCGATTCAAACTCAACATCAAAGCGCTCAAGACTAGCGAGATTCTTGCCTCGTATCGCAAGAATCCTCATCGCGACTCGCCCTGGGCAACTTCGTCGAGCAACTCTTCAAATGCCGCAATTAGCTCGTCTGGAGGCTCTTCGCTGTAGTCGCGAAGATAACGTCGTCGCAACACATCCCTCGGCAATAGGTCGGCAAGCTTCTCGCCGACATGAGATTCACTAAGAGTTTTTCGATCTCCCGAATAGGTAACCGAGACTTTTACAAGGCTTGGTCGCTTGCCCGCCAAGGCAGCTTCGATCTGTTCACGAAGGTTTGGTACCGGGCTTGTGAGCGTGAGACGCACTTCGAGGTACGGCCTAGCCAAGTCTCCAATAAGATGCGCATCATCAAGTTGCGTAAGCGTCGCTAGCACCTCTTCAAGCGACTCGCCTTTAATGCGAATGAGTTCCGTGGTTCGCGGCACAGCCAAGCCTCGCCATTTCGCAAGAGAGCCGTCTTTAAAGTCGGCGATCACCACTTGGTGCTTGTAGGTCTCTTCGCTCATCGAGAGCGGAATTGGCGAGCCCGAGTAGCGAACATTCTCGCGACGCCCGACACGCTGCGCTTTGTGCAAATGCCCAAGAGCGACGTAGTCGACATCGCTTGGAAAGATCTCAACAGGAAGTGCGTGTTGGTTGCCTCCCAAAACTCGCCGCTCGCTCATCTCAGAGATTTGCGAACCCACCATGTAGCAATGGCCGGTCGCAATTAGCGCTTGGCCTTGGCCTTGGCGTCGACGCGCCTCTTCTAGAACCTGGGCGTAGGCCTCGCGCACTCCCTCGACGAGGCTATCGGCGCCCTCTTCAAGCCCAGGAACCGCCGGCAAGTCTGCCGGTCGCATAAACGGCACTGCAGCAACGATGGCACCAACGTCGCCATTGGCATCTGTAAGTGGCACAACGAGTTTCTGGACGTCGACTGCGTGGGCATCTTCTCCGCTGCGCCGAACCAACCCGCCAACAACGTGCACACCAATTGCCGCAAGCAAAGCCTCCGGTGCATTGAGTCTCGAGGCAGAGTCGTGATTACCCCCAATAACGAGAACATCGATTCCCGGTGCTTTACGACTTAGGTCTGCGAGAAACTCGTAGTACATGGTTAGCGCAACCGTTGGCGGATTTGCTCCATCGAAAACGTCGCCAGCAATGATGAGCGCATCAACCCGCTCGGCCACAATGACTTCCGACAACCACGTAAGAAACCTCGCATGCTCGTGCATGCGAGTGTGTCCGTGTAGCGAGTGGCCAAGGTGCCAATCGGCTGTGTGCAATATCCTAAGCACTGGTGTGCCCTACCACGAACTCTCTACCGATTACCGGCTGTAGGAGACAGTACTATTGCCAAGCGAACCCGTCACACATGGCTCTTGTGCACCGGCTGCAAAATACGAAGTGAGAAAGCCCATATAATTTCGATTTTGAAGGGCGCCATCGGCCCATTGCTGATTTCCATTGTCGAGGATCTCGCAAGTGCCCGTAGGTTGAAAGCAGGAGAAATACTCTTCGACACAAGTCCCTTTAAACGCATTAAATGTCGGGTCTTCGCACTCGGGGTCACCGGGCCCCGGAGTGCCTGAGGTCCGGCACTCTGAGCCGTCAATGCCCAAGCACAGTGTCGATTGCTTGGATACCTCTGATGTTAGTGAAAGCACCGTTCCATCTGGGCAAGTCCAAACCAACCCACCGCCCGGTGGCGAAAAGTTCTCGATCAGCCGATCGCCCGCAGCTTCTTCGTTGCCCTCACCGCATCCCAATGCGCCTAGAGAAATCGCGAGAAGCAGGCTCGAACAACGCAACATGCTGCCCAGTATAGCGGCATTCGCAGCCAACCTGCGGAGCGACACGCCACGGAACTTTTTATCGCCCGATTTGTGGGAGGTTTCGGACTTCGCGGGGCGATGCGCTACCTTCGAGACTCGACGTTGGACAATTGCGCGCGCGACGTGAAGCGTCTAACGTTACTGGCTGGTGGGGGACATGGACGCATCAGAGGCCGGTCCGAACGATGGGCTGGAGGAAGCGACAGCGGCAACGGAGATTCTCTCCAGCAGCGGTCTTGCACCCAAAGCGCCAGTCATTAAGACAAGGCCTCAACCACCTTCTCCGGATCAGGCGCCAACTCTTGGTTCGGCCTCGGCTGCTACCGGCACAAGCTACCTAACAACAACAGAGATTAGCTCTCCGCAAGAGGCCATGCTGCTGCAAGAGAGCCAGCGCATGCGCTTCTTCACCATGTTTGCGGCGGCGATGTCTGCTGTGCTCTGCGTGCTCATTCCGGCGCTCGATGGCGATCCGTTGGCAACCAACCTGCACTTGGCGACGACTGCGCTTACGGTGGTCGTAACCCTATCCCTACGACTTCTTCTTAAGGAAGATACAAACTACCGCCGGTGGATGGGAGTGTTAGCGGGGCTAACCGCAGTTACTGCCGTTAATACAGGCTTCTATTTTTGGGGCGTCTCGTCGGCGGTTTGCCTTGTGATTCCCATTGGCGTGTACTTCTTTGCGCTAAACGAGAGCGTTGCAGGAGCCCTCGCCATCTATGTTTATGGAGCAACCGGCCACGCATTGCTCTCGATCCTTCAACTCACCAGCGTGATCCCCGATGCCAGCCTCGTGCGCCCCGTGCAAAAGGGGACGATTTCGGATATCGGCATGCTGCTCGCTCTACAAGCCGCATTCTTGGGAGCTTTCATTATGGCTCGAGCACTTCGGAAAGCTTCTCTTAGCACGATGGAGCAACTCGATCGGGCGGTTCGCAATATCGCCCAACGCGAAGCGCTGCTTAACGAAGCCCGAGATGAGTTGGCTCGCGTTGGTCGCGTCGGCGACCCCGGCCGCTTTTCTGAGCAGGTTATCGGCTCTTATACTCTTGGAGTTATTCTGGGTCGTGGCGCGATGGGCGATGTTTACGAGGCTACAAATAAAACAACAGGGGAACTCGCCGCCATCAAGCTTCTCAACACCGAGGCGATGCGCAACAAAGAACTTGTGGGCCGCTTCTACCGTGAGCTTGATATTGCAAGCTCGCTGCACGTCGAGAATGTCGTGCGGGTTCTCGAGCATGCCGATGCCGACTCGCCCCTGCCCTACTTGGCCATGGAGCGCCTAAGTGGCTCGACCCTGTCTTCAAAGCTTAGGAAGCACGGGCCGATGACAACCGCGCAATCGGTTCCTCTGCTGCAGGCGCTCGCTCGGGGTATCGATGCCGCGCACGAAGGCGGCATCATCCATCGAGATCTAAAGCCGCAAAACGTTTTTGCCCATCGCGAAGACGGGCACGTGATTTGGAAGATTCTCGACTTTGGCGTTTCCAAACTTGTGAGCCAAGACGGAACTCTTACCCAGGGTAAGTTGGTTGGAACACCTTCGTACATGGCCCCCGAACAAGCGAGCAGCGGGCAAGTCGACCACCGTGCCGACCTCTACTCGATCGCAGTGCTGCTGTACCGAGTGGTCACAGGCCGGCCGGCATTCGCCGGTCCTTCGATCCCTGCAATCATGCAAAGCGTAACGTCGACCATGCCACCAAGCCCAAGTCACCTCGCCGACTTGGGCCCCGACTTTGACCTCTTCTTCGCCATCGGAATGGCTAAGAAGCCTTCCGACCGCTTCACAAGTGGGGCCGAGATGGCAAAGGCCTTTGAAGCAGCATGCAAAGGCGAGCTCCCCAGCGAGTTTAGGAAACGGGCGAACTCGCTTCTTGCGAAGATGCCTTGGACTTAGAGCTTCTTAGTGTTTAGGCGAACAACGCCGCGCTCGTCAGTCACCACCAAAGAGCCATCCTCGGTAGTCGCTGCAACGCCAACGCGCTGCCCATCTTTATAGATTTCGACTTTGTCGTTGGCGACCGGGACTGCTGTAAAGACTTCGTCACCGCGATAGATCGTGGCTGTGCCGTCTTCGTTCTTCTCAACGCGAGTCGCGACTCCAGCTGCAGGATTGTCGCCGGTCCAAAATTCGATGGTGTTTGCGACGAGTGCGTCAACCGCAATGGCAATGCTGTAGACCTGAACGACGTTAAGGCCAAGGAAGACGAGCCACTGAACAAACTTGTTCTCGGAGACTTCGCCATTCCAGCTGTGCACCTTCTTGGTAAGTGCAAAGGAGCCGTAGCATCCTGAGAAAAGTGTGGTGCCTGCAAGGAGGCCGGCGATGAGTACTTTGGATCCGAATCGTTTCATGTGCAGCGCATCATTATTGAAACGCTACGGTTCCGCAATTGGACCGACTCAGCTTCGCACGGAGCGAAGCGGCGTGCGCTAGCATCGAAGTCGCGAGTAGAAGTCGCGAGTAGAAGTCGCGAGGAATCGATGTGTCGCTAGTAGTCGATGTAAGGGCCGCCGCCGCCATCTGCTGGCTCGGCAACGACATCATCAAGACTGACAGGTTCATCGTCGGGAACCGTGTGGAAAATCTTTACGGACGAAGCTGACGCACGAATGTTTGGCGAGATGCGACGTAGAATCGAAGCGACATTGCGATGAATGTCCTCGATTTCGCCGACATTCATTCCAACCTTGAGCACTTTGCCAATCCACTTCTCCTGTTCAAAGGTGCAGATTTGGAGAAACTCATCCGAGTCGCCTTCAAAGTACTTCCTGTCGCCAGGTAGGGCCTGAGCGAGAGACTCGCGCATCTTGCTGTCAATCTTGCAGCCAAAGAAGAGTTGTTGGTCTTTTTGCAGCTTCATCAGGATCCGCTCTTCACAACCTGCGAAATCGCAAGGGAACTAGAACGGTAGCGCGGCATTGGCAAATAGGGCAATGCCACGGCAAGCCTATTACTGGCTCGCAATCTCCAGCAGCTCTCAGAGAGGATGAGCGTTGGAGACTCCGAGAGTCAAACCAGTTCGGAGTTGGAGACTCGGAGAGCCAAACCAGTGCGAGGTCGGAGACCTCGAGAGCCAAACCA
>TARA_R110002096_G_scaffold11766_7_pt1 | contig 30078 bp, 25 predicted proteins | sample TARA_R110002096 | Tara Oceans TARA_R110002096 (sample SAMEA4397295) | marine metagenome | biome: Polar Biome; feature: [DCM] deep chlorophyll maximum layer (ENVO:01000326); material: water (ENVO:00002006), including particulate matter (ENVO:01000060) such as... | depth 35 m
TCCTGCAGGCCTTCCTGCGCGAGAAGCTGAATTCCGAACACCGCTACCTGGCTGAACATCGCACCAACGGCTTGCCGATCCGCGAGGCGACCGAGAACGGTCTGCGCGCCGCCGGGGCCCAGGTCACCAGCGTCGGTCATGCGAACCTGGATCGCTGGCTCGTGATGATGTGCATGGAGCTGTACCTGGACCACGACCCGAAGCTCAGGCCGATCGCCGCCGAGTTCTTCCGCTTCTACAACCAGGCGATGTACGCCTCGGACCATGCCGGGACCGTCTATCGGCACTGCGTCGTCGCGGCCTTCGGCGACCACGCGTTGCCCGACACCACGGACCTCTTCGCGCCCGCCATCGCTCCGACGGGTTCGCTGGCTGCGCTCGCGGACCTCGGGCTCGAGCTGGTCAAGTTCGACAGCGAAGCCGACGCCTGGGAGCCCGAGATCGCTCGCTTGAAGGGCATCATCAGCGATGTCGAGGAGGACCTCGCGGGTCACAAGCAACGCTTGTCGGACAAGAGCGACGACCTGGCGGCGCACGAGGCGACGCTGACCGACCTGCGCGCGACGTACGACACGACGCTCGCGGAGCACGCCGCCGAGGTCCAGACCCTCGAGGCCGATCTCGCGGCCCGCGGTGCGACGATCGAAGCTCTACGTGCAGAGTGCGTGAAGCTCGAAGCCGATCAGCTCCGAGCCGTGGCCGACCACAAGGCCGTGATCGATGGCCTGGTCGTCGACGTGACCAAGGCCACCGAGGCGTACCAGGGCGAGGTCCAGCACCGGCGGGGTGTCGAAGCCATTCTGGCCGAGACGCAAGCCGCCGCGGCGGACATCGAGGACAACCTGCGCTCCGCTCAGGCGGGTCTGGCTCACCTGAACGGCGTCCTGCAGGAGCGCGACGCCGAGCTCGCGGCCCTGCGTGCCCGGCTGCGCGATCGCGTCGACTCGCTCAAGCGCGCGTTCGGTCCGAAGCCGAAGTGAGCCGTCCCTCGTCTCGACCGGTTGGTTCTAGGTCGGCCAGTTCACGGGCGTGAACGGCCAGAAGATCGGGATCAGGAAACCTGCGAGGACCGTCAGTCCGATCGCCAGCGGCAGGCCGACGCGTACGTAGTCGCGGAAGCGATAGCCGCCCGGGCCCATGACCATCGTGTTCGCTTGGTGCGCGACCGGCGAGAGGAACGCGAGCGACGTGCCGGTGATGACGGCCATGAGGAACGGTCGCTCGGAGACGCCCGCAACCACCGCGAGTTCCAGGGCGATGGGCGTCAGGATGACGGCGGTCGAGACGTTGTTCAGGATCTGCGTCAGGCCCACCGTGACCACCAGCAGGACGAGGAACAGCCCGAGCGGACCAACCGTGCCGGCCTCCATCATGCCCGCGATCCAGGACTGGAGGTTGCCCGTGTGATCCGGGGTCAGGACGTGGTTCTGGAACCCGACGCCCAGGGCCAGCATGCCCCCGACGAGCATGACCACGGACCAATCCACCGAGCGGTAGACCTCGTCCGAACGCAGGATCCCGGTCACCACCAGGCCCAGGACTCCCGCCAGGCCGAGCGCGGCGATCGAGATGGGCGTGAGCGCCGCCAGCATCAGAACGAAGGCCAGGATACCCATCACCGTCCAGCCCTTGCGGTCCAGATGGGGCTTGCCGATCTCGTCGAGCACCAGCAGGTCCCGCTCGGCTCGCGCGTTGTCGATGTCCGGCTGGTGACCCTGCACGAGCAGCGTGTCGCCGGTCTCGAGCTTCACCTTCTCGAGTCGATCGAGTTGCAGTTCGCCCGCTCGCGAGATGGCGAGCACGTTCAAGTTCGAGCGCTTGCCGAACTGCGTCTGCACGAGGTTGCGTCCGACCAAGCGGGACCCGCCGGGGATGACGGCCTCGACGAGGCGCACGTCGTCCGAATACAAGCGCGTCCGGTCGGTCTCGACGTACGTGCGTTGCTTGAGCGGCAGTTCTTCGGACAGCGCCAGGATGTCGTCCGGGATGCCCTGCAGGATCAGCGTGTCCTCAGCGCGGATGCGGTTGTACGGTCCTGGCGCGAGCACGGACGTCTCACCGCCGGGACGCACGATCCCCAGGACGGTCACGCCATGCCGTCGAAACACATCGACCTCCGAGACGGCGCGGTTGATCAACGTGCTGTTCGGTTCGACCAGGATCTCGGTCACGAACTTCGGGACCTGGTAGCGCTCGGTCAGGGGTTGATCGACGGACGACTTCGGGAGCAGGGCGCGACCCGGCCCGATCAGGTAGAGCGTTCCCGCGCCCAGCAGGATCAAGCCGAGATGCGTGAACTCGAACATCGTGAACGGTTCGACGCCGAGCGCTGCGGGCGCATCGCGGATGGCCTGGTTGACGACGATGTTCGTCGAGGTGGCAATGACCGTGACCAGTCCGCCCAACAGGCTGCCGAAGGCGAGCGGCATCAGCAGTCGCGAGACCGCCACGCGGCGGCGGCGTCCGACGCCCGCGCAGACGGGGATCAACGTCGCCACCACGCCCGTGTTCGACAGCACGGACGAGAGCGTGCCAGCCAGAACCGCGAGGCGCGCGACGAGGGGGCGTTCCGCTCCGCGCTTCACACGCAGGAAGCGGCGACCCAGGGCCTCGGCCATGCCCGTGCGTCCGATCGCGTGCCCGAAGACGTACATCGAGCCGATCAGGATGACGGCTTCCGAGGCGAATCCCGAGAAGGCTTGCTCGGGTCCGAGGGTCCCGGTGAAGACCAGGGCGACCACCACGCCGATGGCCACAAGGTCGTACCGCACCAGGTCCAGGGCGAACAGGACGAGGCTGATCGCCAGCAGGGCGAGGACGACGACGGCGGGATCCAGGGTGGGCACGAACGCGAAGGTAGGGGACGGGGTTCAGCCAGGGCAAGCGGTGTGCTAGAAACGGCATCTCCCCGAGAGCCTTCATCGGCTCCCCCCGTACCTTGGTCCACCTTCCTTTCGAGATCCGCAACCTGGCCTCCCACGTGGCAGGCTGGCTCCTGGCCGACGGCCCCGAGTCCGATGTCGTGGTTTCCTGCCGCGTCCGTTTGGCCCGCAATCTCACCGGTTTCGCCTTCCAGCCCAAGCTCGATCCCGACCGCTCCCAGGAACTGTCGAATCGATTGCGCGTCGCGCTGACCGACGCCTGTCTGGATGGCGAGACCTGGTGGATCCCGCTCGAGGACGCAAGCCCCGTCCTGCGTGCGATTCTGATCGAACGGAACCTCGCGTCCCGCGACCTCGTGCGCGGCGGCGAGGCGACCGAGCCCGGCACCGACGCCCCCGACCAGAGCGGCCGACCGGGACGGGCCGTGGCCTTCGGTCGCAGCGAGACGGTCACGGCGATGGTGGGGGAAGAGGATCACCTGCGCTTGTCCGCGCTCGCCGCGGGCCTCGACCTCGAGCTCGCCTGGCAACGCGTGCACGTGCTCGACGGCTATCTCGAAGGCCAGGTCGAGTACTCGGTCCGCGAGGACCTCGGCTACCTGACCGCGTGCCCCAGCAACGTGGGCACAGGACTGCGCGCCAGCGTCATGCTGCACCTGCCCGCGCTCGGCAACGTGCGCTCCGAGCTCGAGAAACTCTTCACGGCCGCGCAGCACACCGGCTTGGCCGTGCGCGGCATGCAAGGGGAGGGCAGCAAGGCCGCGGGCGACCTGTATCAGGTCAGCAATCAAGTCACGCTCGGTCGCACCGAGGCCCAGTTGATGGAGGACCTGGCGGGCTTCGTCGGGTGTGCCGTCGACTTCGAACGCAAGATGCGGCAGACGCTGTTGGATGCGCGCGGATCGGCGTTGCGCGACCGCGTGGCGCGTTCCTACGGCTTGCTGCGCACCAGCCGTGCCATCCCGACCGAGGACGCGTTGGCGCACTTGTCGGACCTACGCCTCGGGTTGCACTTGGGGCTGATGCGCGAGTTGAAGCTCGAGGATCTCAATCGCCTGGCGTTGCAGATCCAGAAGGGGCACATCCACGCGCTGACCCAAGCCGACGAGCAGGGCATGCTGGACGCGTCCGAACGGGACAAGCTGCGCGCCAGCCTGCTGCGCACCGAGTTGAGCTAGACCATGCGCCTCTTCGGCTTCCTGGATGGTGTCCTCGACGAGTCCTTTCGGAGGGCACAGTGGATCCTTCTAGCGATCTGCGGGGTCCTCTGGTTGCTCACCAAGATCTTCTGATCGCGATGATCCTGCGCCCGCTCGGGCGGGCCGGTCCCAAGGGGGTGTCGGTGTGTCCACATGGCCTGGGAACATCGTCCCAGGTACCGCGTAGGTCCTCCCCGTGAGCGAGCCTCCTCTGGAACCCGGGCGTCCCGAGAGCCTGAAGTCGATGTTCCTGCGAACGGACTGGCAGGATGAGGCAACGGGTTGTGGATGTGCCTCCTGTTGTTCCTCCCGTTCTTGGTCTTGGGGTTCATGACGCTGCTGTTCGCCAGCCTCTGGTCAGTTGGCGGTGACTGGGTCTTCCTCGAGGTCCTCCTTATCCTGCTGCTGGCCGTGGGCGCTTGGAGCGGGATCTTGAAGGTGCTCGATCGGCAAAGCCCCGAGTGATCGCGTGAGGTGGAAAACGTTTCCACCCACCCCGAATCACATTCCAGAGGCGCCCTTCAGCGGGCAGGAGTCGGATCGACGATAGGCACAGGGTCCACCTATCTATCTATTTCGTTCCGAATCCAATGCTGAAGTCCGTCCTCTGGCTGTCGCTCGCTTGCGCCACGCCCTCCTTCGCGCAAGACGCGAGTGACTCCCCGACCCACCCCGAACGCGCGCGCGTCGAGGTCCACAAGGGGCGTTGCGTCCTGCTCGCCGAAGGCAAGGTCGAGCGCACCCTCCGCTCGGGAGCGACGGGTGACACCGCCGGTCGAACGCACGCCGAGATCGCAGCCGGGTCCGAGGTGCGCTTGTCGTGGCCGGGTCGCGCCAGCGTCTACGTCTGGGGACCGGCCTCGTTGCAGTGGTCGACCGATCCGACGACCAGCACCACGGACGACGCGACCTCGACCTTCTCGAGCGAGAGCCTGACCATCCAGTTCTTCGACATCGCCTGGTGCGATTTCGAGGTCCGTCGCGGCCAGCACCGCCTGCGCCTGCCCGGCCATTGGCGTTGCGACGTCGAGAACGGCGCGACCCACTTCCGCGGTCTGCCCCAAGGTCCCGTCGAGGTCCGCCACCACGCAGGCAGTCCGTTGACGCTCGTATGGGAAGGCGACCTCTCCAAGCCGCGCCCGCCGGTCACGGTGTACTCCGGCTCGAGCGTCCGCCTCGACATGCCGACGACCTCGCCCGACGACCGTTCGTCGAAGGCCCCGTCCTGGGGCCAGTCGCAGTGGCCGTGGCGCGAGCAAGCCGACACGGACGACGAGATCCGCGATCGCGTGGCCCTGCAAGGCCGCACGAATCAGCCCGGTTCCTGGCCGAGTGGTGAGGGCCCGCAGCGTGGCACGATGGCTCGCGTTCCCGAGTTCACCGAGCGCACCGGCGTCAAGGTGGACGTCCAGCCCGAAACGATGCGCATCGGCGATACACAGAGCCCGCAGAGCCAGTCGACTCCGATGTCGCCCTACACCGGCCGCACAGCGGTCCAGAACCCGGGCACGACGCTGCCCGAACTTCCGCCGACCCGTGTGCAGCCCAAGCAGCCGAAGGTGCAGGACGCGCCCGCGGTCAGCCGGACGTTCCTCACCGATCAGTGGGGCGGCCTCGGCCGTCACCAGCTGGAATCGAGCGGCGTCATGGCGATCGAACGCTCCCAGCACGTCGAGATCCGCCTGTTCTCGAGCGGCCGCCGCAAGGTGTTCGTCGCGAGCGAGTGCAGCACCTCGATCCGCTGCTTCGGACCGAACGGGGACTACACCCTCGAACCCGGCACCGTCGCGGTCTTCGAGAAGGACGGCTCCTTGAAGTCGGCGTACGGTGACTACGAGGCGAGCGAGACGCCGACGAACCGCCCGACGCTCGGCGAGCTGAACTGATCGGGTTCGCAAGGAACGACGCGGGCCCGTCACTTTCTCGAGTGATGGGCCCGCGGTCGTTCGGGGACCCACACCGCGTTCAGGAGGTTGGGGTCACGGTTCGAGACTGGCCTACTTCGCTCCGCAAACCTCCCCAACCCCGCCTAGGCGGCCCAGGATGGCGATTGCGGCAGCTCCTTCCATCGCCACGGAAAGATGCGCCACGTCAAGAATTCCTCCATCGTCGCAGCGGCGGAATGAGCTCCCGCCCATTGCCCCGGACTCTGCTCCGGTCGGTCCCGATTGAACCTGCGACGCACGTAGTTCTTCCAAGCGATGAACAGCCCCAAGTGCAGCGTCAAACGCTGCCTCATCTTCGAAGCGCCCCAGTTCCGCCGCACCAGCCGCGAGACTCCATCGCGGAACATCGCAAGCGTGTGATTGATCGGGAAGAGCGGATTCCGTGTCGTCCGAGGCGCGGTACTGATCGTCGTCTCGTGCCGAATCGGAAGATCCATGCGGCGCAGGAGTGAAGCGTAGAGCTGCTTCTCATCCGTCTTCAACGTGCTGCGGGTCGGTTCCGCGACGAGGTCCTTCAGGACCTTGAGGCACTCGGTGACGCACGCCGCGGACTCGCTCGTCCGTCGGCCGGTCACCTTCTCCCGTTCGATTCGACGACTCTCGTCGCTTGCCGTGAGGTTTCCTCTCGCAGCCATGGATCCAGCCGTTGCGTGCAGGATCAGCCTCGAATCCCCATGGATCACAACCGGCAACGTCACGGGCGAGAGCCGTCGATCACCCTCGAACGTCTCGAGTTCGTCGAGATGGAAATCTCCCGCAAGGCCGCCTCTAGCCATCAGGCGGAGCAGTAGTTTCGTGTGGTAGATCCAGCCGTGGACGCCGAATCGTTGCAGGCGAAGTTCGACGGTTTCGCGGCGACAGCCCAGGATGCGTGCGGTCTGGCGGATCGTGGCCTTCGAGACCAGGTGCGACGCGACCGGGACGTCGAGTTCGGGGCGTCGGAAGCGGTAGTTGACGCGGAACGTCTGGCTCGAACAGTACTTGCGGCAGACGCGGCACTGGAACTGAGCGACCCTCTCTCCGTCGCACTTGCGGTGATAGAAGCCGCGGCGGTGGAAGGCAAAGGGGCGGCCGTGGTTGGAGGGACAGGCGGGTCTAGGGCAATGTTCGGGTGTGAATGTCATGGCTTCTGGTTGGGGGCCAGAAGCGGAGACCGACGTGAAATGGCTTCGGTATCGTGGTCTCTTGGAGATTCGTGCGGAGCGAGCTAGGCCAGTCTCATTGGGGTTCGCCGCGGATGTAGGCGTCCATCGCCTTGGCACTCTCCCGTTGAGCCGCAAAGTCAGCAGCCAGCAGATCCCGCATACTCAGCACCGCCAGCACCTTGCCGTCCTCGAGGACGGGCACATGCCGGATATGCCGTTGGCGCAGTTCCCGCCGGACTTCTGTGACCTTGTCCTCGGGGGTGACGGAGTAGACCTCGGTGGTCATGACCGTCTTGAGGATCACGTCTGCGGGCAGCAGGTCCTTGGAGATCACGCGCGTCATCAGATCGCGCTCGGTGAAGATGCCTTGCATCTTGCCGTCCGCGTCCTGGACGAGGACGGAGCCGCACGTACAGGCGACCATCTTGTGAACGGCGGCGATGACGGTGTCGTCGGGACCGAGGCGGACGCATTCGAAGTCGTTGATCAGTTGGCGAATTTGCATGGTTGGACCTCCAACTCCAACGGTACCCCGCTCGGAGGGCAGATGCGAAGGGGGCCGTTCCGTTCCGATGCATGCCTCGGATTCGGGCCCACTAGAGTGTCTGGGAGGGCCGCGGTGGCAGGTTCGACGCCAAAGGGAGCTCCCCGCGCTTCGTGGGGGGAAGCGCGGGGAGCGAGCGGCCGACTGGCGAGAGGGGGATCCCGCCGGGACGCTAGTGGTGGGTCATGTACGCGCCGGAGACGACTTCGCGCAGAACTGCGCCAAGATCGTCAGCCGTGAACTCCGGCTCCACCTGGAGTTCATGATCGGCCAGACCGAGGCCCGTGCGAACACCCGCCAACTTGCAGCCGGCCCTCCAGCCGGCCACCAACTCAGGGGTGCTGTCGCCGATCACCCAAGAGTGTTTCAAGATCACGCCGTCCTCCTGGGCGGCGTGGTACATCGCGCCCGTGTTGGGCAGATAGAAGACCGAGTCCTTGTTGTGCGGCTTCTTGCCGTCCGGATGATCCAGGCCGGCGTAGCAGCGCGTCACCGGCACGCCGTGACTCCTCAGGTGCTCCACGAGCTGTGCTTCGAACGCACTCCAGTTCTCGTCGCTCATCTGCCCATGCACGACCTGATCCTCGTTCCCGATCAGATAGAGGCTCCAGCCCTGCTGGCAAGCGTGGAACAAACCGTCCACGGCGCTGCCGCTCACCAGGTTCGGGTGGAAGTCGGGAGTCCAACCCTGTTCCGGGCGCTCGAGCAAAGTGCCCCAGCGATCGACGAACAGAGCACGGACGGGGAGGCCGGAGCCAGGGAGAGGGGCGTAGGGAGATTGCATACGAAAACGATTCCTGGTCGCGAACGTGAAGAGTTCGCGCATCCAAGAACCGTTCTCGACACGTGCCAGCAGGACCTGAGTGCGACCCGCCGCTTTTCGAACCGTGCCTTCGTTCGAGGCGCACGCCCGGAATCTTTTTCCGCCACGAGCCCGCGAACCTCTGGCCAGTGCGTCCCAAGTCCAAGGGGGTCACGTGTCGATTCAAGGGGTGGCTCCACGACCCCTGGTTCCCCGACATTGCATCGCCCTCTTCGCATCGCCCTGATCGTCAACCCGTTCGCCGTTGGGCGGCCGGGAGGTGACCATCCCTCCTGTTTGAGTCGCGAGTTGTTGGGACTCGGGCATTCCGTGCGTGGGTTCGGTGCGCCGCCCGGGGTGATCCCGCGGGCCGGTCGCGGCGGAGGACTGGGCGTCCTGAGTTTCAAACCCGACGTGATCCTGGCTTACGAGGGGCTCTCGCCAGCGGGCTGGCACGGCGCACGCATGGCCAAGCGCCTGGGCGTTCCGCTCTTGATCGTCGAGGAGGCGTTCCCGACGGTCGGCCGCACCGTCAAGCGCGTCTTGCGCGCGTGCGGGGAAGGCATGTGGGGGTCCTGGGTGCGCCGCCACGCCTCGCGGTTGATCGCCCTCGACGGCGTGGCCGCGGAACAGGCGCGAGCGTTGGGAGTACCCGAACACGCGATGACCCATCTGCCGGGTGGCTTGGACACGAACGTCTATCGCCCGGGCCTGACCACGCACCTGATGTCGCAACACGGCGTGAGTGGTCATGTCGTCCTGCACGTGGGGCCCCAGGTGGAAGGCCGGGGACTCGAGGACCTGCTCGACGGATTCGCGCGCACGATCGGTCGACGCGAGGATTGGCGCCTGCTCCTGGCTGGCGACGGTCCGGGCAGTCGTGCGCTGCAAGCTCATGGTCATCGGCTCGGTGTCGGGTCCCAGATCCACTGGATCGACCGTCCGCGTGCCGAGGAGATGCCGGGCCTCCTGGCCTCCGCCACGCTCCTCGCCGATCCCGATCGGACGGGTGGTGCGCCACGGCGGGCCGTGCCGGGCGGCTTGGCTTGTGGGCTGCCGGTTCTGGCGGCCGAGGGCTCACGCTACGGCAGTCTGATCGACGACCGTGTAGGACACCGCGTGTCGCGCGAAGGGGTCGCGCCGTGGGCCGATGCCCTGCGCTTGGCCGCGACGGATCCGCAGCGCCGGGCACGCTGGTCCAGAGGTGCGCGCGCCCTGGCCGAGGAGCAACTGTCCTGGCCCGCGATCGCACGCAAGCTGGCCGACGTCCTCAACGAACTGCTCAGCGAGCCGAAGCCCATGCGGCGCACGGGCTGAACACCTACGCAACGAGCCCCGTAGGGCTCGTTCGTATCGCTGGGGTCGTAGTCCCGCAACAGAGCGGGCGCCCGTGATCGGCGGGTCTTGGCTAGGCGTCCGTCGCCTTGCGCAACTCGTCCTTGAGGAACGTCAGGTCCTTGGCGTACTGGCGAACCGCGTCGCGGGTCGCGTCGTCGATCTCGACGAAGTTGCAGCCGACCTTGACGCTGTCGGCACGCTCTTCGAGCATCTCGACCTCGACGCGCGCTTCGCAGTAGCCGCGCTGCAGCAAGGGCATCCGGAACTTGACGCTCATGCCGGTACCGACCGCGAGCATCTGGCCCATGTCGAACGGCGCGAGGTCCGTCCCGCCGCCGTTCCAGGTGAAGGCCAGGCCCTGGTCCGTCAGCGCAGCCATGCGACCGACGCCGGACCAGTTGTCGCCGAACTTGTGACCGTGGACCGGGTTGGCCGCTTGGGACTTCTTGATGAAGTGCTCGACGCGCGACATGTCGACCGGGCGGAACAGGACGGAGGAGGGATCCTCTTCGAATCCGGCGCCGCCGCCACCGGTCTTCGGAGCTGAGCTGCTCAGTGCCGCAACGGCCTCTTCGTCGGTGTCGTGGACGGGGACGACCCGGTCGAGCCCGACCTTGCCGAGGATGTCCCGACAGAACGTGCTGGGGCGCGAGATGACGAGTCGTCCTCCAGCGGCCTTCAGGGCTTTGGAGGCCTTGAGGATGGCACCGAGCGCCGTCGAGTTGATGAACTTGACGAGGCGCAGGTTGAGGACGATGTGATTCACGCCCCCCGTCTGGACCGCCTCGATCTCCTGCTGGAGCAGCGGGCAGTAGTAGGTGTCGAATTCGCCACGCAAGTGAAGGATCGCGTGGTTGTCGCTGGGCTCAACGTTGATGTGCATGGGGGGTCCGTGAAGTAGGGGGGCGGGCTAGTGTCCGTGCGCCGCGGAGGGTCGGCAAGGATAATTTCCCCCCAAGGGGGTATGGAATCCTGGGGCGACCTGCGAGGTCCGCGTGCGAGCGGAATTCGGGTGTCCACTTGGCCCGGAGAACGCACCACGCAGGCGGGCTTGCACGGATCCACCGGGGATTTCGGCTACACTGGCGTCATGGCCCTCTGGAAACGCCGTTCGGCCGAGCCCGAACAACCCCCCAAGTCCGATCCCGTCCCGATTCCGGCTCGGGACGTCGAGAGTGCAGCGGCGCACTCGGCGACGACCATGTTCCTTTCGGGCGACACCCGGACCGACCGCGAGTCCGTGGCCGTTCTGCTCGATGCGATCGCCCAGGTCTCGGCCTCCCGCGATCTCGAGTCCCTGCTGGACTACGTGGTCGACGCGGCCGTGAAGACGACCAAGGCCGAGCGCGGACTGCTCGTCCTCGTGAACGACGACGGCACCCAGGAGGTGCGCATCGCACGGACGCGCGACGGCGAGGCGCTGGCGGATGGCGAACGCTACTCGACGTCGTCCGTGAAGCGGGTCGTCGAGATGCACGAGCCGATGCGGACCACCGTGTCCGCCGACTCGAACGCCCTCGACCTGGGCGCCTCGGTCTTCGACCTGAAGTTGCGCGCGGTGATGTGCGTGCCGTTGGGCACCAGCGAGGACTCCAGCCAATCCCCCGAGACGACCTCGGCGGGCGGCAACCATCGCGGTGCGCTCTACGTCGACTCGAAGGCGGCCACGCGCGAGTTCACGGACGAGAACCTGGCCCTCTTCAACGCACTCGCCCACCACATCGGGATCGCGCTCGAGAACGCGCGCCTGAGCTTGCAGGCGGTCGAGAAGGCACGTCTCGAGAACGCGCTCCAGATCGCCAGCGAGATCCAGAGCGGCTTGATGCCCAAGGCGCCCAAGACGCTGCCGGGGTTCGACGTGTTCGGTTGGTTCCTGCCCGCCGAGCACGCGACCGGCGACTTCTACGACTTCGTCGCCACGCGGGACGGCCGGTTGGCTGTCGTCGTCGGGGACGTCACCGGTCACGGGATCGGACCCGCCCTGATCACGGCCTCGGCCCAGGCCGGCCTGCGTTCCTACGCCAAGGTCCTGCCCGATCCGGCGGCGATGGTGACGTTGCTGAACCAGGACCTCGCCGAGCGCATGGACGACGACATGTTCCTGACGCTTTGCCTGGCGGTGCTGCACTCGGACGGTCGCGTGCAATTCGTGAACGCCGGCCATGCGGATCCGTTGATCTGGCGCGCGGCGACCTCGACCATCGAGTCCGCGCCCAGCAAGGCGCCTGCGATCGGGCTCATGGACGACTTCGAATACGAAACCGGCGGTGAGTTCCAGCTCCTGCCCGGGGACATCCTGCTGATGTTCACCGACGGACTGCTCGAGGCGCGCCACCCTACGAAGCCCGACCGGCTGTTCGAGGAGAGCGGCTTGCGAGCCATCCTCTCCGACGTCGGTTACGCGGGAGGCGGCGCCCAGGCGCTCTGCGAACAACTTGCGGAAGCCGTGCTCGACTTCTCGGGCGGCATGCGCGAGGACGACATGACGATCGTGGCCGTCCGCCGCGAACCGGGAGCTTGAGCGCCGAAGTGAGCGCCGAAGCGAGCGCCGGATCGCGTTCCGGTCCGCCCCTTCCGAACCCGGGCGTGAGCCTGGGGCGTGACGTCGTCCGTCGCATCGAGCGCTTCGTGCTGCAGACGGCCGCCCTGCGGGAGCGCCGCGAAGGGCAGGGCCGTGCCGACCTGGACGGCGGCGGATCCGCGTTCGTCGGGCATCGTCCGTATCGCGCGGGCGAGGAGGTCCGGCACCTCGATTGGGATCTGCTCGCGCGCCTGGACCAGCCGTTCGTGCGCGTGTTGCAGCGCGAAGGCCAGGAGCGCTGGGCGATCCTGCTGGACACCTCCGCGTCGATGGGCGTGGGGGAGCCGGGCAAGTTGCAGGCTGCGGCCGAACTGGCCGCGGCGTTGACCTTGTCGGGCGTGCGCGCCGGCGCACGCGTCGAACTGCTGGCTCGTGGCCAACGACTGGTCGTGCGACGATCGGTCGACCTGGCTCGGCTCATGCCGTTCCTGGAGAGCCTCGTGGCCCAGGGGACGGAGGGCCTCGCCTCTGCGCTGCAACGCGGCGACGTCCCCAACGATGCGGGGCGCGTCGTGTTGCTCGGCGACCTGCTCGACACCAGTCCGGCCCACATGCGGAACGTGTTCCGGCCGGGGCGTGATCTCTGGGCCGTGCAACTCCTGGCTCCGATCGAGTTGGCGCCCAAGCCTGGCCAGACCGTCCGCTGGTTGGACCCCGAGAGCGAGCACGTTCACGAGGTCCAGGTCGACGCTGCGGCGGTCGCACGCTACGAGCGCAGGCTGGAGACGAGCCTGGAGGTCTGGCAGCGCGCCGCCGTACGCCATCGTTTTCGTTGGTCGATGCACTCGAGCGCCACGCCGTTCGAAGAGACCGCGCGCACGCTCGTCCTCGGGGGCGGCTGAGAACGGCGATGTTGTTCGACCAGCCTTGGGCCCTCGCCGGTCTGCTCGGTGCGCTGCTCGTGCTCTGGCTCGGCCGGCGTCTGGGCCGGCCTTCGACCCAGTACACCGGCGCCTTCGCGCTCTGGCGCACCGAAGATCGAACGACGGCCGAAGGGGCGCACAAGAACCGAATTCCTCCCGCACGCTGGGCGTTGGCGGCCGCACTCGCGTTGGCCAGCGTCTCCATGGCGCGCCCGCATGCGACCGACGGTGTTCCGCGACCGACGTTGCGTCTCTGCATCGACGGCAGTCCGTCCATGCACTTGCCGATGCCCGACGGCCGGAGTCGCTTGGAGGCGGCGCTCGAGCGGGCGCAACGGGAACTCGGCGACCTGGCCGACGACCTCGAACATCAGATCGATCCGACGCTCGGCGAGATGCCGGACGAGCCCGGCGTGCTCTGGATCACGGACCGCTGCCCCGATCCCATGCCCGTTCATGCCGGGGTCTCGGCGTCGGGTGGTCCGGCGGTGCCGGGTCCGATCGCGGCGGGCAGCGGGGAGCGGATCCTGTGGACGGGTCGCCACGAAGGCGTGACGACCCTGTCCGAGGACTGGGTCGAGGACCGCAGCCTGCAACTCGCGTCGGACCTGCCCGCCTGCGTGGTCGCGCTGGCCCGGTTGTGGGCGCAAGAGCGAGGCCTGACCCTGGAGGATCGTGGGGGACCGCGACTGGTGGTGCGCCGCGCGCCTGCCGATGGGGCACCCTTCGGCACCCAGGTTCGAGGCGAGGGTTGGAACCTGAAGGCCACGGTCGTCGGACACGCGACCGGACGATCGTGTTCGAGCGCCCTGGGGCCCGACGGCGAGCGAACTTTGGTGGGCGTCGCACCCGGGGTCCTCGAGGTCGCTTTCGATGCACCAGGGAACCCCGACGGAGATCCTGCCGCCTTCGCCCTGACCTGGGCGGGGTGGCTCGACGAGGCCCTGCCGCTTCCCATGGGCGTCGTTCCGTTGGGCGAGCGCCGTTCGGCCGGAGAGTCCTGCTGGCACGCACCCCGCGATGCGCGCGCCGTGCAGACGTCCCGGGGAGCGCGGTTCGAGCCGTGGCTGGCCGCTGCCGCCGCCTTGGCCGCAGCCCTGGCGTTGGCCCTGTCGATGAACGGTCGACCGCTCTAGGCCGCGGCGCGCCGGCCGCGATTCCGGCAGCGTCGATGGCAGGCGAGGGCCACCAGGCCGACCGCCATCGCGAACCAGAGCGTGCAGAGTCGCGTGAGGAAGGTTGCCGACACCGCCACCGACTTCGCGAATCCCTCGGCGACGAGCAGGGCGGTCATGGTGCCCTCGGTGACGCCCAGGCCGCCGGGTGTGAAGATGGCGACCGCGCCCAGGATCAAGGGTCCCGCGAACAACGTGACCGACATCAGGAAGTCGGGCGCCGCCACACCGAACCCACCCAGGATCCAGTGGAACGCCAGGCATTCGAGGCCCCACGCGAAGGTGGCGAGCACGATGGCCAGCGGCAACTCACGCGGGGTCAAGACGGCGCGCGTACTGCTGAGCATCTGCTCCAGGCCCGGGGTGATGCGCCTTCCAAATGGAAGTCGCTCCAACAATGACAGTGACTTCCATGTCAACCCGGGGGAGCCGACGACGAGCAGGAGCGCCACGACGGCCAGGAACGCCAGGCCGTAGAACCAGGCGTGCTGCGACGTCCGCATCCCCGCCAGGGCGACCAGGATCAACAGGCCGATCAGGTCGGTCAATCGCTCGGCCACGACGACGGGCGCGGTGTGCGCGACGGGCAGGCCGGTGGCCTCCTTGACCAGCACCGACTTGAACGCCTCGCCGAGCTTGCCGGGCGTGACGGTCAGCGCGAAGCCGGACAGGAAGATGCGCAAGGACGTGGCGCGGTCGAGTTCGATGCCCAGGACGGCGCGATAGCGTTCCCAGCGCAGGAAGCGCACCGCGTAACCGAGCAGCACGACCGCGAGCACGGGTGCGAGCAGGCTGACGTCGAACTGCTGCAGTGCGGCACGGACCGCATCCAGGTCGGCCCAGGCCAGGAAGGCCGCGTAGACGAGCACGCCCGCGACGGTCCCGATGACCAGGCCGCGGGTGAGTCGGCTGGCCTGCGCAGCCTCGGAGGTCGCTGCGTCGCTCGCGGGCGGGACCTCGTTCACGCAGGTCCCGCCGCGGCGTCCTGGGGCTCGTCGTCGGCGCGTCGACCGTAGCTGCGTACGATGAGCACCAGCACGACCATCGCAACGGCGAGGCAGACGAAGGGCAGCCACGGGCGGTCCGGCGAGCCGAAGAACACCGCCGGGAAGTACCCGAACACGATCGCCACGCCCATCGTGACCAGCGCGTACGGCATCTGCGTGCGCACGTGGTCGATGTGGTCGGAAGCGGATGCGATCGAGGACATGACCGTCGTGTCCGAGATCGGCGAACAGTGGTCGCCGAAGATGGCGCCCTCGAGCACCGCGCCGATCGAGATGACCATCAGCAGCGTGCCGTAGGTCTTCGGATCGATGCCGATCTCGGCCGGGCTGAGCGACTGGCCCAATGCGTACGACAACCCGACGACCAGCGGCAGCAGGATCGTCATGGTCGACCACGACGAGCCGGTGCTGAAGGCGACGAGCGCGGACAACATGAAGAGCGCGACCGGCAGCACGAGCGGGTTCACATCGCCGAGCATGACGGCCAGGTAGTCGGCGGTTCCGAGATCGCCGCAGGCGCGCCCGACCATCCAGGCCAAGTACAGGATCGCGAGAGCGATACCCATGGAGCGCAGGCTGTTCCAGGTGGCGATCAGGATCTTGGTTGGAGCGAGGCGTACGACGAGCGCGGCGACGACCGCGAGACCCATGCCCATGGCGGATCCGTACATCAAGGGCTCGCTGCCCGACCCGTCACCGAGCACGGTCGTGATGCCTCGGACGGAAAGCAGGTCGATGTCGCCGCTGAAGGCGCCACCACTCCTCAGGATGAAATAGAGCGTGCCACCGATGAATGCGATCAACGGCAGGATCGAAACCCAAGCGGCCGGGACGACACTCTCGTCGCTCTGCAGTTCGGTTGCGGCCTTGCTGACCATCGGCTTCGCGCCCTTGCGCAGGACCTGGCCACCTCGTGCGCGACGTTCCGCGCTCAACATCGGCCCGAAGTCGCGGCCGGTGAACACCAGTAGCCCGACGAAGAACAGCGTTAGGATGCAGTAGAAGCGATACGGCAACGTCTGAAAGAACACGGCGTAGCCATCGGCCGCTGCCAATCCCGCATCGGGCAACTGCGCGCTGAACGTCGAGACCTCGAACGCGATCCACGTGCTGAACACCGAGATGCCCGCGACGGGCGCGGCGGTGCTGTCGACGATGTACGCGAGCTTCTCGCGCGCGACTTTGTACTTGTCCGTGAGCGGCCGCATCGTCGTGCCGACCAGGATCGTGTTCGCGTAGTCGTCGAAGAAGATCGCGAGACCCATGATCCACGTGGCGAGCTGGGTGTTGCGCGCGCTGTTCGCCAGGCCCGCGATCTTGTCCATCAGCCCGCGGATGCCGCCGGCGCGTGTGATGATGCCGACCATCGCCAGCATGAAGACGACGAAGAAGACCAACTCGTAGCGTGCGTTGTCGACGAGCTCCTCCCAGAAGAAGTAGGTGAAGACGCGCGTGGTTCCCTCGACGAGCGTCGAGGTGACCTCGGGTGCTCGTCCCCAGCTGATCAGGAACGAGCCCACGAACACCCCGGCCGCCAGCGCGATCACCGGCTTGCGGAACAGGATCGCCAGGAAGATCGCGACCAGAGGTGGCAATAGCACGAGCGGGTCGCCGACCTGGTAGTCCTCGATCACGGCGCGGGCGCTCACGCCGGTGCGATGGTCGGTCAGTTCGAGGGACAGCCCACCTCGGTCGTCCCACCTGGTGAGAGGCAAGTCGTCGCCGCGGGACACCGGCGGGCGCAGGTGCGACGAGAATCCGACCCCCGGATCGTCCTGGCCTCCGAAGGCGCGTGTGACGTCGAGTTCGAATCCCTCGTCGGCTCCGATGGCGCGCGCCCTGCGCAGCGCCGAGTCGAGCATGTCGATGAACAGCTTGGGGTCGAGCTCCTTGGGTCGGAGCGCCATGCTCACCTGGAACAGGGCTCCGGTAATGCGCAAGGGGCGGGTCTCGCCGTCGACCGGTTCGCCGGTCATCTCGAGCAGGGACTTCCAGAGCGGCCGTCCTTCGACGGTCACCGTCTCGGTGGCGAGCGTTGCCAGATCGAGGTCGACCGTCGTGCCCTTGTCGGCGTCGACCGACAACTGGATCGACGTGTCGCCGATGGCCAGGACCTCCTGGGCGTCGGCGTCGCCACGGGAAAGCTGGTCGCCGACGTGCAGTTGCTCTTGCCATTCGATCGACGGGTCCTTCCACTCGGGTGCCTCGAGCACGTCCCCGACCTGGAACGCGCCCAACCGGCCCGGTTCGACCGCGGGCAGGGCGAAGAGGGTGATCACGAGGGCCGCGAATACCGCGAGGCTGATGGCGCGAGTCATGGCAGGAGGATAGCGGGGGGCGGGACCCGAACCCAGATCGCGCCCGAAGCAGCGTTCCGACCTTGGAAGGGGCCCCCGGAGGGCGCGGTCGCTACACTCCGGACCCGGCGCTGGGCTTCGACCCCTTGTCCCCGCGCCGCAACGCCATGACGTTCGCCCTCATCCAACCCCGTTTCGAAGATCCCACGGCGGCCTCGTCGGTGGGGGACGCCCTGCCCGGAGTCGCCATCGGCTTGGCGATCCTGGTCTGTGTGGCGGCCGGCGTCTGGCTGCTCACGCAGCTGCTGGCGCGGCTGAAGGAGGTCCAGGGCGCGCTCGGTTCGCTCGAGCGTCTGGACTCGATCGACACCCAGGTGCGCGCGCTGACCGATCAGCAGAAGGGCCTCGACCTCGCGCGCCTCGAGCACGTGCTGATCGACCTGCGCGACGCCCAGAAGCGGCTCGAGGAACGCCTCGTCGGCGCCGTCGAAGCCCAGGGCCGGGCGGCGTCCAGCGAGTCCGAACCGCCGCGTCGCGCCAGCCTGTCCGAGCGCGTCATGTCCCGCCTGCTCGCCATGGGCTTCGAGCGCATCGAGGTCCTGACGTCGCACGAGGACCTCGACGCGATCGGCGAGGGCGATGGTGACGTGCTGGTCGAAGCGCGCAAAGGCGGCGCGATGCACAAGGGGCGCGCCATCGTGAAGGCGGGATCCATCTCGGACGTTCGTCTGCGCTCCGCCTACGAGTCCTTTCCCTGAACGCGTTCGCGTGACTCTCCACCGACCTGGCGACCAGGTCGACCCTCGGTCCTCCCACCCGAACCCTCACCCGGCTCATGCCGGTTGATTCGAACCCGTACCTCCGATGACCACCGTCACCACCATCGATCGCCTCGGCGACCACACCGGCCAAACCGTCACCTTGCGCGGCTGGCAACACAACCGCACCGGCAAGGGCAAGATGATGTTCCTGACGATGCGCGACGGCACGGGCTTCGTGCAGTGCGTCGTGAAGAAGGGCAACGTCGACGATGCGACTTTCGAAGCCCTGAGCGGTGCGGGTCAGGAGTCGAGCATGACCCTGACCGGCGAGGTCAAGGCGGACGACCGCGCCCCGGGCGGTTTCGAGATCGTCGCGAGCGCCGCCGAGGTCCTGCAGTCGGTTCAGGACTACCCGATCACGCCCAAGGAGCACGGCGCCGACTTCCTCCTTTCGCGCCGCCATCTGTGGCTGCGCTCGAAGCGCCCCTGGGCGGTCATGCGCATCCGCGACGCGGTCATCACCGCGATCCGCAACTTCTACGACGAGCGTGGCTTCGTCTGCATCGACTCCCCGATGTTCACGCCCGCCGCGTGCGAGGGCACCAGCAACCTGTTCGCCGTCGATTACTTCGGCGAGGAGAGCGCGTACCTGACGCAATCCGGCCAGCTGTACGCCGAGGCCTCGGCCGCCGCGTTCGGCAAGGTCTACTGCTTCGGCCCGACGTTCCGCGCCGAGAAGTCCAAGACGCGCCGGCACCTGACCGAGTTCTGGATGCTCGAGCCCGAGGTCGCCTTCGCGGACCTGGACGAGGTCATGCAGCTCGCCGAGGACATGATCGTGTACGTCGTCGGACAGGTGCTCGAGCGCCGCAAGCCGGAGCTCGAAGCTCTCGACCGCGATCTGTCGAAGCTGACCTGCATCCAGGGCAACTTCCCGCGCATCACGTACAAGGAAGCCTCGAAGATCCTGCTCGAGCACCCCGACTCCGAGTTCGTCGCCGGCGACGACTTCGGTGCGCCGGACGAGACGATCCTGTCGGCGATGCACGATCAACCGGTGCTGATCACGAACTACCCCAAGTCCGTGAAGGCCTTCTACATGAAGGAGGATCCCGAGGATCCCAGCCAGGTCTTGTGCGTCGACATGATCGCGCCCGAAGGCGTCGGCGAGATCATCGGCGGTTCGCAGCGCGAGGAGAACATGGACAAGCTCCAGGAGGCGATCGATCACCACGAGCTGCCGATGGACGAGTTCCAGTGGTACCTCGACCTGCGCCGCTTCGGCTCCGTCCCGCACTCGGGCTTCGGACTCGGGCTCGAGCGCACGGTTGGTTGGATCTGCGGACTCGAGCACGTGCGCGAAACCGCGCCGTACCCGCGCATGATGGGGCGGATTCGACCCTAGCCTGGATCCTTCACCGAACGCGGCGCACTGCGGAATGGCTCGTTCTCGGCCGGATCTCTATCCGCCATCTGCGCGTCGCGGCTAAGGCAACCGGGGCAGGTCGGTCGTCGCCGACTTGCCCGCCAAGCCTTCGCGCAGGAAGGCGAGCAGCGCGGCTTTGTCCTGCGCGTCGAGGCCCAAGGGCTTCAAGTGCTCGGACAACTCCGGGTGGGTCCGTCCGCCGGCGTCGTAGTACTCGATGACGTCTTCGAGCGAAGTCAGACTGCCGTCGTGCATGTACGGCGCCGTGGCGGCGACGTTGCGCAGCGAGGGCGTACGGTACTTGCCTGTGGCCGAGTCCTCGGCATCCGGTTCGGCGCCCGCGATGCCTGCGTTCCAACCGATGCCGGTGTTGTGGGACAGGCCGTCCGACAGGTCGAGGCCGGAGTGGCATTGCGTGCAACCCGCCTGGCCTTGGAACAACGCGCGCCCGACCTCGGCCTGCGGGCTCATGCGGTGTCGCTCGCGCTCGTCGAGAACTTCGTTCATGTGGCGGATGGCCCCGGGGTGACCTACGAGCTCCGCGGGATCGTCGAAGGCGAGCGCAGCGACCTCGTAGTCGTTCGGGCTGCCGCCCGAGAGCAGCGTGCGCTGGAACGCGGACAGTGCCGAGCTGATCGAGTCGACGTCGATCGGCACTCCGAAGATCGCAGCGAACTGCAGTCGATAGCCCTCGACGTTCTGGAGTCGCTCGATGATGTGCGGAAGGTGCGCGTACATCTCGGTCGGACTGGTGAGCGCCTCGAGCGTGCGCGCTTCCAGAGGATGTTCCGGGCTCTCCTCGAGCAGCAGGTTCACCAAAGCGGGAGCATCGAGTCCGGGATGTCCTGGGCGTCGTCCGAGCGGAACGTCGCGTCCTCCCGACCAACCGAACTCAGGATCGTGACACGTGGCGCACGAGGACTGTCCGTGGCGCGAGAGTCGCTTGTCGAAGAACAACTGCCGACCGAGCTCGACCTTGGCCTGCGTGAGCGGACGGTCGGCGGGAAGGAACGTGCTCAGGTCCGAAGGAAGTCCCACGAGGGATTCCGGCACGAACGGCTCGTGCACGTCCTGGTTCGCCAGCCAGCCCAGCACGGTCTCGACCGGGAGGGATCCCGGACGAACGCGATCCGCGGTACGCCGGTCGGCGAACGGATTGGGAGCGAACAGGGCTCCGATCAAGAGGCAGCAGAGGAGTGCGCGAACCATGGGGGAGAGATCCGCCCCAGGTTACAACGGAGAAACCAGTTCCGGGGAGCTCGCACGTGGCGGGCCAAGGTTCGAGTGCTCGCCACGAACCGCACGCAGCGGCCCCCGACTCAGTCCTTCGCCAAACGCATGGCAGCTTCGTAGGCGGCCGCCTCGTTCATCTGGTGCTCCCAGGAGCCGTCGGGTCGGAACGTCAGCGGCGTCCCCAGGGCCTCGCTCAAAGCCCCGGACGCGTGGCGCTTGGCCCAGAACAGCGTCGTGACCCGTTCCCAGTCGGGCGGATCCTCGGCCTGGGCGGGCGTCTCGGCGCGGAGCACGCGGATGAGGAAGGGGGCCACGGAGCGGTCCCCGTGGGCCAGGGCGGCGGATGCGCAGGCGATCCGCACCTCGAGATCGGGATGCGGCGCGGGACCCGCAGCGAGGGCGGCCAGGCGTTCGACCTGGTCCCCGGCGAGCGTTCGATGTTCGAGCGCATCGGCACACACGATCGCGGCCGCGTCCCAAGGGCGCCCCGGAGCGTCGCGTCGCAGTTCGAGGTGAGCCAGCATCACCTGCGAACATGCGGGCCGCGGATCGTGGGCCAGAAGCACCGAGGCGCGCGCAGCCCGTTCGTCCTGGCCAGCGAGCGCAGCGTCAAGCTCTTCCAAGTCGGCGGCCGTCCACTCCGGCTTGCGCGCGGTGAGGCGCAGAGCGACGTCCTCGAACTCGCGCCGGGTTGCGGTGTCCCACCTGGACGGCAGGGTCCGGGCCGTCACCGTGGCCGGCACGTGGGCCTTCCCCGACGACGAATTCGACTCCGGCGCGCAGGACGCGACGAGGACGAAAAGGACGAGCGGGGCGAGTCGAATACGCACGCCCGGATGCTAACCGCGATCCGGGCGTTCGCGAACGATCATTGCTGCGTGGGCACGAAGGCGCGCACTCCCGCACCGTCGGCGATCCACAGCCGGCCTTCGGAGGCACGGGCGCTAGGGGCTTCCCAGGCGAGGTAGGACCAATCGCCCTTGCGGACGACGGCGTATCCCTCACCGTCCTCGTGACGAATGCGGAAGGCCTCGTCCTCGACGTCGACGGTCCATGCCTTGTTGAAGCGGCTCGTGAAGCTCTGGCCTTGATTCGCTTCGCGGCGACGCAGGACCTGCATGCCGCATTCGGATCCGAAGCGGTAATCGGAATCATCGACCAACAGGTTCTCGATGCTCTCGGCGCGTTCGATGCGGGGCCGAAGTCCTTCGTCCCACAGCGCGACGCGCCCATCGCTCAAGCGCAACTGGACGTTGCGGCTGGTGGGGGTCGGGCCGACGGTCGGAGGCGCCCCGAGTTCCCACGGGCCTTCCAGCTCGCCGCTCTCGGCGTCCACCATCCAGGCCGTGCCGTCCTCGGCCACGACCAGCAATTCACCCTTGCGACGAGGCACGAAGACCGGCGCGCGCATGATGCCGTCGAGGCGCTTGAGGTCGCGCGACCATCGCGTCTCGCCGTTCGGTCCCATGCGAACCAGTCGTCCACGACGGTCGACCAGGACGTGGTCGTCGGCGACCGCGACCGGAATGGCATCGACGCGTCCGTCGGTCTTCCACGCACGCTCGGGCACGCGGGAGAGGATCAGGAACTGGTTGCCCGGACGCGACATGGAGAGCTTGCGCGGGAGCGATCCCTCGATCGTGAAGGTCAGGGACACCTCTTGGCCGATCTGCGACTCCATCGTGAAGGGCGTCCTGAATTCGCGGCCGGTGGACGTGACGACCGTCGCGCCGTTCGGGAACGAGGTCACTTCGAAGGGGAGCGAGTACAGATTCGGCTCCTCGAAGTTCTCGTTCAGGATCTCGATCGCCTTCTTGTGGTTGCCGTCGGTGGCCAGCTCACGGGCTTCCAGCACGGCCTCGTGCTGACGCTCGACGTCCTGGATCTCGGGCCCGAGCACTGAGAGCACCCGGTCGTCCCCACCCAACTTCAAGAGGTCGTCGTACACCTCGAGCGCGCGACCGAAGTCACCACTCTTGACGAGGGCTTGGGCTTGCTGCAAGAGGCGATTCTGTTCCGCCATCGTCTCGCGACCGAGACGCGAGTTGATGATCTTCTCGCGCTCGTCCTTGCGGCCGCGAGCCTTCGATTGCACCAACTCGAGCTGGGTCTTGAGGCTCTGGACCTCTTCGATCTTCAGTTCTTTGGGCGTGAGGGCAGCCAGCAACGTCTGCGCTTCCTCGTGAACGTTGTTCTCACCTCGCAGCTGGACCGGGAGGCCTTCGACCACCGGGCCCAGGTCGTCAAGACGCTTGTCGAGCTGGACGGTGATGCCCTCGTAGAGGTCACTCCGCAGGGGCCAGTTGCCTTGAACCAGTTGCAGTCGCGGCGGCAGCGGCAGTGCGCGGATGAGCTCGAGCGCATGGACGACGTCCCCCTTGGAAGCCTCCACCTGAGCCTCGTGGTAGAGCTCGAGCCAACCGTTGCGCAGGACGATCTCGTCCAAACGCTGTTGTTCTTCGATCGAGGCGCGCAGGGCTGCGACGTCCGGGTGATCGTCGTTGCCGAAGTTCTCGCGCAGGGAAACCATCGCCATCATGGGGTCGCCCAGTTGTTGGCGGACCTCCTGAATCTTGCGATTCCAGACGTTCTCGCGGTAGACCTGGACGATCGCGGCGGAGCCAAGCAGCGTCGTGCCCGCCAGGGACACGAGCAGGTTCTTGCGCAGTCGCTTGGCACCCGTCGTGGTGCGGCGAGCCCGGCTGAGCAGCGCCCGTGCATCGCGGTTGCGCGGGTCGGCTTCGATCAACGCTCGCAGCGGACCGACGGCGCGGTCCGACTGGCCGCGATCGATCATCTGCTGGGCCGCCGTCACGATCCAGGGCCCGGCCTCGGCTTCCCGTCCGGCGGTCAACAGTCCTTGACCCAGTTCGAGCTGCAGCGCCATCGTGTCGGGCTGCTTGTGCGCAGCCATGACCAGCAAGGGCGCGGAGCGAGCCGGGTGATCGGCTTCACGGAAGTCGCGCGCGAGGTCGAGCAACTCGCGCACGTTCGGGCGCTCTTCGTCGTTCGTCTCGGCGAACTCGACCGCCATCTTGTGCAAACGCGACAGTCGGTCCGAGCGACTGACGCGGCACGCCTCGCTCCAGTGCACGACAGCGGTGGAGGGGTTCTTGAGCGTGTGGTCCATCCGTCGCAAGAGCACCCGAACGCGTTTCGCGGGCAGGCCCTTTAGCGCGGCGGTCAAGCGACCGGAGATCCACTCGTTGGCCAACGCCTCACAGGCGTCGGGGTGCAACGGACCCGGCGCGCCATCGCGGCACCAGGCGTTCAGGCGTTGGGCCGCGCGCGAGTAGTTCTTGGCGCGCAGTTCGCTGAGCGCCAGGAACAGCGTCTCGTCCGAGATCGCGAAGCGTGCGGCGCCCGAGCGGACCAGAGGACCCAGTCCCAAGCGCACCTGACGGATCGGCCAGCCGATCCGATCGGCCAGTTCGCGCAGCGTCGTCGACCCATCGATCTGCTCGACCAGCCGTGCCGGCGCGTTGGTCTGGATCGACTTGTCCAGCATGACCGGAATGACGTCGTCGGCCAGCTCGGAGGTCTCCGGGAAGCCCGTCAGTTCATCCGAGATCCGTGCGTACTCGAGCAGTAGGAACTCGATCTGCGTGCCCTGGATCGGAAGGTCGAACGCATCCGATGTGCCCTCTTCCATGCCTTTCGGCAGGTCCGCCGGTTCGAAGCGGAAGTGCACGCCTCCGCCGTCGAGCAGTTGATACAGGATCTCCAGGCGCCCAGCTTTGGCGATCTCGCCCATGCGCAGCAGGTCGACGCGTTCCGCATCGTCCCCCGCGTACGCGTCCCGAACGCGGTCGCGCCAGAACTCGCTGTTGTCGCCTTCGTCCGGCAGGAGGTAGACCTTGCCGTTGCCGAGCCCCAGAACGGAGCGCAGGCCCCGCTGGGAGGTCAAGGTCAACAGACCTTCTTTGCGGCCTCGTGAAAGGCCTTGCAGCAGCTCGGCAAGGCCAATACCGCGGACGTCACCCTGGAAACTCATGGGGCGGGGATCGTGGGTCGAGAGGAATGGGGTCGATGGACTCCCCACGGAAGTGGGATGTCCTGCGATTCTTCGACCCTCGGTCCCGCCAGCCTGAATCCGGTCCTGCGAATTCGACCTAGCCGCGCTCGTTTCGCAGGCGATCCTCGATCCTGGCCCTGTCCTGGGGGGTGTCCAGATCTTCCAGCACCGCTTCGGAGTCCACTTGGATGGACAGCAGGGGCTCGGCCGAGGCTCTCAGGTCGCGCAACGGACGGTCCGGATCGAACCCTGCCAGCGCCCGGAGCAGGTCCCTGCCGACCACGATCGGATGCCCGAAGCGGCCGCTGGTGTGCCGCGGAGCCAGCCAGCCGAGCGGGGGGGATTCCGCCCGAGTCCAAGCCTGGCGCAGGGCCAGGAACACGCTCGCCGGGACCGCGGGGCAATCGACGGGGGCCAGCAGGAGATCCCGGTCCTCGCGCTCCAGCAGGGCACGCGCGATCGACCCCGTTCGACCCGCCGCCCAATTCGGGTGTGCCACGACGTCGACGTCGTTCGGGGCCGCGGCCGAGATCGCCTCGAAGTCGGGGCCGGCGACGACGAGCGGCCTCGGGTCGTGCCCGGCGTCCGCGCTGAGGATGCGCTGCAACACCGTCACGCCATCGAGGGGCGTCAGCGCTTTGCAGCGACCCAGACGCGACGAGGCCCCCGCGGCCAGGACGACCAATGCGGGTTTCACGAACCGATCCAGCGGTCGTAGATCGCGAGGGCGCGCTCGGTGTCCTCGGTACCTTCGATCAGAGCGCGCCCGTCCGGGAACACCGTCATGCGGAAGCCGTCCGCGGCGAAGCGCAGCAAGGGACCGGCGCGGTTCACGTCCTGGGCCGTCGACGTCAACCGTTCCGTCAACCGATCCAGGTCCGGGCGCTGCCCGCGTGCGCGCACTTGCACGGTGTTGCGCCCGCAGAGGGAGACGGCGGTGTCCGCGGCGGGTGCTTCGAGGAACGGGAACTCACGTCGACCGCAGCAAGGGCAGGCCTCCGCGCGCGGGAGCGCGATGCGCCGCACATCGCCGTGCCACACATCCAACTCGATCAGCGCCGGTTCGAACTTCGCCGGGTCCGCGAGCAAGCGCATCGCCAACCCCGCTTGCATGGACGCGACGGCGCCGACCGCAGGCAGGATCACGCCGGCCGTGTCGCACGTCGGCAGCACACCGCTGGGCGGCGGATCCGGGAACACGCAGCGCATGCAGGGTCCCACGCCCGGACGCACGGCGAGGATCAGACCGCCCGCTCCGACGACGCCGCCGTAGATCCACGGCACGCCTTCCCGCACGCAGTAGTCGTTGATGAGGTAGCGCGTCGCCAGGTTGTCGGTGCCGTCGAGCACCAGGTCGCAACCCTGCGCCAACGTCGTCAGGTGATCGGCGTCGAGGTGCAGAGCGTGCGTCTCGAATCGCGTGGGCCCACCGATCCTTTCCAGGCTCTCGAGCGCCGCCTCGACCTTCGGCGTGCCCTCGCGCGCGTGGCGATCCTCGAACAGAACTTGGCGCGGCAAGTTCGTGACCTCGACGACGTCGCGATCGACCAGCACCAACCGACCGATGCCCGCCCGCGTGAGACTCTGGGCGAGCACGCCACCGAGGGCGCCGCAACCGACCAGCAGGACGCGCGCATCCTCGAGGCGTGCTTGCCCCGCGTCCCCGAGAGGAGCGAAGCGAGCCTGACGTTCGAAGCGCGACGGGGAACTCATGGCGAGATGCGGATCAGGAGAACAGGAACCAGGCGCCGACCGCGACGCCGAGCAGGAGCGCGAGCCCGAGGATCAGCCACGGCAAGAGCGCCTTCAGGTCCGAGTCCGTCGTGTCGTCGATCTCGACCCAGTTGAAGTAGCGTTTGGTGTGCCCTTCGATCTCGGCGCCGCAGTGCGGGCACGAGGTGGTGGAGGCGTCGTGGGGGATGACGCCATCGCACTCGAGACAATAATGATTGCGCTCCTCACCGCCCTCGGCCACGCCCGGCGCTTTGGAGCGCTCTCGGTAGTAGTCGATGGCCGCCTGATTCTCGGTGCTGCGGGACCGCGTCCAGTGGTGCTCACCCATGTTCCCCAGGCTCGACGGGGGAGGCTGGGGCTTGCCTTCAGGCCCGGACGTGCGCCCGGGGTGGGGCGGCTTGTCCTGGGGCCCGTTGGAAGGACCGTCGGAAGGACCATCGGAGGGCCCAGGAGGTAGGGAGGAGGGCTCGGACATGTGAGACCCAAGGGTACCGGTGCAGGACGGGCTAGGCGCTCCCCCTCTGGAGACTGGCCTACTTCGCTCCGCACGGATGCAGCTTCGTACCCTGGAGGCCGTCCATGGAGTTTCGAATCCGAGGAAACCGCGCTGGCGGCCCAGGAGTCAGGGCTCCGCAGGATTGCGGAGCGAGCTAGGCCAGTCTCGCTGGTCTGGGCCGATGGAGACTTTCATGGACACCCAACCCCGGACCGCCGCCGAATCCGTCCCGACCCACCTGATCGGCTCCCGCCCGGCCCTCTCGGCCCAGCCGCGTTTCCAGCGGCCCGAGGCCCGATCCGGACCCCAACGGACCCCCGTGGCCGTTCCTCCGGTCCTGTTCACCGGCCGGATCGACGATTCCACCGGGGAGCCCGAGGCCTTCCTGCGTCCGGCCGCCCCCGTCCAACCCGACCGCACCCCCTACGGCACCCTTCGGATCTCCGGTCCGGGTCGCAAGGAGCGCGCCTACCAGGAACGCCTGGAGAGCCTCGAGGTCGAGGCGGAAGCGCTGCGTGCCCATCGGGTCCAGGCCGAGATCGAGCTCGAGGTGGCCCGCCGCGTTGAGCGCGGAACGAGTCGCTTCGTGGATCGTCTCGAGGCCCAAGTCACCGAGGCTCAGGAGCAGACCGAGGTCGTTCGCCAGCAGAAGAGCCGGTTGTTGATCGCCCTCGGTGCCGAGCTCCGCGAATCGGAGCGCCTGCGCGAGGCGTTGGTCGATGCCCGGAGTCAGCTGGCCCGGATCGCGGCCAAGCCCGAACCGGAGCCGGTTCCGCGCGGGTTCTGGGCTCGCTTGACGGGCACCTCCAGGGCTCGCTCCGAGCGCTGACCCTGCCCGTTTCGCGGGTGTCCCCCGACCAGAAAAGGCGTCCATCGCGCGCGGACTGGGGATCCGCTCTTGACAATCGATGGGCGTGAACCGATCTTCCTCGTCCCAGCCGGTCTTCGACCTGCTGGGGACTCGACTGGTGGGTGTAGCTCAGTTGGTTAGAGCGCCGGTTTGTGGTACCGGAGGTCGCGGGTTCAAGTCCCGTTACCCACCCCAGTCGAGACCCGGAACGGGTCTCCCGCACGCAGGACCACGGCGTGCCAGGCGTTCCCCGACTTCCTCCGGTGGAACCCCAACGTTCCCCGGAAGTCGGAGTCGCTTGGAGCCGGAGAGCGGCATCGCACCGCCTCGATCCCATGCGGCGTTCACGGCCAGAATGGATCGGAGCGCGCACCGCTTCGCAGTCCACGCCCCGTTCCATCGTTCGGGCTCAGCCCGTTCCTCGAACCGGATCTAGATCCCGACCAGGTCGCGTGCCTTCTGCATCTCCGATGCCAGTTCCGTGTCGAGCTCCGCGAGGTCGCCGGCGCACAGGTCGGTCAACTCGTACGCCGCATCCGAGATCTCGTAGACGATGCGGCTGGCGTCCTCGTCGCCACAGGCCGCCCGGGCGAGGGCTTCGGCCAGGTGGATCGTGCCGGCCAGCGCCGGGTCGTTCTCGGCGTTCTGCGGTTCGTGGTGGTAACGAATCGTGTCGACCAGAACATCGGGCAGCATCCAGCGGCTCGACAGACGCGCGCCGATCTCGGCGTGATGCATGCCGATGACGGACTTCTCCGCCTGAAGTCGCGAGCTCCCGTTCGCCATCTGATCTTGAACCTGCGCGGTCTCGTCCCCGTAGAAGCGATCGAGGACCAGGTGTCCGACGTTCTGCAGCAGACCCGCGGTGTACGCGCGCTCCGGATCCGTCCGACGGTGATGACGCGCGATGAGGCGCGCGGCGATGGCGTTCGTGACGCACTGCTCCCAGAGGTTGTACTGGGACGTGCCGGTGGCCTTGCCGTGGTCCTGGAAGTAGTTGCCGGCGCTCGAGGTGAGCACCAGGTTGGTCAACGTGCGCACGCCCAGCATGTTGCCGGCTTCGTGCAACGAGGCGATCTCGCGCTGGAAGCCGTAGTAGGCCGAGTTGCAGAGCTTCAGCACCTTGCCCGTCAGGCCAGGGTCGGTCTGGATCAACGTGACGAGATCCTCGGGGACCGTGTCTTCGTTGGACGCGAGCGCGAGTACGGAGGTGGCCACCGTCGGGAAGGGGGCCAAGCTGCGCATGTCCGCAACGATGTTCTTGAGCTGGGTCGCCATGAGGGAGGGAGGTCTGGAGCGTGGAGCCTAGGGCCGGGAGATCTCTCCAACATCGGAGCACCGTCCTGCGGGTCTGAAACCAACTACGCCCCCCATGCCGGACGCCTCGATCTGGGATCCCGGAACGACGACGGCCCCCCCGCACGCGAGGACGTGCGAGGGGGCCGAGATTCGCGTTGGGACGCGGCGTGCTGACCGTCGGAATCCTCTAGCCGAACTTCATGTGACCGGAGCCTTCCCGATCGCCCAGGGCCTTCAAGCCCTTCTGGATCGCGTCGGCGTCCTGATTCACCACGGCCACCTGCAAGTTGAGGATGTCCTGGGCGAGGGCCAGGGCCTCCTGCCGGAAGGAGATCTTCCAGAGCGTCAACGCCGCGTCCTTGAGGTCGTCCGGATCCTCCGGCGGGTTGACCAGCAACGACATCGCCGCGGCTTCCGCCTGCACGAGGAGCGGCAGCAGCTCCTTGCTCTTCGGGTCCTTGGCCAGCTTGCGCACCTTGCCGATG
>TARA_R110002096_G_scaffold321309_4_pt1 | contig 29926 bp, 33 predicted proteins | sample TARA_R110002096 | Tara Oceans TARA_R110002096 (sample SAMEA4397295) | marine metagenome | biome: Polar Biome; feature: [DCM] deep chlorophyll maximum layer (ENVO:01000326); material: water (ENVO:00002006), including particulate matter (ENVO:01000060) such as... | depth 35 m
TTTATTGCGGTTGCAAATATACACGGCTTTTTTTATATCTCAAACGTTTTATATCTTTTTTTTGAAACATTTTTACTAAACAAACTTTTGGCGTTCTATCATATAAGTTGTGAGTATGTTATTAAAATCTTTATTAATATCTGCTTCTACATATTTAATTTTGTACTGTGCACATTTTAAACGTAATGCACTAAAATAATCGTCAACTGCTTTATTATAATTGGTTTTTATAGAATCCGCATACAGGTTAATATACTCGCCAGTTTCTACATCAATAAAGCGTTTAGGTTTGTTATCAAAATTAAACATCAACTCTTTTTCTTTATCAAAAACATGAAATAAAACGACTTCATGTTTATTATATTTTAAATGACGAAGCGCTTCAAATAACTTAACTTCATCTTCTAAAGTTTGAAACATATCGGTAAACAAAAAAATTAAAGAACGTCTGTGAATTTTTTCAGCAATTTGATGTAAATATTTATAAGTTTCTGTTTGCTTGTTTAAAGCTTTAGAAATAACAGCGTCACTTAATTGACTTAACAACATTTGATGGTGCCGTTCACTTCCTTTTTCAGGCGCATAGTAATCGTAATTATCACTATAAATACTCAACCCAACTGCATCGCGTTGCTTTTTTAAAATATGCATTAACGATGCCGAAGCTAATACCGAAAACCCAATTTTATTTAAACTATTAATGGAAAAAGACTCCATTTTTGGGTAATGCATCGAACTACTATTGTCTATAATAATGTGGCAACGTAAATTCGTTTCATCATCATAACGTTTGGTGTATAATTTATCTGTTTTAGCAAATAATTTCCAATCGATATGGCGCGTGCTTTCACCTTGATTATAAATTTTATGTTCCGCAAATTCAGCAGAAAACCCATGAAACGGACTTTTATGCATTCCAGCAATAAACCCCTCAACTACTTGCTTTGCTAGTAATTCTAAGTTTTTAAAACCTTCGGCTTTGTTGAGTTCGTTTTGTAAATTCATAAGTAAAAAGCCACACCTAGCCTCCCCGAAGGGGAGGAACACTCATGAGGTAAAAGTGTATTGTTAATATTTAAAGATTCATTTTAATAACCGGCAACCCACTTTCCACAACAGTGGCATTCCCCCTTCGGGGCATAGGGGCTGTTTAGGGGCTTATATCACTCCATCTACAATACCATAAGCGGCAGAATCCTCAGCACTCATCCAATGGTCACGATTAAAATCTTTCATCACTTTATCAAAAGTTTGCCCGCAATTATCTGCTAATATTTTTGCACTTAACTCTTTAGTAATTACTATTTCTTTAGCTGTAATCTCGATATCACTTGCTTGTCCACGAGCGCCACCACTAGGTTGATGAATCATTACACGTGCATGTGGTTGAATAAAACGTTTTCCTTTTTCTCCAGCCGATAAGATTATAGAACCCATAGATGCCGCAAAACCGGTGCAAATGGTAGAAACATCACTTTTTAAAGATTTCATACAATCGTAAATTGCGAAACCCGAAGTTACATAACCACCAGGACTATTAATATACAGATGGATATCTTTAGTCTCCAAAGCATCTAAATACATTAATCTATCAATAACGTGTTTTGCAGATTTATCATCTACCTGTCCCCACAAAAACACTTTACGAGCTTCAATCAATTTGCTATCTATAGCATCTTGTACTTTTATTTCTTTACTCATTTTTAGTTTTAATTTATTATAATATTCATCTAAAATAAAAAAAGGTTCGCCATAACGACAAACCTTTTCAATTTTCTTTTTCTTTATCTTCTATAAAAGTCCGTCAATAGCATCTGTATAAGCATTTTTAGGTGCTACACCTACTTGACGACCAACAACCTCACCATTTTGAAAAACCAAAACTGTAGGTATGTTACGCACACCATATTTTGCAGCAAACTCTTGATTAGCATCAACATCTACCTTACCAACAACAGCTTTACCTTCATATTCTTCACTAATTTGCTCAATAATCGGTCCAACCATTCTACATGGTCCGCACCAAGCAGCCCAAAAGTCAACTAATACTGGTTTATCGCTTTTTAATACTGTTTCTTCAAACATTGCATCTGTTATTTCTAATGCCATAATATTTATATTTTAATAAGTTCTTGATTCATTTCAATTACACAAAATTAGTCAAAAAAAACTCTAAAGCTTACAAGCCATCAATTTGTTTTCCTTATACCTTTATTGTTTGAGGTTATTTAGTTCATTTATATGGGCGCATCCACCCAAAAAAAGGGTGGTCGGGCTATCCGCTATATCTTTCTGCGAAGCAGTCCAGAACTCGCTTCAAGATCTTATCAAACAAGTTACTTAATTTAAGTATCAAATTCAGTTTTCAAAAGCGTCGCATAAAGGATGCCGCTTCTATCCCTTGCGCAGGCTCATAACGCCAAACAAAATCACAATTAAGCAACTAAAAAGTTGCATATATCAAATTCTTATTATAATTTAGCAACCATAAAGTTGCATAATAATCTAAAAACAAATATAATTATGAAAGATTCAATCAAAAAAGAAGTGGTGTTTAACCACGCCATAGATAAAGTATGGAATGCCATTTCAAAAGCCGAAGAAATCTCTACCTGGTTCATCCCAGCCGATTTTAAAGCCGAAAAAGGATACAAATACACATTTACATCACCACCAAACGAAAAAGGTTGTACCGTTATTAGCGGAGAAGTCAAAGAAGCGAACCCATACCTATTAATTTACACGTGGATGGTAGCAGATACCAAAACCGAAACCACTGTAAAGTGGCAACTAACCGCAACCTCAAACGGCACAAAGTTAAACTTAGAACATTCAGGTATTTCAAACTACGCAGGCGAAACCGCAGTTGCCATGTTCGAAAGTTTCAACGCAGGTTGGAACAATTGTATTTCTGGTTTAACAAGCTATTTAAAAGAAACAGTTAATGCAGGATAAAATAACCAAACTTTTTAAAGCCATTGCAGACCCAACAAGGCGTGACATCTTTCACGCCTTAGTCATTGCAACCTCTGCATTGTCTATTACACAAATCTCAAATCAGTTTGAAATGACAAGGCAAGGCGTTACCAAACATATTAAAACTTTGGAAGACGCTGGTTTGGTAAATATTGATGCTCAAGGACGAGAACGTTTCTGCAATGCAAACCCGAAAGAGTTACAAGAAGTGAACAAATGGATTAAATTCTATGAGCAATTCTGGGATGATAAATTAGGTAGTTTAGGGAATTATTTGGATGGTAAAGCTTAAAAATAATTCTTTCATTATTAGACCCGAAGAAAATTTTTCAAACGAAAAGTAATGACGAGGTGCTATGTCATTCAGAACGAGGTACGAAGTGAAGAATCTCATCTTTTAAAATTTAAAGAGTCTTCGGCTACGCCTCTGAATGACAAAACATGTTTTTTTATTAATTGATAATCATTTGTTTAAAAAACGTCAATGGTAAGACATTGGACGTAACAATCTCATAATTTAAAATAAATAGTGAAAATATTTTATTTAGTTAGGATTCCTTACTATGTTTGTATCAAAATATTAATTTAAAAAACAATCATGATGAGTAAATCAATTTTTTATCACGCAGGTTGTCCTGTTTGCATAAGCGCAGAACAAAACATTGTTGAATTAATAGGAAAAGACAATGTAGACATTGTTCATTTTGGTGAAGATGCCTCAAGAATTTCAGAAGCTGAAAACGCTGGTGTTAAATCTGTTCCGGCCTTAGTAACTCCAAACGGAAATGTACTACACCTCAACTTTGGTGCTTCTATGGAGGATGTAAAAGGGTAATATTTTAATTTATTTAGTAAGGATTCCTAATTTAAAATCAGTATTATGAAAGTTTCCGTTTGGGATACATACGTTAAAAGAGAAGATGGTAAATTAATGCATTTTGATATTCTAGTATCTGATGCTTTAAATGATGAAAAAACTATCTTTAATTATGGTATTAAATATTTAAAGAGTAGGTCTTTTAAAACAGAAGGATTAACATCTAATGAATGTAAATTCTGCCATATAGAACAAGCTCCTGATGATATTATAGAACAAATAAACAACCAAGGGTACTTTATTATTGAAATGGAAAATTGTAATTAATTTAATTGGGATGACTAACTTTATCCCGCTAAATGCGGGACTTTTTTATAATGAGCAAAAGCATATTCAATCCAAACCAGCAAGAAACGAACATTTCTAGTAAAATTGTTGCTGGACTTGAACGTGTTTCCGAGGCTTTTAAAGTTTTACTTTGGGAAAAGGCGAAATTGTTAGGATTAAGTCCTATTCAAATTCAGATTTTAATCTTTATCAAATACCATAAAATTGAATTTTGCAATGTGAGTCATTTGGCTAAAGAATTCAATGTTACTAAACCAACTATTAGTGATGCTGTTCGGATTTTGGATAAAAAAGAATTGATTCAAAAAGTGTATTCATCTTCAGACAGTAGAAGTTATGCGATTCAATTATCAGACTCTGGAAAGTCCATCGTTTCTAAAATCGAAAACTTTGCGCACCCGTTAAAAAATCAACTTAACGGGATTGATAATGATGACTTAGAGCAAACCTTTCAAACCTTAAGTCAGCTCATATATAAGCTAAATCAAATAGGTATTCTAACGGTTCAACGCACTTGTTATGCTTGTAAGTTTTATCAAAAAAACGACAATATCCATTATTGTAATTTATTAGAAAAAGAATTATTGAATTCTAAGATTAGGATTGATTGTAATGAGTTTGAGGGAAAGTAAAATTTAACTTATCTATTTAAGCCTATCAGGATTTTTACCTAATTTTTTAGATTCAGAAGTTACTCGCCTTTCTAATTTTTTAATATCTTCCTCTGCCGGTAATTCTTCTGGCTTAATACCTCTATCCATTAATAAACCTCTAACGCCTTTATTATTTCTTACATGTTCTACCGAAATACTATTCCCTTTTGTTAATCCTTTTTCTTTAGTATTAAAAACTGTAATTTCAGTAGCAAAATCTTTAGCCTTTATAGTAATCGTTGGCAAAAAAAATCAGCTAAAGCCCTGCTTTGAGGAACATTTAACTTTTTTTTCATTTCTCTAGTTGACCTTCCAAATAAAGCTTGATCTCTTTTGCTCCTTATTAAACCGAAATTCTTGTCAGTTCCAGTTCTTTCATGAATTAATTCCGATAATTCTTTTTCAGAAAGCGTCAATTTTTGTCTCGCTTGTAAGCGCTCCCAATCTTTAATACGTTGTTCGATTAATTCAAATTTCCTCATTTGAATCGCAAAATAATTTTGAGCAAAAGCTATTTGTTCTTTTCTGGGGTCTCCGTTTTGAGCAATAAGGTAGCATGCATATCTTGTTAGCATTACATCTTCTATTTCTCTACTACTTCCTGAACCAATCGGCACCATTTTCCCGACGTCAGCAAAATGGTCTAGTATTTTTTACTTAGTTTATCATTTGATGGCAGTAGTCCAATAATTTTTTTCGCTTTTAAATTAAGATTATGATAACTTCACATCACTAATAATTCTGGTGTTACAAACAAATTGCTTTCTCTATTGAAATCACTACTATATTTTATAAAAGTTTTGTAGTCTATATTGGTTTTACAGTAATATTCCTTTACTGCATCAATCAAACTTTTAATTGATTTAATTTCAAAAGAACACTCGTCTTCCTTATTATTTGATACAACAAATCCAAAAATATTTATACACTTTAAATTTAAGCTTGTAAACGATTTATTATCATTAATTAACTCATTTTTTTCTTGAAAAAACTTTAATAATTCTTCTTTTTCCATTTTAATTGTTTTTTGATTGATATGTAAAATTACAACCGTTATTTCTAGTATGAAAAAACGTTAATCTCAGTTTTATATATGAAAATCGAACAAATGAATTTGGAAGCTATTTTCAAGTTATTTATACTTTCTGCTATTTGTGTTATCTAAAACAAAAACAATAATTTCAACAAAAACCCTCGTAGGCTTTACCCAAAAACTATTTTGAAATCTTTCAACAAATATTGGTGAATATTTATAATATTTAGACACAAACCATTTACCTAAAGTGTATTTTAAAAGAATTTTATCCCTAAAGACTCTTAAAATGATAACTTTTGGATGATTATAGTCTTCATAGACCATTGTTGCTATGTAACAGCCTTCATTTTTGGGGGCATATTTACCCGTTTTATGCCTTCTATTTATTTCGTCAAAACTTTTATACTGGTCTTGTAATTGCATTAAAACTTCAAATCTCTTTAATCGGCTAGTACTCTTAATACCTTCAATATAGAAATGATACTTTTCCCTTAATTTTTCTAATTCATCAATTGATTCAATATTATTTTTTAAAAAAGTAAAATCAAATTCTGGACATTGATTAGTTACTGCTAGATACAATTCTAAATATATCTCATCTTTATCTGTTAAAAATATTTCTACATACTTTTCTCCATCAAGAAATTCACATTTAAGATTATTATCAACAATAAAATCTCCGTTTATATAATTGAAACTAGTGAGTTTATAAGGAAGTTCCTTTTTTTCATTTTCCCTAAATAGCCGATAAGTTCTTATATGGCCATAGCTGCTTTTAGACAAACCCAATCTACCACGAACTTCACTATAATATATGTGTGACTGCTCATGAAAGTGAATTATATTATTTTTTGGATTAACCTCAAAATGATCAAATTTAAATTCAATTATTTCTTTACCATTGACATCTATTAACCCAATCTTTTCTTTTGTCCCATATTTAGTATTTTTTTTAGATGCAACAATTCCAAAATCATCATGAGCTTCTAATGCTCTCATATTCAATGACAATTCGCTATTATTAAAATCTGTTAACATGAAATTATTTTCTTGACTAATTAAATACAGTCCATTTCTAAACCTATACAAGTAATTAATTCTTTCTTCTATTACTCCTTTTCTATTAATAAAAACAACTCCCTTGCTAGTTACATCATGAATAAAGTGTTTCTCTCCATTAAAGTTAATTATACCATTTTTATCCTCAAATCCTTTTACATGCTGGTAAACTTGAGTTTCAATTGCCTCTTTTCCATATATACTACAAAGTTTCTTGACAGAATGTTTAGAGTTTAGAAAACATATAAACCAGTATAAATCTACCTCTGTCTTTTCATCTTTTATAAAATAATAACCATTTTCAAACCTATCCTGATATGAAATATTTTCATCTGAAAATTCAATGTTAACTAAATTCAAAAAATAAGGAAGTTCACTTTTAACTTTTTTTTGATAAAATATTTCAAATTCCTCTTCTAATAACCTTAGGGAATTTCTTGAATAATCAAAAAAATCATTAATTGTATTGCAATTTCTTTTAAGTTTAAAGAATTGCAATACAAACTTTTCGGCAAATTCTTTATTATTGGAAACTACATTAATATTTTCCTCATTAGTTGAAGCACTATAAGTCCAATTATAAGAACCGTTTATAATCGTTTTACCATCAATAATACAAAATTTATTATGCATTAACTTTCTAGAAAGAAAAACTTCAGCCCCATTATAATACAACTTTTCAAAGAGTTGTTTTTGATTAATATGGTCATCATAGATTATAATTTTCACATTAACACCTCTTCTAGACAGCTCTTCAACTTTAGAAAGTAATTTGGTATCTGTAAACCAAGCAACTGCAATTTTTAAATCAAATTCACATTGGTCTAATGTTTCAATTATTCTTTCCCTTATATTCTCAAAATATACTTGTGAATTCATAAATTGGTTTTCGGTATTTATAATTTAATGTTCGTTCCATCTGTAAACATTTGCAAGATGTTTTAATAATATTTCTAACAATATCGCATCTACATCAGTATTAAACTTATTTAAAAAATCTGATCCATATTTTTTATGAAAATTAGTTAAAAGGTTTTTGTACTTTGACTCTACCTCATCCATAAGCTGGATATAAGTTTTATTAGTGATATCGATATTAAAATACTCGAAAATAAGTTTTGCTGCTTCAAAATCACTGAATTTAGAAAAATCTATATTAACTCTACTCATTCTATGATTATTTAGAATTAATGTATATCAATTTACCCATACCATATTTAGTTATTTGATTATAAACATAGTAAGTTTTTGATTGTTTTCTGAAACCGCTCTTTTTTGGGAGTTTTATTTTTTCTTTTGGCAGCAAATACGACTTCGTTTTTGGTTTTATTTCAGTTGTATGCACATTTATTTTAGCATCTAACTTTAAGACTAGATTATTGGATATTCCCCTTTCTTTGTTTTTTGGGTTTTGCTTACGTTTAGGGTTATTAAGTTTCTTGGGTTTTTGAATTGCTTTAAGTTTTAACAATTCTTTGATTTGATTTTCGGCAACATGATGTAACAACATAATCTTTATGTTTTTAAAGGTTAAACAAAAAATTACATCAATAAATAAGAATGGAAGTTGCACTTTATTTTGACAGACTGTCCACATCTTTTTACCACCGTGGACTCTCGTCTCGGTTGGTTTCTGAGTTTTTATTTAACTCAAAATCTTGATGTATTTAGCATAAAAATAGAGAAAACTTTTATAATTACAAAATCATGCACTTATTATTTTTTAGATTCCTGCCTTTGCAGGAAGTTATCAATTCAACTTAAACCTAACATCTTGCTCTTGCAACTCATCTAGTAGTTCCTGACAAACCTTAACTTTTTGTCTTCTACTGGGCATACTCAATTTAATTTTTTCTTTAGTGTCATAAACTAAAAAATTAAGCATTTGATTTCCAGGATGCATGTTTATTAATTCTTTTAAAGCTATTATTTTCTGCTTACTTAAATCTTTAATATCTACTTGAATCGATAATTTTTTAGCATAATTTTCCATCACATCATGCAGTAATTGAAAATTATTAAACTGCAACCTTGGGTCACTTTTCTTACCTGTATCTTTATTTACCCAACCTTCTCTCACAAAGCTTTTTACAAATACAAAATTATTTTTCATTAAAAAGTGACGAAACTTTAAATACTCTTCTCCAAAAATTCTAAACTCAAAACTATCTGTGTAATCTTCAATGGTAAATAATCCCCAGCCTTTACCTTGCTTGCTGACACGATGTTGTACATCGGTAACTACCCCGCCAAAAACAATTTCCCGATTCACATAAGGTTCAAGGTTATTAAACATGGCAACCGTACCATTACAAAAAGTTTTCATTTCTGTTCTAAAATCATCAAGTGGATGCCCTGAAATATAAATACCAACCACTTCCCGTTCTTTACTTAGCTTTTCCATTGTGCCCCATTCTTCACATGGCGGAACTTCTGGTTCTGGGATTTGAACATCGCTTGCCTCACCAAATAGACTGACCTGTGCAGAATTTTCATTTTCTTGATGTCTGGAACCATACTTAATGGCTTTTTCCAAAAAGGTAATGCCATCCCCATCGTCATGAAAATATTGTGCACGATGTGTATCCGCCAAACCATCAAATCCGCCAGCTAATGCTAAATTCTCAAACGCTTTTTTATTGGCTGCACGTAAATCAATTCGTTTTGCAAAATCGAAAATAGATTTATAATGCCCATCTTTTTTTCGATGGTCAACAATAGTAATTACAGCGCCATGACCAACACCTTTAATGGCACCCATTCCAAAACGAACGGCACCATCTTTATTAACTGAAAATTTATAATATGATTCGTTTACATCAGGACCAAGCACTGGTAACTTCATACGCTTACATTCTTCCATAAAAAAGGTCACTTGTTTAATATCGTTCATATTATTAGATAGAACCGCTGCCATATATTCCGCAGGATAATGCGCCTTTAAATACGCCGTTTGATAAGCAATCCACGCATAACATGTAGAGTGTGATTTATTAAACGCATAACTTGCAAAAGCTTCCCAATCTTTCCAAACTTTTTCTAAAATTTGGGCATCATGTCCTTTTTCACTGGCTTGTTCAATAAATTTGGGCTTCATTTTATCCAAAACAGCAATTTGCTTTTTACCCATCGCTTTACGCAAAACATCGGCCTCACCCTTTGTAAATCCAGCTAGTTTTTGAGAGAGTAACATCACCTGCTCTTGATACACCGTAATACCATAAGTTTCCTTTAGATATTCTTCCATAGCTGGCAAATCGTACTCAATATCTTCATCGCCATGTTTTCGTCTCACAAAACTTGGAATATATTCCATCGGTCCCGGACGATATAAGGCATTCATCGCAATTAAATCTTCAAAAACGGTAGGCTTTAAATCTTTAAGGTGTTTTTGCATCCCCGGTGATTCATATTGAAAAACACCAACGGTTTCACCTCTTTGGAAAAGGGCATATGTTTTTTCATCGTCAAGCGGAAAAGTATCTGGATCTAGTAAAATATTGTGCTTCGCTTTTACAATTTTAACGGTGTCTTTAATTAAAGTCAAGGTCTTTAATCCTAAGAAATCCATTTTTAACAACCCTGCATCTTCAACAACCGAGTTATCAAACTGCGTGACATACAAATCGGAATCTTTAGCCGTAGCTACAGGCACAAATTTTGTAATATCGTCTGGTGTAATAATCACACCGCAGGCATGAATCCCTGTATTTCTAACCGAACCTTCTAGGATTCTCGCGAGATTTACTGTTTCAGCTTGTAAATCTTCTCCATCTGCAATATTTAAAAGTTCGTTGACTTTTTCTAAATCTTCAGCTCTAAATTTCTTTCCTAATTCCTTTTCATCTAGCCCAAAAATCTTATTGAGTTTAGACATTGTTGGAATCAATTTTGCAATTCTATCTGCATCAAATAAGGGTAAATCAAGAACTCGCGCCGTATCTCGAATAGACGATTTTGCAGCCATCGTCCCATAGGTTATAATTTGCGCCACTTGGTTACTGCCATATTTGTTTATAACGTAATCCATCACGCGACTTCGTCCTTCGTCATCAAAATCAATATCAATATCTGGCATACTAATACGATCTGGATTTAAGAAACGCTCAAAAAGCAGATCGTACTTTAAAGGATCTATATTTGTAATCCAAAGACAATAAGCAACTACCGAACCTGCTGCTGAACCACGACCTGGGCCAACAGACACATCCATGTTTCGAGCTTCACGAATAAAATCTTCAACAATTAAAAAATAACCAGGGTAACCAGTATTCTCTATAACACTCAACTCAAAATCGAGACGTTCCTGTACTTCTTCAGTAAGGTCATCACCATAACGCTTTTTTGCGCCCACAAAAGTAAGATGCTTCAAAAATGCATTTTCCCCTCGTTTGCCACCATCTTCTAAATCTTCTTCGTGTTTAAATTCATCAGGGATATCGAAAGCAGGCAATAAAACTTCTCTTGCCAATTGGTATCCTTCCACTTTATCTACCACTTCTTGAATATTACTAATGGCTTCCGGAATGTCTTTGAACAACGCCTTCATAGCCTCTGAAGACTTAAAATAGTAATCCTGATTTGGTAATCCGTAACGGTAACCACGACCACGACCTATGGGTGTGCCTTGTTTTTCGCCATCTTTCACACATAATAAAATATCGTGCGCGTTGGCATCTTCTTGTTTACAATAATAGGTGTTATTGGAAGCTACAAGTTTAACAGTATGCTTTTTAGAGAACTCAATCAATACTTTATTTACACGATTTTCATCTTCTTGATTATGACGCATAAGTTCGATATATAAATCGTCACCAAATTGTTCTTTCCACCAAAGCAAGGCTTCTTCGGCTTGATTTTTGCCAACATTTAAGACTTTACTGGGTACTTCGCCATATAAATTTCCTGTGAGTACAATTAAGTCTTCTTTATATTCTTCAATTAATTTTTTATCAATTCTAGGTAAATAGTAAAATCCATTGACAAAGGCGTGTGACGATAATTTTGCCAAATTATGATACCCATTTTTATTTTTTGCGAGTAAAACAATTTGGTAACCATTGTCTTTTCTAGTTTTATCTTTATGATCTTCACAAACAAAAAACTCACAACCAAGTATCGGTTTTATTTCCTTTTCTGTAACCGTTTCTCCAGTTTCTTCGGCAGCTTTAATTTTAGCTTTAATACCAGTGTTATGCTTGTTTACAGCATTTACAAAGTGAAACGCGCCCATCATATTGGCGTGATCTGTTAATGCCACGGCGGACATTTGATGTTCTGCCGCAGATGCCACAATATCTGAAACACTCATGGTTGATTGTAACACCGAAAACTGTGAATGGTTATGAAGATGGACAAAATTAACATCCGCTAATTCTGATACATTTTGCTTTATTTCTTCTGATGAAATTTGAGAGGTTTCAGCTTTTTTAAGTCGCTCTCTAATTTTAGCACTTTCCTTTTTTAGGTTAATATGTTTTAAACCTATAACCTGAATTTCAGTTGGATTCTTTTCTTTAAAATTCTGAAAATAATCAGGTTGAACATCCAATTGTTCTTTTGTGTATTCTCCTAAACGAAGCAACTCAAAAAAGCAACGTGTGGTTGCCTCAACATCGGCAGTTGCATTATGCGCTTCTGAGAAAGGTTTGTTAAATAAAAACTCATGAAGCTCCGTTAATGTTGGCAATTTAAACTTACCATAACGACCACCAGAAATCTGACATAAACTTGCTGTATGTTCTGTACAGGTGTCTAAAACTGGTAATTCTTGTAATGGGTTTTCAACAGCACCACGCACAAATTCCGCGCCCATAATATTTAAATCGAACTTAACATTTTGTCCAACAACAAACTTCGTTTTCGCTAATGCTATATTGAATTTCTCTAAAACTTCAGCTAATGGAATACCTTGTTCTTGAGCTAATTCGGTAGAAATACCATGAATTTTCTCAGCGTCATAAGGAATATTAAAACCTTCGGGTTGCACCAAATAATCTTCGTGTTCGATACAATTTCCCATATCGTCATGCAATTGCCATGCAATTTGAATACACCTTGGCCAATTATCAGTATCCGTAATTGGTGCATCCCAGCGTTTTGGTAATCCTGTGGTTTCGGTATCGAAAATTAAGTACATATTCCCCTCTTAGTCTCCCCAAAGGGGAGAAATTAATAGCTTATAAAAATACATAGAAAAGTCACTTTTTTAAAATGAAGTTATAAACAGTTGTAAACAAAAAACGCAATAATAAATTATGCAAATTGAATATTTTATGTTAAATTTGCATACATGATTAAAAGAAGATTAGAGAGAAAAATAAAAGCCACTCTTGGCAGGAGTGCTTCTATTGCCATACTTGGCCCAAGACAGGTAGGTAAAACAACCTTATCTTTTGAAGTTTCTGAAACCATTCCGTCCATATACCTAGACCTTGAAAATAGTTTAGACCTTTTAAAAGCACAGGATATATTTTTATTTCAAAAAGCCAATACAGATCAACTCATTATTTTAGATGAAGTACAAAGGCTACCCCATATTTTTAAAGACATTAGAAGTATTATTGATACCGAAAGACGCAAAGGGAACAAAACAGGTTTATTTATTTTTTTAGGTTCTGCTTCTATTGAATTGTTAAAACAAAGTAGCGAATCTTTAGCTGGTAGAATTTCGTATTTGGAATTATTCCCTATTGATGTTTTAGAGTTTGCTAATAAAGACGCCTTAAAAACAAATCAACTTTGGTATCGAGGTGGGTTTCCAGAAAGTCTCTTATCAGAGGATGATACCGATAGTTTTAATTGGCGTAAAGACTTTATTAAAACGTATTTAGAACGAGATATTCCACAATTAGGCCCAAGAATTCCAGTAGAAACTTTAGAACGTTTCTGGACCATGTTGGCACATAACCAAGGGAGCACTTTTAATGCCTCACAACTTTCAAGAAGTCTGGATGCTAGCCACACCACTATTATACGATATTTAGATTTAATGGTAGACTTACTACTCGTAAGACGCCTTCAACCTTATACCTTTAATATAGGGAAGCGATTAATAAAAGCACCAAAAGTATATGTAAGAGATAGTGGCATCACCCATACCTTATTAAATATTAAAAACTATAATGATTTATTAGGAAACCCTATTGTTGGTAATAGTTGGGAAGGATTTGTTATAGAAAATATTTTAGCTGTAGCACCTAGCGATGTAAAACCTTATTTCTATAGAACTTCTGGAGGAGCAGAGATAGATTTGATTTTAGAATTTGGCATTAACAACTTATGGGCCATTGAAATTAAACGCAGTTCTGCCCCCAAACCATCCAAAGGCTTTTATAGTGCTTGTGATGATTTAAACCCAAAAGAAAAGTTTATTGTGTATTCTGGAACTGATACCTTTACCATAAAAAAGGATATTACAATTATTTCGCTTTATGATATGATGGAACGACTGGAAGCCTTATAAAAAACGTAACCCCAATGGGTTGCGTTTTTTTAGATTAAATTGTTTAATATTATTTATCTATAACTAGTTTTTTGCTGGCTTCGCCGCTGTCTGTTTTTATTTTTAAAAAGTATAAGCCATTTGATAGATTTTTTAAATCGATATTCTCGAAATTAGCATCCACTTTTTTGATTTGTTTCCCTAAAGCATCATAAAAATTAACACTTTTTATTGGGGCATTGCTATTACTTTTTATAGTTAAACTAGTTGAAGCTGGATTTGGGTAAAGCGAAAAACTGTTTTTATCAAAATCTTCAATATTTAATGCATCTTGTATTAACACTTGAGCATTAAAAACGCTAGAAACCCCATCTTTTTCACTAGTTCCAGAAATTAAAATATGACTTTCGTCTTCCTGTTCAACAGAAGTCAACTTAATAAAATCAAAGTCATAATTAGTTCTTAAAACGCCATTATTTGCGAAGCTTAAATCTAAACTACCATCTTGATTAAATAAAGCTACCTGAGCTTCATCATCAACATAACCAACCACAGCAACCCTGCCATCATCTAAAATGATGATATCGTTGAGTTTAGCAACTGCTGTACCTGTTTCTAGGTATAACTAGTAATCTGATTTTTATAAAAGTCTACTTTCATGGAATTACCATGCAAATAGACTAATGTAAATTCTGATTCAGATTTACCATTAATTTGTTTGTTAAACTATTTTAATTTCAAATCGATTTACATTGCAATAAAAGTAAGAAAATAATTCTTAAAATCAAATAATTTTCAGAAAATCAAAACAAAAAATAACCCCACCAATTTCTCGGTGGGGTTATCTCTATCTTATCTAAATGATAATTTATGACACGAACTCTTCATGCACTTTTTCGGTATTTATTGCCGCTTGAATTGCATTTTTTTGTTTCAACAACATAGAATCGATAGTTGGTGGCAAATTTCTGTCTTTCAAAATATCTACATATTCTTCTAAACTCGCCTCTTCACCTCTGATGGCTTCTTCTAAAATGGCTTCCTCATCATTTGTTGAGAATACCGATTTTAAACTCATCCAGTTTCTATGTATTGTGCCTTTAAAACTTCCTGAATCTTTTGGCTCTTCACCATATCTCAGAATTTCTGTTCTTATATCTTTAGCAAATTCGCTTCTTTCGTCTGCTCTTCTTTTAAAGAAAATTTTCAGCGTCGGGCTATCTACATTTTCAGCAGCATTTAAATACCCTTTTTCGGCATCATAATTCTTGACTAATAATTCGTTTAATTTGTTTGAAATTTTTTCTGTGAACTTCATTATATCTTTTTCATTTTAAAATTCCAATAAATTCTTTAAAGATGCGTATTGTTTCACATCGTACACTATCAATATAAGGCTAAACACCTGTTTTGTCAAGGGTTTTAACAGGGTTTATGATAGATTTAAGAATCATTAACAAATAATGACTTCATTTAACATAATTTATTATAATTTTGAGAATCTAATTTTAACATCATGAATGCTAAATACTCTATTTTATTGATAATTCCGCTTGTTTTCTTAAACTGTAAACCTCAAAATACATCATTATATGTTGGAACATATACTAACGGAGAAAGTGAGGGTATTTATAAATTTGATTTCAATACTAAAACAGGTGAACTTACAAATAAACAATTAGCGGTAGCTACTGCAAACCCTTCATTTATTGCATTCTCTCCAAATAAAAAATATTTGTATGCTGTTGGCGAAGGAGAAACAAGTGCGGTAACAGCTTTTAATGTTAATGAAGATGGTAAATTGGTATTTATAAATTCTGAAAGCAGTAACGGAAATGGCCCTTGCCATGTAACTGTTAATGAATTTGGAAAAAAAGCAGTTGTTTCTAATTATGGTGGCGGAACTGTATCAATTTATTCCATTAACGAAAACGGCAGTTTAGAAACGGCAAATCAAACTTTCAATCATAATGAAGAAGGCGAAAACCCAGCGCATGCGCATTCATCTCAATTTCATAAAGATAATTTATTTGTGTCTGATTTAGGCAGAAATCGACTTTATCAATATAAACTTGCAGATGGCATTTATAAAATTGAATCAAACTCCATAATAAATATTGAAGAAAATCCTGGACCAAGACATTTTTCAATATCTAAAAATGGCGATTTTATTTATATCATTAACGAATATGGAGGCTCTATAACTACAATTAAGAAAACAGATACTGGTTTTAAGCAAATTGATTTTGATTCTACTTTAGGTGAAAATTACAAAGGAGAAAACAAATGTGCAGACATTCATTTATCTGAAGACGAACGCTTTTTATATGGCTCGAATCGTGGCGAAAATACCATTGCAGTTTTCAAGAGAAACACTGAGACTGGAATGATTGATAAGATTCAAAATATATCAGTTCACGGCAATTGGCCAAGAAACTTTACAATTGATCCAACTGGTAAATTCTTATTAGTGGCTAACGAAAGAAGTGAAAATATATCTGTTTTTAGTATAGATAACTCTACCGGAAAACTAAAATTTCTACATGACATAAAAACCCCATCTCCAGTTTGCTTATTATTTTAAATAAAACGCTAGTAATTAATAAATAATGAATTATATTTGCGCCCTCAATAAAGATTTTTATAAAAGAATGTTTTTTTCATTAGAAAAAAAAATCTTTATTTAGATTCCCGATTTCTCGGGAATGACAATTTAAACGGAAATCTTGAAGCAAAACTTCAAGAGATTTTTTTCAATTAATAACCGAGGTCGAGAACCTCAAATAATTAATTATTATGCCAGTAAAAATTAGATTACAAAGACACGGTAAAAAAGGAAAACCTTATTACTGGATCGTAGCAGCTGATGCACGTTCAAAAAGAGATGGTAAATACCTAGAAAAATTAGGTGCTTATAATCCAAACACAAATCCAGCTACTGTTGAATTAGATGTTGATGGTACAGTAAAATGGCTTCAAAATGGTGCACAACCAACAGATACAGCCAAAAACTTATTATCTTACAAAGGCGCATTATTAAAAAACCATCTTGCAGGTGGTGTTAGAAAAGGAGCACTAACTCAAGAGCAAGCAGAAGCTAAGTTTACTGCTTGGTTAGAAGAAAAAGAAGGTAAAGTTCAAGTTAAAACGGATGGGCTATCTAAAGCTGAAGCGAAAGCAAAATCAGATGCACTAGCTGCCGAAAAAGCTGTTAATGAAGCAAGAATAGCTGCTTCAGTTCCTGTTGTTGAAGAAGTTGAAACTCCTGAAACTCCAGAGAATGTTGATGCTACTGAAGAAGTTGAAGCAGTAAAGGTAAAGGAAGCTACTGAAGAAGTTGCTGTCGATACAGAAGCTACTAAAGAAGAGGAATAAAAAAATATTTTTATACTTTTAAACTCCGATAGAAATATCGGAGTTTTTTTGTGAAATAGTATTTTGTTTACAAAATACGTGATTGAACAAATCCCGCAGTAGAGCGGGATCATATCGTAATTATATATTTAATATTGAAATCCTGAAACAAGTTCAGGATGACAAACAAAATATTTGTCATGAAAAAAGAAGATTGTTTTTATTTAGGTAAAATTGTAAAAAAATACAGTTTTAAAGGTGAGGTTTTAGCTAAGCTAGATACTGATCAACCTGAACTCTATGAGAACTTAGACGCTATTTTTCTTGAACTAAGAAACAATCTTGTGCCCTTTTTTATAGAACATTCTCAGTTACATAAATCAGAATTACTTCGCATCAAATTTGAAGATGTAGATGAAGAAGCTGATGCCGATGCCATTATGAAAAGTGGTTTATACTTACCTTTAGATTTATTACCCAAACTCGATGGTAATAAATTTTATTTTCATGAGGTTATTAATTTTATAATGGAAGATGTTAATTTTGGGAAAGTAGGTATTGTAAAGGCTATTAATGATTCTACAGCACAATCTCTATTTGAGGTAGATAGAGACGGTATCGAAATTTTAATACCCATGAACGATAAGTTTATAGTAAAAGTAGATAGAGATAATAAAACTATTTTTGTTGAAACTCCAGAAGGCCTAATTGATTTATATCTTTAAAGTTTCAATCCTAAGATTAATCAAACGATACTATCTTTTTTGCAAATAAATCCTTGTGAACTTCAATAGAATATAATGATTTTACAATAGTATCTTTTTGACTTACTAATAGTTGTTCTATTGCTTCAGGAAAATCAAAATCGTTAAGTACCTTTTGGTATTTTTGAATGTCTAATAATTTCATTCTCCCTATTTCAGTGAATAACAGTTGTTCGTCTTTATTAGATATAAGCTTGCTTAGATTTGAACTTAATTCAGAATTTAAATCATGTGATACTTCTGGGTAAGTTGGTGTACCTCCTTTTTGTCTTATATTTGAATCCAATTGTTTTATTATTTGATTCCTTTCGTAGCCAGAAACTCTAAAAAAGTTTTTTAATATTGAATTTTTTACTTCTTCAAGAGCTTGTAAAAATATTTTTTCGGCTTCGTAATTAATAATTAGAAGTTTGTTTAAATAAGATGTAATTTGTTTTGACTTTTTCATGGCTAAATTCGTTACAATTAGGGAAACTTTTAAAACTAAAATCTAACTTAATAAAAATTAGCCTTAATTGCAAGAAAAAACTAATGAACTAGTGTATTTCACCTTATATCTATGACATATCGTCTATTTTCTTTCAAAAAATTCAATATAAATCAAGATAAGTGTGCTATGAAAATTGGCACAGATAGTGTGCTATTGGGTGCTTGGACTTCTCTTGAAAAACGCCCTTTTTCTATTTTAGATATTGGTGCAGGAACAGGTATTTTGTCTTTAATGTTATCTCAACGAAGTAACGCCCAACTTATTGATGCCATTGAAATAGACGGTAACGCATATGAACAATGTGTTGATAATTTTGAGCAATCACCTTGGGGAGATAGATTATTTTGCTATCATGCATCGTTAGAAGAATTCGTTGAAGAAATTGAGGATAAATATGATTTGATTATTTGTAATCCACCCTTCTACTCTGAAGATTATAAATCTGAAAATAAGTCGCGAGATTTAGCACGATTTCAAGACGCTATGCCTTTTGAGCATTTACTAAAAAGTGTTTCAAAATTACTTTCAGATGCAGGTTTATTTTCAGTTATTATTCCTTTTAAGGAAGAAAAAAGGTTTATCAATTTAGCATCAGATTACAATCTTTTTCCAAATAAAATATTGCATGTTAAGGGACGTATAACTTCTAAAATTAAACGAAGTTTAATAGCGTTTTCTTCTAATAAAAACAACATTTTAGTAAGCGAGTTGATTATAGAAATTGAAAGACATCAATACACTCAAGATTATATCAACCTAACAAAAGACTTCTATTTAAAAATGTAATCTCATTATCCATTTCTAAATTACTTTATTCTTAAAAAAACATCGTTATTATTTATAATTTTCAATAAATTTGTAACAACACTGAATAAAATTAAATTTTATGAAGCCAGATTTATTTGAAGCACCAGATTATTACAACTTAGACGAACTCCTGACAGACGAGCACAAATTAGTTCGAAATGCAGCTCGTGATTGGGTTAAACGCGAAGTATCGCCTATTATTGAAACGTATGCCCAAAAAGCAGAATTTCCTGAACAAATAATAAACGGTTTAGCAGAAATTGGAGCATTTGGTCCATATATTCCTTTAGAATATGGTGGAGCAGGTTTAGATCAAATAAGCTATGGTTTAATTATGCAGGAAATTGAACGCGGAGATTCTGGTGTACGCTCAACGGCTTCAGTGCAATCTTCATTAGTTATGTATCCTATTTGGAAATATGGTAATGAAGCACAGCGTCAAAAATATCTACCAAAATTAGCAAGTGGTGAATGGATGGGTTGTTTTGGGTTAACAGAACCAGACCACGGAAGTAACCCAGGTGGCATGACAACTAATTTTAAAGATATGGGAGACCATTATCTCTTAAACGGTGCCAAAATGTGGATAAGCAATGCACCATTTGCTCAAATTGCCGTAGTTTGGGCAAAAGATGAAAGCGGACGTATACATGGTTTGATTGTTGAACGTGGTATGGAAGGGTTTTCAACACCAGAAACACATAATAAATGGTCACTTCGTGCTTCGGCAACTGGCGAACTTATTTTTGATAATGTAAAAATTCCAAAAGAAAATCTGCTTCCTAATAAATCGGGTTTAGGAGCTCCTCTTGGTTGTTTAGATTCTGCACGCTACGGTATTGCTTGGGGTGCTATTGGTGCAGCTATGGATTGCTATGACACCGCTTTAAGATATAGTAAAGAACGTATGCAATTTGGGAAACCAATAGGTCAATTTCAATTACAACAAAAAAAACTCGCAGAAATGATTACCGAAATTACCAAAGCACAACTTTTAGCTTGGAGACTAGGCGTCATGAGAGAAAATGGTACTGCGACAACAGCACAAATATCTATGGCAAAACGTAATAATGTAGATATGGCAATACATATTGCAAGAGAAGCTAGACAAATGCTGGGAGGTATGGGTATTACTGGCGAATACAGTATTATGCGTCACTCAATGAACTTAGAAAGTGTAATTACATATGAAGGTACGCACGACATTCACTTACTTATTACAGGTTTTGATATAACAGGTTTGAATGCCTTTAAATAATCTTTACTCCTTGGATATTTTTTTTACAGTTTAAACACTTCTCAACCTAAGAAGTGTTTTTTTTTGGTCAAAACCTAAAGATGAATAATTACGTATCTTTATGTAAAAATGCACAATGAAAAGGATTATTTATTTAATAGCAACCGCTATTATATTCAACTTAAGTTGCAGTACTGAAAAACTGGTTTTTAAAGATAAGCAAGAAGTTGAAGTACCTATTGTTGAAATCCCAATTGAAAATACAAATCCTCAAACCGATTATAATTTACTTGCATTAGGAGATAGCTATACTATTGGTGAAAGTGTCTGTGAAACTTGTAGGTTTCCAGAACAATTGAAAGACCGTTTAAAATTAAATTTTGATTCTGAGATAAGTTTCACATTAAAAATTATTGCTCGAACTGGCTGGACAACTTCAAATTTAATTAACGCTATTGAAACTGAAAATATAGAAAATAATTACGATTTGGTTACGCTCCTAATAGGTGTAAATAATCAATATCAAAATCGACCTTTTTCCTTATATGAAACTGAATTTCCTGAACTTGTAAATACAGCTATTTCTAAAGCAAAATCTGATAAAAATAATGTTATTGTTGTCTCTATTCCAGATTATGCTTTTACGCCATTTGGTAAGGGAAACTCAAATATCTCTGCCGAAATCGATCAATATAATAACTTTGCCAAAAATTATTGCGCTACAAACAATATAAGCTATGTAAATATAACTGATATAACTCGGGCTGGATTAATTAACCCAAACTTTGTAGCTTCAGACGGGTTACATCCTTCAGAATTAGCCTATGCCAAATTTGTAGAACGTATACTTCCTTTAGCGATAAATAAACTAAAGGACTGAAAATATGAACGTTAGTTATTATAACCAAAACGTTTTAATTGGTTTTGATTACTACGCCAATTTTTATTCACTTTTACGTATAATACTAAATGAATTTGTTTGCCAAAGAATTTTTCTAAATCTTTTCTAGATTCAACTCCTACACGTTTTAATGCACTTCCCTTATGCCCAATAATAATTCCTTTTTGGGTTTCACGCTCCACCATAATTACTGAACGAATTCTAATAATTTTTTCTTCTTCAAAAAACTCTTCAGTTTCAATTTCAACTGCATAAGGAATTTCTTTTTTGTAATGAATAAGAATTTTTTCGCGTATAGTTTCATTAATGAAAAAGCGTTCAGGCTTATCTGTTAATTGGTCTTTTGGATAAAATGCTGGAGATTCTGGAAGTAATTCAATAATTCTATTAAATACTTCTTTTACTTGAAATCCTTCTAAAGCTGAAATGGGTATAATTTCTGCATTTGGTACTTTTTCTGCCCAAAGTTGCACTTGAGTTTCTAATTGCTCTTGATCTGATTTATCAATTTTATTTAAAAGTAAAAGCACTGGGATTTTAGAATTGGTGATTTTATTAAAAAAAGCTTCATCTTTTAAATTTTGTTCACCAATCTCAACCATGTAAAGTAAAATATCAGCGTCTTCAAAAGCAGATTTAACAAAACCCATCATAGATTCTTGAAGCTCGTAAGCAGGTTTTATAATCCCTGGTGTATCGCTAAATAATACTTGAAAATCATCTCCATTTACTATTCCTAAAATTCTATGACGCGTTGTTTGTGCTTTTGAAGTAATAATTGATAACTTTTCTCCAATAAAAGCATTCATTAAGGTAGATTTACCCACGTTAGGATTCCCGATAATATTAACAAAACCAGCTTTATGGTTCATACTTTTCTTATTAATTAAGGCACAAAGTTACAATCTTATTTTTTGTATTATACTGATAATTGAAAACAAAAAAACAGGAAGCTAAAGCTTCCTGTTTTAATATCTAGATTAAGCTTTATATAAATTACTTAATTATTTCTAATAATTCTACTTCAAAAATTAAAGCATCAAATGGTTTTATAACGCCTCCTTGACGTGGAAAAGCACCATAACCAATATCTTGAGGAATAAAAAATTTGTACTTTGAACCTACAGACATAAGTTGTAAACCTTCTGTAAACCCAGGGATGAATTGATTTGTTAAAGACTCATAAGGTTCTCCTCTGTCTACAGAGCTATCAAATACAGTTCCATCTGTTAAAGTTCCATGATAATGTATTTTTATTTTTGAAGTAGCTGTTGGCTTTTCACCAGTTCCTTCATTCATAACTATATATTGCAAGCCACTTTCAGTGATTTCTACACCTTCTTTAGTCATATTTTCTTGTAAAAACTTTTCACCAGCTGCTTTTACTTCAGCAAATTGCTCTTCAGCTTTTTTCTGAGCGTCTTCTTTTTGTTTAGCTTGAGTTTCTAATCTCTTTTTTTGCATATAGGTTTGCAAAATAGCTTCAACTTTCTCATTTTCAATTAAAATGTTTGAAGAATCTAAAACATTCATATATCCTTGTATAAGAAGCTCATTATCTACCTCGTCAAAAGAAGCTTTAATACTTGTTCCAATATTAACACCCAAAGCATAACTTACAGAATCTATTTCTGTTTTTAATGGCTTTTTACTAACTGCTTTGTTATTACAAGATGACATTAATACTGCCACCATTAATAAACTTAAAACTTTAATTATTTTCATTTTTCTTATTTAAATTAATTCGATGCCAAAAATAGCAAATTAAAACACAGAATACAAAGCAAGTAGAACCTGTATTTTATTTAAAAAGCCTTCAATTAAAAAATTAAAAGCTTTTTTTAGTTGCGAGAACTGGACTCGAACTAGTGGCCTTGGGGTTATGAGCATTACGACTTCGACAATCAAAACACACCAAACATACTGTTAAACAATACTTTACATTTAAATGATTTTATTTAAAATCACTTAAAATCAAATTATTCTGTACCTATTCTGTACCCCTTTTATTTATATTTATTAACTTTACAATTATTAGCCAATTATGGTTAGCATAAAAATAGCAAGGCGCAAAAACAAGCAAAGAAAAGACGGCTCTACTCCTTTGGCTCTCCGAATAAGTAAGGCTTATAAGACTAATTATTGCTTTTTGGGTCAATACGTATTAGAAAAAGATTGGAGTGCTGTTGAAGGAAAAGTAAAAAAGTCATATCCTAATTCAAAAAAACTTATTAAAGCTAACGATGTATTATTTAAAAAGAAGCAATAATACATCAAGTAAACAAATTCAAAAGAAACTTCGAGGCTCTAAAACAAAACATTCTGTCAGCTTTATTTAGAGCATAAAACAAGAACCAAAACAAATAAAGAATTTTTTGAAACCAACTATCCTCGAGGCATCCCTATAGCTATCGGAACATAGGGGTATTTCGCCTGTTTCATTTTGGCCTTGGAACCAAAAACCGTCCCGAAAGCTTTCGGGATTATATTTTGCCCCACCCGGAATTGTGAAAAGGCAATTCAGACCTCCCCAAAAGGGGAGATGAATTTGGAAACCTAGAGGTAGAACCGTTGGGGAATTATTTAGATTGAAAATCTACATTAAACTATCAAGCAAACTTTATTCATAAAGAAGCAGATGATGCATTAGATAGTGTTGTAAACTTCTAAAAAATCGGTCATTGGTAAATATTTCAACCCTATTTCATCTACGGTCATTAAAGATTTACCAAATTCTAACTCTTAATTTCAAAGTTTACAACGCCCTAGCAATGCATAAAATTTAATCATGAATTATTTACCACTAATAATTTAAATTAAATCCTGCTCCAAAACCCATATCACTATCGTAATGCGCTGTAATCCCCAAATTTCGAGTTGCTATATATCGTAATCCTCCAAAATACTCCTTGTCTGTATTCCACATTAGATTCATACGTAATCTTTGGGTTAGCGGAATATCATTCCTTTCTAGTTGAAACCTAACATTTCCATCTGTAAATATTTCGGCCTGTGCCATTACCAACATTGGTAGTGTATAATTGACCCCTGCACTAACCAATGCGCGCTTATCTTTTGTGTTTTTTTGACCAAAAAGATTTTCTTCGATTTCATTTTGACCCAATTTTCTATAGCGCCAGTCAAAACCGACAAATGGCATTAACCATTGCATTTTTCCAATATACCGGCCTATATGGGTTTCTGTTTCATAGCCTTCCCTATCATTGTAGCCCAAACGCCATTCGGTACCAAAACTCCATCGTGTACTTTGAAACATCAGTTCACCATCATTTCCGTTAGTAGCAAAATCATTTTCTGCCATGACATGGAAAGCTCTATCGTCACCTTTTAACTTCCTTAAGGCTAATGCTGGATTTGGAATCAACGGATTAGGTTCTTGGTTTTCATAACTAAACACCCTGCCCATACCGCTCATCATATGGTAAAGGATGTGGCAGTGAAAAAACCAATCGCCCTCTACATTAGCTTCAAACTCGATGACATCGGTTTCCATAGGCATAATATCCACCACATTTTTAAGCGGTGCGTATTCTCCCTGTCCGTTGAGCAACCTAAAATCGTGACCGTGCAAGTGCATTGGGTGGCGCATCATCGAATTGTTGTACATGGTAATCCTTACTTTCTCACCTTTTTTTATCAAGATTTTATCGGTTTCCGAAATGACCTTGTTGTCCAAGCTCCATACGTAGCGATTCATATTACCTGTAAGTGTAAAATGTAGTTCTTTTACTGGTGCGCCCTCGGGAAGTGTAGTTACGTTAGGCGATTTGAGCATCGCGTAGTTGAGTGTCGTGATGTCTGAAAGCTCATTGCTTTTGTACATATTTTCGTTCATCTTCATTCCGTCCATTCCGTCCATTTTATGATTAATAAGCTCTTCGCCATCCATTTCCATTTTCTTGTCTGTTCCGTTATTTTCAGGCCCCGTTATTTCAGGATACATTACCACGTTCATGTCCATTTGCTGCATACTCATACTCATTCCCATTTGGTCCAGGTCGCCATTCATCTTCATCATTCCGTTCATCATTTCCATTCCTTCAAAATATTTCAGTTTTGGAAGTGGCGATGTGAGTTGTTTGATGCCTTCTCCAATATAAATGGAAGCCGATTTGGTGCGGTCTTCTGGGGTTGCCAAAAACTCGAAAGCCGTATTGTCCGCAGGAATGGTAATTACCACATCGTAAGTTTCAGAAACCGCAATGAGCATTCTATCCACCTCCACAGGTTCTACATCGTTGCCATCATTGGCGACCACAGTAATTTTTCCACCTGCATACGTAAGCCAAAAATAGGTGGAAGCACCTCCGTTTGAAATCCGAAGGCGTACCTTATCTCCAGCTTTCAAGCCTTTTATGGAAGTATCATCATTTTCGCTTTTGCCATTGATGAAAAATTTCTCATAGTAAACATCGCTTACGTCCATAGCATTCATACGCTTCCACTCATTGTGAAGCTTTATTTTCAGATTCCCTGTTTTTATAGCCTCAGCATAACTTTGGGTAGTGCCTTTTTTAATAGCAAACCAGTCTGATGCATTGTGAAGCATGCGGTGTACGTTTTCAGGTTTCAAATCTGTCCATTCACTCAAAACTATAGGAATGGTAGGCAAATCGTCTATGTCTTTTCTGAAGGTCTTATCATCTGGTCTTTTCTTCAAAATCATAGAACCATACATTCCTATCTGTTCCTGTAGACCAAAATGGCTGTGGTACCAGTGGGTTCCGTGCTGGATGATTGGGAAGGTATATTTATGGACTGTATGTGGCTTAATGGGCATTTGGGTCAGATATGGAACACCATCTTCCTTGTTCGGTAAAAACAGACCGTGCCAGTGTAGTGCCGTTTCTTCATCCAACTCATTGTGGACATAAATTTCGGCAACATCACCTTCTGTGAATGTTAGCGTTGGCATAGGAATTTGGCCATTTACGGCTATGGCATGCTTCTCCTTACCCGTAAAATTGACTATTGTATCGCGTACGTAAAGGTCATATCGCACTACATTTTGTGCCTGAAGGGAAAGTGTTCCCAGAAATACAAGCAAGGTTATTATTTTATTCATTTCTTTATAAAAATTTAATTTTTAGTTTCAATAGTTTCCACGGTAGAGCCACAGCTTAACATTTGTGAACCATAATACGGATTCTTGATAGTCTTATCCTTGCTCAACCAGTTGGCATCCTGCATTGGGCAGTATTGGTAATAAATGGTTTCGTTAGAACGGTAAAAAGATATGATGTCGTGCATATTTTTTGACAGCGCCTTGAAAGTTTCCCGTTGCTTGGCAATATCCTTGGTTGCTGAAATGTTTTTTGCAGCTTCCATCAATAAAGGCATTGCTTTGGTTACAGCGGTCTGCTCTTCCGTTTTTAGCGATTCTATTTTCAGTTCTTTTAATGTGGTTAACAATTCCAATGATTTTGTAGCAGCTACCGTAGGATTGGCTTTTACCAAGGCATCTTTTACGGTAAAATAACTGGTAAACAATACTTCCAATGGATCTGTTTCCTTCATTTCAGACATAGCCCTATTTGTTTGGCTTTCAGTAGATGGTATTTTCATTTCCATCTCCATTTTTGTATGATCTATAGCTATTACTGGCTCTTTTTTTAGCCTTTCATATTTGCAGCATTCTGCAAGTTGTGCGTAGGCACTATCCGGTGCCAAATATTCGTCGTTGTCATAGCCTGCCAAAGCAATGCGTTTTAGAATTTCGCTCCTATTTGTTTTTTTGGAATCAAAGGTTATTTCTGCCATTTTACTGTCTTGGTTCCAAGTAACTTTGGCAACATTTTTAAGGTTTCCTGCCTTTTCTATGGACGCTTTGCATGTATCGCAGTTACCAAGAATTTTTACGGTTTCTGTTTTAGGGTTTTTTATTTGGGCGAAGCCCGAAGTGGCTAATAGTACTACCGAAAGCACTATCAATATGTTGATTATTGATTTCATTTTATAAAGATTTAAATTACTTGGTACGTTTGGTTATTGAAAACAAGGCTTTTGTTTTCAATTTGACACATTTGTGGTTATCGAGGTAATCGTACTAGCTTAATTGTGGGGGTGACCATATCTGGAAATAGATAGGTTTAGGTTGCTGCTTTGCGTAGTTCCAAAGGTTTTTAAAGGTATTGAAACCAATTGGGTTTAATTCTTCCGCAGTTATATAAAAATTTATTGGTAATGACGTGGTAGTTGGACAGTGACAAGAAAAATTTCCGCAAGTGTCGTCGCAATCCTTTTCTTTTTTATCCTTTTTTTTATGGCTTTTGCAACAGTCGTTATGGGAATGTTCCGTAGTAACTGAACAACAATTTTCAGACTGATGAGAAATATCAATATGTGCAAATACACGCGTTGACATTAAAAATATGCCGAGGGTTATTATCATAATTGCTATTTGAAACTTTTTTCTCATTCTTGAATAATCGAGCAAATGTAATGAAAAAAACAATCCATAATACGGATTGTTTTTTTGTTCTTTCCCTATCTAAATTCCAGTCCTTAAAATCCATCTATTTCACATCCGCTAATTTCTGATTAAAACATTTAACTAACATTTTATAAAGTTCTGGATGTTTCTTTTTAAGCAAATCCGGACGCTCGAAGAAATATTCTGAAGCTACTGCAAAAAATTCGGCCTGATTGGTACCTCCATATTTTCTGATATCAGAATGATTATCATTTATCGCTTCCATTTCTTTGTGGATTAAGTTCAACCAAGGTATCGCATATTGATGTTCTAATAATCGCTCTGGAACTCCATCTGTACTATCATCTAACTTATCAATAAGATGCACAAATTCGTGTATGCCTGTATTACTTTTATCGGTTGTATTTTTAAAACCGTGATACAATGCTTTTTTAGATAAAATCATTTGTTTCTCAAAACGTCCGTTCCCGACTATTCCACCAATATTGCGCGCATTATCCTTACTGCTAAATTGCATATCTTCATTAAAATTATCTGGGTATAAGAGGATTCCACTTAAATTAGTGTAATGCCATTCTTTAAAGCCGAAAACAGGAATTACCGCACTTGCTGCAATTAAAATTTTGTCTAATTCTTCCAATTCAAACTGCACACCATCTATATAAACCTCACTTAAAAACTGCATCATTTTTTGTTGAAAAACAAGTTGTCTGCCTTTAGAAAGATTTTCATAATAAAGCACATTTTCCATTAATAGTTTGTGCCAATGCTCTGGAAATGGCTTTACGCTATGCCGCTTCGCTTTTCGATAAAAATGAATCACGAATAGCAGAATCACGACAAAAATTAGAATATAAACCATATAAAACGTGAGAATTAATCTACAGGTTCCGCTTTAAAGCCTACTTTTTGCAAGGTAGCCTTTACATCTTCTTCTGTAGCGCCATCGCTTTCAATAGTTAAAATTTTATCAGGATTAGCGGTATCCACTTCCCAACTTTCTACACCTTCTTGTTTGTTTAAAAAAGGGGTCACTTTTGATACACAACCACCACAATTGATATTTGTTTTAAATTTTAGAGTTTTCATTGTATTTGAGTTTATAATTAATAATAGAGGTCATTTTAAAAGTTATCAATTATTTTTTTATGCTTCTTTTTGCGCCGCCAACGCACCATCTGGCTCCTCTTTCAAAGGCCAAATCTTTGGCCTTTTTTTTCGGTCCTGTTAAAATTTTTAACGATAGCTCTGCTATCCTTAAAAGATTTTGCCTCGTTCTGCATCAAAAATAATCTATAAAAATTCTAATCATACCTTCCAAAACGGCCTCTTAAAGTTTTACTCGTTTAAGCCTTAAGCTATTTAGGACTACAGATACGCTACTAAAAGCCATTGCCATTCCTGCAATCATTGGATCCAATAAAAATCCATTTATGGGATACAAAACGCCTGCTGCAATTGGTATTCCAATGAGATTATATATGAATGCCCAAAACAGATTCTGTCGTATGCCAAATACGGTTCTTTTTGATAATTCCAACGCTTTTGGGATGGATTGCAAATCTGACGTTATCAAGGTCATTTTT
>TARA_R110002096_G_scaffold161907_2_pt1 | contig 29917 bp, 21 predicted proteins | sample TARA_R110002096 | Tara Oceans TARA_R110002096 (sample SAMEA4397295) | marine metagenome | biome: Polar Biome; feature: [DCM] deep chlorophyll maximum layer (ENVO:01000326); material: water (ENVO:00002006), including particulate matter (ENVO:01000060) such as... | depth 35 m
GGTGGTTTTACTTACAAGGTTTTTTTAATATTTATTCGACAGCCTAACTGTTGTAGTGGACTGCCCACTACTCGTTATTGAAATACACTCCCAACTCGTCATACCGGCCTTGAGCCGGTATCCATGTATAGTTGACTGAGTAATGACGCAGGGTATTGATCAAGAAAATATTAAATTCTTATCACTCACTAACTTCCACCTAGAAATATTAGCGTATGGATACCGGGTCGTAGCCCGGTATGACGGAAGGACGCTTTATTCCCTAGAAGTAATCTATAAGTCACAGTTCGATAAAAAATCTTAATAGGCTATTAAGATTTTCCAAACATTTATTAGCAGACTAACCATTGCCATACACGTCCACCTTGTCATGCCGGCCTTGAGCCGGTATCCATGTATAGTTGACTGAGTAATGACGCAGGGTATTGATCAAGAAAGTATTAAATTCTTATCACTCACTAACTTCCACCTAGAAATATTAGCGTATGGATGCCGGGTCGTGGCCCGGCATGACGGAAGGACGCTTTAATCCCGTAGCAGTAACTCATATCTCCAAGCTTGCGCCTTACAACGCTATTATTTTTTCTTACCCCAACCGGTACTTTTCATGCCGGTTAATGGTCTGCGCTTAGGTTTAGGCTCGCTATCAGTAGCCAGCTCATTAGTTTGAACAGGCTTATCAACGGGCTTTGGTACTGCTGGCGTATTCGTGTTTTCATGCGAGTTATATGCCGCTTTATTAATGGGCTTCCTCACGCTTGTTTGCATATTCTTTTTCTGTGGCGCTCTTTCTGACCGGCTATTTTTTTGCGTACTCCTTTCTTGCGTACTCTTTGCTTGCACCCGTTTTTTTGGCTCGCTCTTTTTTGACTCGAACTGTAAGTTAGACGCAGGCAAGTCCTTCAACGGCTCAAAACCCGCAATCACTTTGCGTGTAATAATCTGCCCTAATCTGCGCTCTATTGCGCACAGCCGTTTAAAATCATCTCTAGAAACTAAAGACAGCGCCTCACCGCTGGCGCCAGCCCTGCCGGTGCGGCCTATGCGATGTATATAATCGTCGGCATCATCAGGTAAGTCATAGTTCACCACGCACTGCAGCTCGTCTATATCGATACCGCGGGCAGCGACGCCAGTAGCGACTAACACGGTTATTTTACTCGCCTTAAAATCCGCTAATAGCTGGGTGCGCATAGCTTGGCTGCGGCCGCTGTGTATAGATTCGGCTTTAACACCGCGCTTCTCCAACTGGCTCACTAATTTAGCCGCGCCGTGTTTAGTGCGTATAAATATTAAGGTTTGAGTCCAGCTATGCTCGGCAAGTAAATGGCTGAGTAGCGCTGACTTTTTATCCTTATCGACACTCACCAACCACTGCGTAATTTGGGCAGTAATAGCTTCGTCAGGCGTTAAGCTGATTTCCACTGGGTTATGGATGGCCGTTTTCGCTAACAGCCTCACCTCATCGGATAAGGTGGCAGAAAACAGCAAGTTTTGTCTGCGCTCAGGCAAGCGCGCAATAATCTTATTGATGTCGGCGATAAAGCCCATATCTAACATGCGATCGGCTTCGTCTAACACCAACACTTCCAGCTCATCAAAATACAAAGCGCGCTGGTGCGCCATATCCAATAAGCGGCCCGGCGTGGCTACTACTATATCCACGCCATCTATCAATTGCTGCTTTTGCGGTTGCTCATCAACACCGCCAAATAGGGTCATGGTTTTTACGTCTACATGCTTACCATACACGTTAATATTCGCCGCCACCTGCATAGCCAGCTCACGGGTAGGCACTAATACTAAGACACGCAGGCGCTTAGCCCGTCGCTTACGCTCACCCGCCAGCGCTTCCAGCAGTGGCAACACAAAGCCAGCCGTTTTACCGGTGCCCGTTTGCGCCGTAGCCAATACATCTCTACCTGCCAATACCGCCGGTATAGCCTGGGCCTGTATAGCCGTAGGCGTGGTGTAACCCTGCTCGGTAACAGCTTGTAATATAGGGGCAGATAAACCCAGTTGAGTGAATGTCATGAAAGGTCTCGCTAAGTCCAGATAAATCCGGATAAGTCTCGATAAAAAGACAGGTGGCAGATAGCCGCTAAGAATACCATTTATCGCCACACAAGGATTCACAAAAATCGCCCACTAGCCATGGCTAAGCCCACCGCGCGGGTGTTTGCAGAACCACATAACGGCTATGCCAAAGCATTAGCCAGCCGATAGCGGCCCTGATAATCGAATATTTTTTCACGCACCACCCAATAGCGTTTTTGCTGGCGGCCTATGACAAAGTCTGGCGCCCTAAAAAGGTGGCTCTGTTGAAGTAAGGCGTCTACCGTATCGGTATTAACGTTTTGCTGGCGATCTTTTAAATGCTGCTTGCAAAACTGGTGGTAAAAAGCACCCCGTTGCGCTGCAGTATCAAAGCCAAAATACTCAGCTAACTCAGCCCCCTCTTCATCGTGGTAAGTAACTTTTAAACGCGGCTGGCCCTTGGCGCTTTCCGTTTGGCTAAAACTCATACCGCTGCAGCGTATCACCTTGGCATCGCGTAATTGCAAGGCCGCTTTTAATTGATTATCAGGATCTACCAATAAATACTCGCAATGGTTGCATACCCGCGCGGCTATATCATTTTCGCCATTACAGTTAGGGCATTGTTTAAAGCGATAGCGAAAGTCGCATTGTTGTTTTTTCAGCGACGGGACTTTGTTTTGCTCTTGTTCATGTTCTTGTTCTTGTTCTTGTTCTTGTTCATATTGTCGCCACGTCTCTGTAGAAGCAGCCACCAAACCTTGGCAACGCCTACCAAAGTGCTCAAGCAAATCGCCATCGCTATCCACCAAGCCCCAAAATTGATTGCGGTGCTGGCAAACCGGGCAAGGCACCTCTACCGCCACCGCATTACTATCAGGTTTGGCCTGGCCTATCTCTGGCCGAAATAAATCATGGGGGTTGCCTGCATAATCCAACACCAAGCAGTCGTGCTTACCCGGGCTTAAACGCAGGCCACGACCTATAATTTGCTGGTATAACCCTACCGACTCAGTGGGCCGTAAAATAGCAATCAAATCCACATGCGGTGCATCAAAGCCGGTGGTGAGCACCGACACATTCACCAAAAATTTTATCTGCTGTGCTTTAAAAGCAGCAATCACACTATCGCGAGCGCGTAGGCTCATATCCCCGACAATAAGCGCGCTACAATCGCTGGGCAGGTAGCCCATAATCTCGCGGGCGTGGGTCACCGTCGCCGCAAAAATCATCACCCCTTTTCTATCGCTGGCCTGCTCTATAATTTGGGCAATAATGCGAGCGGTAGCCCGCTTAGCGCCTTTTAACACCCGGTTTACATCCGCCTCACTGGGCTGAAAATAACCCTGGTGGCCACTAGGGCGCAGCTGTTCAAAATCGTATAGCGCCACTGGGGCATCTTGCTGGGTGACAGGGGTTAAAAAATGTTCGTTTATCATCTGCCGTAAAGGCAATTCAAAAATACACACTTTAAAAGCGCAGGCCTCGGTGTTTTTAACCGCATTTTGAGGGATGTGCTGTTGATAAATCCAGCCGCCCCCTAAGCGATAAGGGGTGGCCGTTAGACCCAACACTTTTAACTGCGGGTTAAAGCCTTTGAGGTGGCTGATAATAGTTTGATACTGGGAGTCGGCATCCAAAGAGACCCTATGGCACTCGTCAATAATCACCAGCGAAAAGTGATCATCAAAGGCCGCCAAATTACGGCTCACCGACTGCACGCTGCCAAACACCACCTGCGTATCTGCGTCTTTTTGTTTAAGGCCCGCCGCAAAAATACTGGCCTTAAAACCATAGTTGGCATACTTGCTGTGGTTTTGCTCCACCAGCTCTTTAACATGGGCCAGCACCAAAATGCGGCGTTTGGCTAAACGCGCCAGCTCAGCAATCACCAAACTCTTACCCGCACCCGTAGGCAACACAATCACCGCCGCCTCATCGCTGGCGCGAAAATGGCTAAGCGTGGCGTCCACAGCTTGCTGTTGGTAAGGGCGTAAAGTAACGGGCATAGCCCTGCTCAAAATCCATAATGGTTTAAAGCTAGCGATTATACGTAATATCTCAGGGTTTGGGTGCATCATTAAACGCAAGCAGCCCTTAAGCCGTTATAATGCCCACACAAAACCACTAGCCCTTTGAGGAACCCGCGTGCAGTTTAAGCCCGTCGATAAAACCCTATACAAACAACGCTATAAAGCCGTAGGCATCATTTTAGTCGCCGTGCTGGTGGTATTAGCACTGAGTATCTCAACGTTATTAGTCACGCTATTGGGTGAAGTGAATTCGGGGGATAATTTTTGGCTAAACTTCAGTGGTGTTGCCTTAGCGGCTATCATCGTCGTGGGATTGTTACGCCACTATAAAGGCCACCCTTATCTAACTGAGCTCAGCTATGTATGGGATTTAAAACAAGAACTCAACCGTATTAACCGCAAGTTGCGGCCTATACGCAGCGCTGCCGAACTAGGCGATGCCACCGCCCTATTAATTTTGCAGTATTACTATCAAGGCAGTGAACAGCTGTGGACGCTGGATGACAACACGCTGGTGTTGCCAGAACTCAAGCAGTGGCAGGTTGATTTACAAAATTGGCTGACGCAGTTTGCTGTGGAGGTTAATGCAGCAGATTATCGCCGTGAGTTATTGCAGGGGTATTAAAAATAGTTAGCGCCTCTAATGTACAGTCGCTAGCCGCTAGAAACGTATCAACATAAACCACTACCCAGCCTTCTCAACAGGCTTAACCGTTTTAGGGATCACAGGCTTGCTGCACTGAGGGCTTTTACCCGCAGCTTTGGCTTGCAGGTATAGCGGCCGCATTTTGCTGAGATTTTCTCGCAGACGCTCAGCGCGATTAGTAGGGTCGGGGTGGGTAGACAACAACTCGGGCGGCGTCTTGCCGTTACCTGCCATTAGCTGCCACAGGCGCACCGCGTGGGCGGGGTCGAAGCCGGCCTTGGCCATTAGACGCTGGCCTATATCGTCGGCCTCTGTTTCATGGGTGCGGCTAAAGGGCAGCTGCACACCCACGTAGGCGCCCAAACCCAGCGCCGCCATAATGATGGATTGTTGCTCGTTATTAGCGGTGGCTATGCCTGCCAGAGTCATGCCTATCACGGTGAGCTGGGCGGTAGACATACGCTCGGCGGAGTGCCTGGCAATGACATGGCCAATTTCATGGCCCATCACCGCCGCTAGCTGATCGGGGGTTTCGGCCAATTGTAGCAGCGCGGTATAAACCCCAACCTTGCCACCGGGCATGGCAAAGGCATTGACCGCATCACTGTTAAATACCGCTATATCCCAGTTAGGCGGTAAAAACTCGTAGTCGGCGGTGGCCTCAACAATTAGCGGGTCTATTACGCAGTGCACATAGCGGTTCACCGCCTTATCCTGCTCCAGCCGCTCCTGCTGCTTCATCTGCTCAAAGGACTGAGCCGCCGCGGGAGCTATTTGATCGCTATCCACCATCATTAGCTGCTTGCGCCCCGTGGGCGAGGTGGCACAGGCGCTGACTAGTGAGCACAATAATAGGCTAATAATAAAGCGAGGCATGTCGAATCCTTGAATGATGTAGTGACACTATTCTAACGCCATTAGGCAGAATATCTAGCAGCCGTTGCAAACCACCAGAAGAACAAAAAACAACCAATACTATCTGTCGTATTTTCACGCCCATCTAGCGCACACAAATGCTATTAAGCCCTACTCTCCCCCATGACCTTACGTTACAATCAGCCCACAAAAATACACGCAGTAAGCCAGCGCCACACCCACCCAGTACTTAAGACTCATCATGTTTTTTAACGATGAACGCCTACAGTTTTTCAAACCCCTGTCTAGCAAATACCGCGAGCAGGTAGTGCAGTGCCTGGTGCTTTTGTACCAGCGCCAATACAGCTCCAGTGCAGATTATGGCCAGTCGTTAAACCGCAGCCAGCTGATAGAGATTTTAGAAGAGGCGCTGGCCCGCTCTCAGGACCTAGTGTTTGAAGTTGAACCGCTAGAACAAAGCCAGCAGCCAGAACAATATAAAGAGCAAGAACAAGAACAAGAGCAGCGCTTCAAAAACCACCGCGAGCAAGCTAACTGGGTGCTCAAGCAATTAATAGAAGCGGGCTGGCTAGAATGCCAAGTGGATGCTGCCACGCTGCAATCCACCTATCCCTTTAGCCGCATGGGCCGTATTTTTTCGCTGGCCTTATTAGAGTCGGATAATAGCCAAATACGCACCCGCCATCGCAACACCCGCAACACGCTTAATGCCTTAGAGGCTTTTATTAACCGCGGTGAAGTGTACGACCTGCTAGATGCCTATGAATATTCCGAGCGCATTATCACCGACTTTACCGATGTCATCTCAGAGTTAGAGGAGCGCAAGCGCGAGCTAGTGCGTGAGGTAGAGGCTCAGCAATTAGTGCAACAGGCCAGTGATCAGTTTTTTGAATTTATGGAAAAACGCTTTCAGCCCGACATAGCCGTGCGCCTATCCGCCGACAGCGTAGAAAAACACCGCGACGACATTAATAAAGTCATAGTCAAAATTCGCCGTAAAAACAAAGATTTTAAACAAGAGGCCGAGCGACAGCTGCGCCGCACCCTGCCCGACTTATGCCAGCCCGAGCAATCCTACTTATGGTATGTGCTAGATACCATAGAGCAGCGCATGCGCAACGCCGCCGACATCATGCTGCCCGCCCTGCGTCGCGCCCTGCACAGCTTTACCAAACGCGCCGACATAATTATTCGCCAAATCAGCTACCTCAACAGCCAACACAATAATGACTTAGTGGAAATCTGCCGCGAGTTGGCCGACCTACCCGAAAATGATTACCAGCACAGGTTGCAAAATGCCAGCCAGGCCATGGCCACATTGAAACTGCAATGGGTGGATCCGCAAGCCATTAAGTTACAAGAGCGCAAACAAAAACAATGGGTAGATAGCAGCGTGCAAGAGCATGGCGACATTGATAGCGACGCCCAACGCGAGTTAATGATCCAGCAATTACTAGATCAAGCTTTTATGATAAACGGCAAGCAAGTACACCACTATGTGCTTAACGCCCTCCGCGACGGCGGCCGTATTTCCACCAAGCAACTACCCATAGACAACGCCAATGATTTACTAGCCATGGCCCACGTTATAGAAGTGGGCGCGATTAACAACCTAAGTTCAGACTTAGCCTTTAAAGTTAGCCCCACCGGCAACACCATCAGTAACTCTGAATACTACAAATCCTACGACGAGTTCACCATAGAGCTACTAAACAAACCAACTCACTAGCAACTAGAGACTAGCGACTAACGTCTAGAGACTGAACCCCATATGATACTGTCCGAGCTGATAGCCACCAGCCTAAAAAAACTAAACCTCAGCCCCGATGATTTTTCGGAGTTGCTCATACGCCTATTAGACTACGGCGTGATTAGCCGCAGCGAAAGCCATGTCGAAGCCAAACTCTACGACCGCTATATTATCTGCCAAGACTTAGTAGAAGATTACCTATCGCCCTTAAAAGTTCGCCTACAACACGATAACAAATTTAAATTTGTGCGCTTATACCCACCCGGTGCCAGCGTGCCCGGCATGATAGACCCCGAAAGCGACGCGTTTAATAATGGCTTTAGGGTAAAACCCAACCAACAAGAAGTGGCAGTTATTTTAGTGCTACGCGTGGAATACGAAAAATCCCTACGCGAAGGCCAGGTAGACGAAAAAGGCTGCGTGCTGTTACCGCTAGAAGGCCTAGCCATCGCCCATAAAAACTTACTGCGCCGCTCCCTGCCCGACAATTTAGGCGAACGCAAAGCTATTTTTAAACGTCTGCGACAGCTGCGGCTAATACATTTTAATGCCGAGGCTGATTTAGAATCGGCTGAAAGCTGGATTAGCATACAGCCCGGCATCACCAGCTTTGTTAGCAGCGAGGTGTTAGACAGCCTCTATCCACAAGCTGCAAGTGCTACTAACAGCACAACCACATCCAGCAACACAGCTAGCAATACATCCAACACCATAATTAACAACGACGAGGAAGCCACGGATGTTTTGTAAGCGCGGCATATACGTTAACTGGGGAAATATTCCCCATCTAGAATTTGATTTTGGCCCCATCAATTTATTCTCGGGTGGCAATGGCTCGGGTAAAACTACCGCCGCCGATGGCATACAGTCATTAATGACAGCCGCCCACGAAAATTTATTCACCTACAACCCCGGCCAAGATGAAACCACCCAACGGGGCCGCGGCGGCAAACAAGTGCGCACCCTAGCCTCCTATGTTTTAGGTTGTGACGACGGTAGCTATGCCCGCACTAAGTTAACCGACGGCTATGTAGCTGGCGTATTCCACCCCACCCAAGGTGAAACTGGAGAGGTGTTTACCGCAGTCATGTGTGTGCGAGCACGCATAGATACCGCCAATGCCACTAGGCAGGCGCGGCAAGATGATTTGCTGTTTTTAATTGTGCCCAACCATGAACTTAGCTTAAGTGATTTTGTTAAAGAAGAAGCTGGCGGTAAAACCATAGTCCCCATCACTGAAATCGCCAACCTCCTACGTATACGCCTAGGCAAAGACGCAGTAGAAAGCTACGACAAAAAAGGCCCTTACTTACGCAGATTGTATGGCGCTTTTAAAGGCTTAAAAGGTGCCGTTAATGATAGAGAAGCCAAACACGCGGCGCGCACCTTTTCTAACTTTATGGCCTATAAGCCCGTTAAAAGCATCACCGAGTTCGTCGCTAAAGAAATATTAGACCCTAAAGATTTATCAGAAGATATCAAACAAGTTTCCGAACTGATGAAAACCATACACAGTATGGACGAGGAAACCCGCTACATAAAAGAAGCCATAGGCAACTTAGACAGCGCCCAAACCGCCACCCAAAGCTATATAGAAGATTGGGGCCAGCACTGCAGCGGCGAATACGCCGAAGTCACGCGCCAGTTATTACTGAAGCAGCAAGATTACCTCAAACAAAAAGATGATCAGCGCCGCAACCTAGAGGCCATTAACGATACCGGTCTGCAATTAGAAAAAGCCAAGCAGGCCAAACAGTTATTACATACCCAGCTAGTGCAATTAGAGGCGCAGCGCAGTGGCATTAGCGCGCTAAAAAATAAAGATCAGTTAGAAAGCGATATTAAGAATTATCAAGATCAATTAGTCGCGCAAGTAAAACCGTTGCTAGAGCAAGATCAGCAATTTGCCAAAAACCACCAAGCAGCCAAGCAACTGGCACAAAAGTTACAAGAGCTTTCTCTGGGTTTAGATATAAACACTCTAGACAGCAAAGCCTTTCGCAAACAACTCAAAGCAGTGATAGACGGCCCCAACGACACCGGCCTAGATATGCAGCAAGTGCTCACCAAAGATTGGGTAGGCATTAGCGCCCTGGAACAAAAGCTTAGCGATGTTAGCCAGCTAGAAAGCAGCCACCGCCAATTGGGCCAACTACTGCACCAGGGCGAGCGTGAAATCAGCGGCATCAGCATACGCGATCAATTATTTTCGTTGCAGCAAACCAAAAAAGAACAGCTAGGTAAATTAAACAGCCAATTACACAACAAAAACAACGAGATCAAACACCTCACTAACCACCAGGTAAGCTACCCGCCCCATGTTGAGGCCGCCATAGCCGCCATAGAGCAACAGTGCCCGCAGGCCAAGCCCTGCGTATTATGCGATTACGTGGAAGTGTTAGACCCGCAGTGGCAAATGGCCATAGAAGGCTATTTAGGCGGCGCGCGTTTTTCTATTATCGTCGAGCCCGAATACGAGGCCCAGGCTATACGCATTGTTCGCGCTATCAAGGGTAAGCGTAATAGCGCCAAAATTATTCAAGGCGCTAAGGCGCAACGTGATGCCAGCAAGCTCAACCTATCTAAAGACTCTATCGTTGAAGTGATGGCCTTTGAGCACAAAATTGCCCAGTACTTTATTCAAGCCTCTTACGGCGCGGTGGTGCGGGTAGACAACGAAGAAAACTTAAAACAAACCGCCCGCGGCTTAACTGCCGATGGTTTAGGCTCGGGCAGTTACAGCTTGTTCCGTTGCGATCTTAATGATGGCCAACTGGTGTTTGGCCAAGGTGCTAGGGAGCGCGCCCTTAGCGCTAAACAAAGCGAGCTTCATGCTTTAGAAAAACAAAGCCAAGAATTGGAAAGCGCCTATCAGGATACTGCCCGCATCCATGAGCTGGTTAACTATATACGCATAGTAGAATGCAGCGACATTATCAGCCGCATGCTCAGCCACTATCGTCAACTCGACATGGCCGAAAACCAGCTGGCCAATTTAGACCTCAGCGACTTTGAAGAACTAGAAGCACAATTGGCCGACAAACAACAGCAACACCAAGACATAGAAGCGCAACTGCAACAGCTAAGCGAACAACGCGGTGCTTATAACAGCAAGGTACGAGTGTTTGAGCATAATTTAGAAAAGTTTGAAAACGAACGCGAGCAATTGCAGGCTCTACAAGAGATCAAAGAAGCCTTAGTGCTAGCCGCCAGTGATATGTACCCGCGCTTTGATGGCGAATCCATGCTAGAGCAAGCCGAACAACGCGCCAACAGCGCCATGGGCGAATACTCGTTTGTGGCCGATAACCACGACTGCCTAGCCCGCCTGGATAAAACCGACCGGCAGCTATACGAAACCGTCACTCACCACAATCAAAACAGCAGCGCCTACAATAATATTGTCTATTTCAACCACAGTGGCGAGCCCCACAATGCCGAGCACTTTAAAAACATGGTGGCCCTGCAAGAGCAAATTGCTGGGGTATATAACGGCTTAAAAAACAATGTTCTGGTTGAAAAGCATGAAAAGATTACCAGCTTAAAAGAGAGCTTTAACACCGCCTTTGTCACCAACCTCTGCCACTCTATTTACCAATCAATTAGTGATGGCAAACGTATACTGGACGATTTAAACCAAGAGCTAGAGCATCACGTCTTCGGTTCAGATCAAGAGCGCTTTAGCTTTGGCTATGACTGGGTGCCGGAATACCAAGAGTACTGGCGCTTTTTTAAAGAGGTGATAGACATACCCAGCTTAGGCGATGGCAGCACCCTATTTGATATAGAGCTAAGCGCCAAAAGCTGCCAAGTGCGCGACAAGCTGCTAAGCATGTTATTAGATAAAGACAGCCAATTCGCCCTGCAAGAGCTACAACGCATTAGCGATTACCGCCACTACCGCCGCTACGAAATATACAAAACCCCCTTGGATAAAGAGCCTATAGCCTTAAGTAAATACGGTACCGGATCGGGCGGCCAGCTAGAAACACCGGCCTATATCATACGCGCCGCAGCGGTCACCTCGGCCTTTAAGTTTAACGAAGGCAGCAGCCACTGCCGTATGGTGTTGGTGGATGAAGCGTTCTCAAAAATGGATGAGACCCGCTCGCGTGAGGTTATCAATTACTTAACTCAGGCTTTAGGCCTGCAGTTAATCTTTATTATGCCCACCAGTAAGTCGGGGCCGTTTATGGATTTAATTAGCAACCAGGTGGTATTTAGCAAATGCCCCACCACCGAAAAAATTGGTGAGTTAAATACGCGCGTACTAGTGGATAGAAAAGCCTGTAACCAAGAGAAAATTGCTGAGCTATGGGCCAATCATAGAAAAACGATTAGGCAGCAGGGGATGTTGGATTTTATGGAAGACTTAACAGTCGTTAGTTAGAGAGTCGCTAGTTCCTAGTAAGGAGTCTCTAGGATTATACTTTTTGGTCATACCGGGGCGCGACCCGGCATCCAGATAAACTGAGCTTCTATTAATTCGACTATTTCAGTCTATTAAGTATTAGAAAATAGTGTTTTATTAGCCATTATTTTTCGAAGGTAATTTCGCCTTGGTAGCTCTTGGGTACCGGCTCAAGGCCGGCACGACGAGTGGAGAACCCACTTAATTTGTAGGCTTAAGGGTGCTGGTAAAATTCTACGTAGAATCTTACTTTGCCTAGAGGTTTTACTTGGTGTAGTACTGTGGGTTCTACTACGCCGTGCTGCTCTGTGCTTAGCACTACTGTCTCTAGCTCTGGCTCTAGTATGCTGTATTCTAGCTGGCCTGCCAGTATGTTGATTTTACCCCACACGCCGACTTTGGTTTGATGCGCCTTTAACAGCCCCTTAGGCACAGTGCTTTCATCAAACTCTGGGGTTTTCTTGTACGCTATTACATCGTTGGGTAAGTCTTTCATAAAATGCTCCACCGTTTTCTTTAGTAAAATAAAAAACTAGCCGCTAGGCATTATCTGCGCTGCGGCTAGTTTTTGCTATCGCTGTAGAGCTAAGCGTTGCTATGCCGCCGATTCTAAACTTTCTAGCGGGCCGAAAAATTCATACTGAATATTTTCTACCGGCACACCCAATGCCTTTAAAGCATTATAGCTAGCCTGCATAAACGGCTTAGGGCCTAGCATATACACATCGATATTTTTATCGCTGGGTAACATGCCTTCTAACAACTCACGATTAAGATAACCTTGCGCATGAGGCTTGTCTTCAGCGCTGGGCTTTTCGTAGCAATAATTAATTTTTAAATTACTGTGTTGGCCCGCCAACTGATCGACATGGTCTTTGAACGCATGGTGGCGGCCATTAATTGCGGCGTGCACAAAGTGTACATCACGGCCGCTGGCTACCGCAGGATTAAGCATACTCATCGCCGGGGTAATCCCCACACCACCGGTAAGCAATACCACTGGGCGGCTTTCTTGGTTGAGCGTAAAGTTTCCTGATGGCGACGTTAAGGCCATCTCATCGCCCACATTCACATGATCATGCAAATAGTTAGAGGCTACACCACCCGGCTCGCGCTTAACACTGATGCGGTAATACTCGGTGCCAGGTTGATTAGATAAAGAATAGTTTCTACGTATTGCTTCGCCATTCACGGCAAACACAATAGTGATGTACTGACCGGCTAAATGCTTAGCTATGGCCTTACCATCGGCAGCTTCAAAATAGAAAGACGTAATTACCTCACTCTCTTGCTCTTTGCGGCGCAAGATAAACTTACGCTCACCACGCCAGCCGCCTAGTTGCTGCTCATTTTGCTGGTAGGCCTGCTCTTCGGCGCCTATCAATAATTCTGCCAATTGTTGGTAGGCCTCACCCCAAGCCGCTAAAATTTCATCACTGGCCACATCGCCCAGTACTTCTTTTATTGCCGCCAACAAACATTCACCCACTATGGGGTAATGCTCGGGCAAAATATTCAGCGACACATGCTTTTGTACAATTAACGCCACGGCATCACCTAACAATTCTAGGCGATCAAGATTGGTGGCATAGGCCACCACGGCATTGGCCAACGCTCGGGGCTGGCTACCCTCGGCTTGATGGGCTTGGTTAAAATAGGCTTTCACTTCGGGGTAACGGCTAAACATCAGCGGGTAAAACACCGCGGTAATCTCATCCACTTTAGGGCCTACGGCCGGTAGTGAGGCATTAACCAAATCTTTACTTTGCTGCGACAACATTGCACTCTCCTAAGCGTATTAAAACAAGGGGCGGTGTTATTTAAACCACCACTACTACTAACTCTTTCAAGAAGCGTACCAACATATAATCTATTGATTTATATAGAAAAATAATTTACTGTTGTCAGCTTAACAACGATAAATTGCGGTCAGAAACACAACCAAGAGATCAATATGACAACAAGCCGATTTATTCAATCGCTACTCGCTATTGTCAGCGACCTATCGCAACCGCTATCCGAAGAGCTACGCTTGCAAAGGCTATTACAGGCGGTTAAACAGGTGTTCCCCTGCGATGCCACCGCCCTGTTACGGCTGCAAGAGCACAAACTGATTCCGCTAGCCGTAGATGGCCTCAGTGAAGACACCATGGGCCGAGAATTTGCTGTGGACCAACACCCTCGCCTAGCCACCATCCTATTAAGCCGCGAACCGGTGCGCTTTGCCGCTGATTCGACCCTGCCAGATCCCTACGACGGCCTAATCAATACCGATAGTGGCAGCCTACATGTACACGACTGCATGGGCGTATCCCTATACATAGACGGTAAGCCCTGGGGAGTACTCACCCTAGATGCGTTAAGCATAGGTAGCTTTGACCACATCAATATGGTGGAACTAGAAGCCTTTATACACTTGGCAGAAGCCACCGTGAAAGCGGCCGACTTAATACACAGCCTAGAGGCGCAACTGCAGCACGAACACCAAGTAGTGCAATCGGTATTAGCCGATCGCAGCGCTCAACCCATGATAGGTAAAAGCCCCGCCATGGCCTCGTTGCGTCGCGAGATCAGCACCGTAGGCGAGTCCGATTTATCGGTATTAATTTGCGGCGAAACCGGCGTAGGTAAAGAGTTGGTCGCGCAACAAATTCACCAACACTCCTCTAGAGCCAATGCCGCGCTGGTCTATGTTAACTGCGCAGCGCTACCCGAAAACCTTATTGAGAGTGAATTGTTCGGCCACGAAAAAGGCGCATTCTCAGGTGCTACTCAGTCGCGGGCGGGCAAGTTTGAGCTGGCTAACGGCGGCACCTTGTTTCTTGATGAGGTGGGTGAAATCCCCATAGCCGCACAGGCAAAATTATTACGCGCCCTGCAAAGCGGTGAGATACAACGCATAGGGAACGACCAAGCACTGTCGGTGGATGTACGCATAATTGCCGCCACTAACCGGCAGCTGCCGCAGGAGGTATCGGCCGGGCGCTTTCGTGCCGACCTATACCACCGCTTAAGCGTTTACCCCATACATGTGCCGCCGCTGCGCGAGCGCAAACGGGATGTGTTATTACTGGCGGGCTTTTTTATAGAGCAGCAGCGCAGGCGCTTAGGGCTACCGGCGGTGCGCCTAGACCCTCACAGCCAAACACAACTACTGCATTACCAATGGCCGGGTAATATACGCGAGCTGGAACACAGCATCAGCCGCGCCATATTAAAAGCCAAAAATAATAGCTTGGCCACCGCATCGCTATTACAGATTACCGCCGATGATTTAGGTATAGAACAGAGCAGCAGTGCGCAACATATTGCAGCTGACAACAACATTACCAGCGGCGACGCAACGGATACTGGTACGGGCGAGACTGACACCACAACTACCCCTATCAACCTCAAGCTAGCCACCGATGATTTTCAGCGCAAACTGATACAGCAATTACTACACCAGCACCAAGGCAATCAGGCGCAGGTATCACAGGCACTCGCCATGGACCGCAGCAACTTTTATCGTTTAAAAAAACGCCTAGGGCTTTAACCGATATGAAACAGCGCTTTATTACTTTTTTACAACAGCAGGGTTTTAACCCCGAGCAGGCACAGCTATGCAGCCAGCACGCCGAAGCGGTAGAGCTGCCATCGCAAACCCTGCTGTGCAAGCAGGGCCATACCCTTGAGTACGCTTACTATTTAGTGAGCGGGCTATGCCAAGCCTATTATCTTACCGATGAGGGTAAGAGTTTTAGCAAAGAGTTTTACTGGCAAGGTGATTTTATAGTCGGCTTTGAAAGCCTACTCACCCAACAACAATCACCTTATAGAGTCGCCACCCTCACCCACTGCCAACTGCTACGCCTACCCATAAAACAAGTGCAGCTATGGCGCGAACAAACGCAGCCCTTTTATCAAAAGCTATTAGAAAACCAGCTACTCTATAAAGAAAGAAAAGAGCGTTACATGCTGCTACATAGCCCCGAGCAACGCTATAAGCTGTTTAGCGAAAACTACCCCGAGCTAGAGCAGCAACTCACCGACTACCAAATCGCCTCGTATATAGGCATTACCCCTATAAGCTTAAGCCGCATTAAAAAAAGGCTGAAATCTTAACAAAGGTTAAGGCTAAAGCCGGGCGTTAACGCTAAAGTGCGCCACAGTAAAACCACCGCTAATGAGCCCGCTATGAACTGGATATGCCTACCCTTTGCCCAACTCAACACCGAACAACTCTATGAGTTAATGAAACTCAGGGTAGATGTGTTCGTTGTAGAACAAACCTGCCCCTATAACGAGCTGGATAACAAAGACAGAAACCCCGGCTGCTATCACCTGCTGGGTTATCAAGAAAGTGATCAAGAAGGCCAAGATGGGCAAGATGGCCAGCTCGCCGCCTATAGCCGCCTACTTGCCCCTGGCATTAGCTATGAGCATGTCAGCATAGGCCGCATAGTGACCAGCCCCGCACACCGCGGTAACGGCCTAGGGCAACTGCTAATCAACACCGCCATCACACAATGCCGCCAGCTATGGCCCCACTGCGCCATTGATATAGGCGCACAACTACATCTCAGTGATTTTTATGGTCGCTTTGGTTTTAAGGCTTTTTCTGATAGCTACCTAGAGGATGACATACCGCATATCGATATGCGCCTTAGCCCAGCCCCGTGAAATACCTTAGCGTGGTAACCCTAGCTATTTTAGTATTAATAGCCGGTAACTTTGTCATGTCTTTATCAGACGTGGCGGTAAAATTATTAGCTGGTTGCGTATCAGCCTTTCAATATATTTTTATCCGGCAGTTATGCTGCCTGCTGCTACTACTACCTTTTTGGTTCCGTTGCAGCACAAGCCAGCGCACATTAAAACACGGCGCTGTCACCACACTTAGAGCGCATCTAGTGTTAGTGGGTAGCGGCTGCGCAATGGTGGCACTTACCCACCTACCACTGGCCACCGCCAATGCCGTGTTTTATGCCGCGCCGTTAATTATGCTGCCGCTATCCATATGGATAATGAAAGAAAAAGTACCACTAGCTCATACCCTAGCCACAGCACTAGGCTTTATTGGCGTGTTAATTGTGTTGCGCCCTTCACAGTTTCATTGGGCTGCACTATTTGCCTTAGGCACAGCTTTTACTTGGGCATTATTTAATGTGCTGGTTAAAAAACTGCCGGTAGATCAACCCGTCAGTATTACCTTAATCTGGACCAACCTCTTAGGGCTACCCCTTGCAGGCGTGTTAGCTGTTATCTTTTGGCAACCTATGTCGGCATTGGAGTTAGGATTAATTGCCATTAGCGCACTCTTTTCCCTGCTCTACCACGGCACATGCGTGTTTTCTTATCACCGAGCCCCCACCTCACAACTGGCCATCGCCGAATACTCGGGGCTGATTTTTGTTAGCCTACTAGGCATGATTTATTTTGAGGAATATTTAGATACGCTATCGCTAGTGGGTATAGCGCTTATTGTGTTGCCTATCGCTTTGCAGAGTTTGGGTAAACTCAGATAGTCCGGCAGTGGTTAGCAGCTAGTAAATAAAAGAGCACTTAGGGTAAATTAATTAGGCTCGGCAACTACCAATAGCTCATGGGTTGGCTTTCAACGGCTCTGACCCCTTGGTCTGTTAAGTGATTCTGGCTCACGATGCTTTGCTAGAAGCTCTGGTCTCTCTTGGGCTACCTCAAAGAAGAAGTTCGCTAATTTGTCTTTGAGCTTTCTCAAAAAAATCTCTAGCTCTAACAGCTCGATCTTTTCGAGGTGGAGGGCTTCATTAAATTGAAAATTAGGGACATTAAATTCTCCATCTAAAACTGGAAATGTACTAGTACGAAAATGCATATCTTCTTCGGCTGAGTGTGCAACTATGGCCCCTCTTAAATACGTTACTTTTTTTAGCAATGCTTTTTCATTACTTGTTAGTTTTATATCAAGAGCCCTTAGCCCGATTGTTGTCCCACTTCTAGTAGTTTCAAATGGCCGCGCCATAGAAATTATTAAAGTTGACTCGTAGCACCTAAAACGACGTAAGGCGACCTTTTCATATTTTTCATCAAAGTCACAATCTTCAAGCAGGAACGTCAACGCTGATAAGGCCTGTTGAAAGTCCCAGCTCGAATATATTACCCTTACTAGTTGCTGCTCTGTGAGTTTCATGAATGCCTAACAGTTTTATAAATTTTCTAGATATAGCCATTATGGCTATACTTAAACCTTTAAGTCTATATCTACAGTTAAAAGTGTGAATATGCACATAAATTATTCAACCGCTTAAGTCAATCACGAAGCTCCCTTTAAACGCAGTATTAAATAATCCACCACCTCCTTTCACCGCACGATATTGCAGGCAGTAAGGCGGCTGTTTGCAAGACAGTCGCTGGCATGGATGCCAGCGCCTAGCTTACAAGGATGTATTCACAGCGTGTCTTGCGGGCAGCTGGCTTGCTGCAACCACGAGGCTTAATAGCTATTAAGACTTGGCATAATCCCACTCATGTAGAAAAAGTTAGCGGTTAGGCCAGATTAGGTGGATACCGGATCGAGTCCGGTATTACGAGATGAGGACGGTGTAGCTAGATACCGGATCAAGTCCGGTATGACAGGGTAAGTAGAGCATATTGATATGCGCCTTGTCCGGCACCGCAAAATAAAATAACTGCTTTAGCGCTTAGCGATCATGCTCATTCAATAATGTCACCGTGATTATTTGGCTATGGGCAAAAGTTTCCGGCCCAAACTGATTATAAATAGCCACATCGGCAGCATCGCGGCCAAAACCTACCGCAATATATCCGCCCTTAAGCTGAGCTTGGGTGGGGTCAAAACTATACCAGCGGCCGCCCACATAGGCTTCAAACCAGGCATGTAAGTCCATGGGTTGTAACTGGTGTAGGTAACCCACCACCAGCCGCGCAGGTATGCTAATGCTTCGGCACATGGCGATAGCAATATGTGCCAAATCTCTGCACACACCCTGGCCGTTTTGATTAACCTCTACCGCAGTGATGGGCCAATTCTCTTGGCTAGGGCTGTAGCTGATATTGCGCCTCACCCAATCGACTATAGCTGCCACTTGATCATAGCCCGCTAACTGCCCATCCACTACCGGCATAGTCATTTCATGGAAGCGATCAGACTCGCAATAACGGCTGGGTAATAAATAAATTAATACCTGCTCAGGTAAATACTGTATCAAGGTGAACGGTGCTCCTGGCGCTACATCCAGCTGAGCGCTAGTCATGATATCGGCACTGGTGCGCACGGTTAAATTGCCGGGGTCAGCAATCAAGCGTTGGCAGAGGTTGCCGTAAATATCGGTAAATTCCGAAGCTTGATAATGCGGGGTTATCGCATACTCCTCCCGCGCCACCCATTGCTGAACACCGCTGCGCGGCCTTAACATAAACACAAAGGGCGTAGGCTGATGTATCACAAAGTTTAATTCGCAACTGGTACGGAACCACATGAGCCATGCTCCTTCATAGTTAAAACTTCATTATTAAAATCAGTATTATTGTTTGTTAGAGCCTGGTACTTTTAAAATCTTGCCCTACATCAAGCACTGCTCTGCTCTTGAGACTGCATTTTTCCAGACAAAAAATACTGATCGGCAAAAGCATCATTAATATGTATCAGGCTAAGCTGTAACTCATCGATATATTCATGCAAGGCTTCTTGCTCCAGTTTGCCCACCTTAGTTTCAATCAAGTCGCGCTTTACCCGGCCTATAAGCCGTAAAGGCGCTTCATTATTAGGTAAGTCTAGGGTGCAAAATTCAACTCTAGAAATACAATGATAAGGCGCACGCGGAAACACCTCAGATTGGAATAAAAACTTCAACACATCCGAACGATTAATTTTTACCTGCATACTACGCCGGTACATTTGATAGGCAGACAAGGATTTTAAAACACTCATCCATTGAATCAGGTCAAAAGGCTGCAGGGTTTGATTTTCATCGGCCAACAAATCGGCGGAGCGTACATCGATAATGCGCGAGGTCATATCACAGCGCTCTAAATTGCGGCCTATTAGCAAAAATGAATATCCCTCATCCTGATTCATAGTGCCTGCCAACAAACCATTAAGGGTTTGGCAGCGTAAAATAATATTATTCAAGTACTCGAAACGTTGCGATTTTATAAAAACCCTACTGGCATTGTCTTTAGCGTATAAATACAGGGCATTAATCTGCTCCCAGCTTTCCCTGGGGATGACATCGCGTATGGTGCGGGCGCTTTCGCGCGCCCCGGCCAAGGCCTTGGCCAAGGACGAGGGGCTATTCTCCTGATTAACTAAATACGTTAAAACCGTGCGTTCACTAAAATCATCATGCAGCTCAAGATAGCGCTCTCGGGTGCCGGTAATATTGATCAATGGTTCCCAGCCTGGGGCTATGCTTTTAGGTAAGTCCAGTAATAAATTAGAGTTAACATTAATCAGCCGAGCTAGATTCTCAGTGCGTTCTAAATATCTAGCTGTCCAATAAATCATTTCAACAACGCGAGATAACATACCCTAGGCCTCCTCATCCACTATCCAGGTATCCTTGCTGCCACCGCCCTGAGAGGAATTAACTACCAAGGAGTTTTTCACCAAGGCCACTCTAGTTAAGCCACCAGTAGTGACCTCTATTCTATCGCTGCTTAAAATAAAAGGCCGCATATCCACATGGCGCGGCTCCACTTTATCGCCAACCAAGGTGGGCACTGTTGACAAGTTCAAGGTGGGCTGGGCTATATAATTACCGGGGTTAGCTTTAATTAACGCCGCAAACTCCTTTTGCTGCTTTTTGGTAGAAGCAGGGCCTACCAGCATGCCATAGCCGCCGGACTCGTTGGCGGGCTTTACCACCAGTTTATCTAAGTTTTCCAACACATACTTCCTATCGTCTTCATACATGCAGATATAGGTTTTTACATTGGGTAAGCTAATTTCTTCGTCTAAATAATATTTAATAATTTTCGGCACAAAAGCATAAACGACCTTGTCATCGGCCACCCCAGCACCCGGCGCATTAGCCAGTGCAACATTATTTTTACGCCATGCTCGCATTAAACCTGGCACACCTAAAGTCGATTCTTTATTGAATACTTCCGGGTCTAAAAACAAATCATCGATACGGCGGTAAATAACATCTACCCGTTTTAGCCCTCTCATGGTGCGCATATACACACAGTCGTCATCGCAAACCACTAAATCTCTACCTTCCACTAATTCACAGCCCATTTGCTGGGCAAGATAGGCGTGCTCAAAATAGGCGGAGTTATAAATACCGGGGGTTAGCACCACCACTTCCGGGTAATCGGCAGGCCTAGGTGAAATAGACGCCAACATATCAAACAGTTTTGAGGGGTAATCATCTACCGGCAGTATGCTGTAATCCTCAAACATTTCAGGGAATACCCGTTTCATGACCAGCCGGTTTTCCAACATATAAGACACCCCAGAGGGCACTCTAAGATTATCTTCCAGCACATACATAGTGCCATCTTTATCGCGCACTAAATCTGATCCGCAAACATGCGCCCAAATATTTAAGGGCGGCTTAACACCTACACACTGCTCGCGAAAATTTTTTGAATTTTTAAACACCGCTCTAGGGATAATGCCATCTTTTAAAATATGCTGCTCACCATACAAGTCGGCGATGAATAGATTTAAGGCCTGTACCCGCTGCTTTAACCCCGCTTCAATTTTCTCCCATTCGGTTTTTGTCATAATGCGAGGGAATATATCTAAGGGCCAACTGCGATCTATAGAACCGCCCTCCTGATTGTAAACGGTGAAACTCACCCCTATTTCCTTAATCGATAACTCTGTCGCTATACGGTAAGTTTCAAGCTCACTATTGGATAAGGAGGCTAGGTATTTTGCCAGTTTCTTGCCATGGGGGCGGGCTTTATTACCTGAAAGCATCAATTCATCATAGTACTTTTCGACTCGATAATTTTTCCATTCAATAGTCATATCATGCACTTTCCTGGCTAGATGCCAACATGGGCGCAACATCCACTTTCACTTCTAACTTATGCGCGCCACCACCATAAATAACCCCCTTCAAAGGAGTAACATCAGCATAATCACGCCCCACCGCAACAGTCACATAGCGCTCATTGGGCTGTTGATTATTAGTAGGGTCGAAATCTTGCCAGCCAAAACCTGGGATATAAACACTGAGCCAGGCATGGGAGGCGTCCGAGCCGACTAATTTCACTTTGCCGGGAGGTGGGTCGGTTTCTAAATAACCGCTCACATAGGCTGCAGGCAGATCCATGCTGCGTACGCAGGCGATTTGTAAATGAGCAAAATCCTGGCACACCCCTTTGCGGTGCTCCATCACTTCGCTGAGTGGAGTACTAATAGTGGTAAAGCCAGGTTCATAGCTAAAGTCGGTATAAATACGGGTGGTTAAATCTTGTAAGGCCTCAAAAACAGGCCGGCCTTCGGTAAATGATAACTGGGCATAGGCTTTTATTTCGTCATCCAAAGGGACTAGTGGCGAAGCCAATAAATATTCTTGGGCTTCTATATCAATGCTATTAGTAGACGTTTGGATAATATCCCGCGCCTCATGCCAGGGCATTTTCTCGCACTCTACAGTAGGCTGCGGTGGCGGTAACGTAAGCACCTCACTCACCACCGTAACGGTGAGTATTTTATGCTCTCGATGTATATCGAAGCTTGCCACCTTATTGCCAAAGTAATCTAACCTTTCAAAAATTTTTTGCGGCGCAGGAAACACTTTAGCTTTTGTTTTCTCTACCGTTTGGCTGCGATTATTAAGCGGGGTCATGCGTACTTCATTATGACAACGGCTGACAGATTCACTATAAATATATTTGCTAGTGTGGCTCACACGGTACTTCATGGTGCGATCTCCAAACGTATAGTCGTTAACTGTTGTGCACTTTCGGTATGGCTAAAGTAGGTGTGATGCAATGATTTCGACAAGGCGGTAATAGTCTGCTCAATATCATCCAAAAATAAGGTTAATTCAGCACGCTTATCATTTTCAACCGCCGTTAAATCATAAGCCCGTGTAACCCTAATACGCGTGGTGGCGAGTAAACACAGGCGCTGCTCTTCATCTAAATGCTGCGCCTTACTGGTGCGAGGCAAACGATTCACAAATTGATCGATACGATAAACTTGGTACGCTAGAGAGCGCGGGTTAGTCGGCTCCAGTAACAACAACTCTAATGCAGTCTCTATACTCTGGGACTTTCTAAAACGCCGCCTATGGGTAATCAAACTTTCCTGCGTGGTTAACATGGCCTCGATTAATAGATGTTCAACCACTTTTTCTCTGACATCACTTAGGCAAAAACGCAGCAATTTAATTTGTATTAATACCCGCTCTATACGCCGCCCTATATCCAATAAATGCCAGCTATTATCGTGTGGCATGCTTTCACTGGCTAAACCGATAAAGGCCATAATATACGATATGGCCTTATCTAAACGATTGTGCAGTGTGTACAAATTGGTGGGAGTAGCTTGTAATTGATTAAATTCTTCGTCTAGATCATCTATGGTTCGCCAGGTATCGTTAGACCATAAATCACGTACACTAAATGCCGAACGCACAAAGCTATTTAACACTTGCGCCAGCCCGCCCATACGCTTGCCATCGAGTATCAAGGACTTAAGCTCTACAAAAGGTTGCTGTAATAGCTCTGCCTTTTTCTCACCTATAAACCCCGGCAAAGTGCCGGTCATGACAGTCAATGCTTGTAACAGTATGTGTAGGCAGGCCTTATCGCTATCATCACCATAGTCATCACTGTCGTTGAGGTTGGCAATCACTGTGCGCAACAGCCTAGCCGTGCTCTCACTGCGCTCTATATAGCGCCCCACCCAATACAAGTTTTCTGCTGCGCGGCTTGCTAGCACCTCCTCTTCCGGGTTGTCGAATTGCCCCGTGTGCGCCACCTGCGGCCACACTCTTAGTTGCTTATCGGGAGCGTCGCTTAAAATCCAGGTATCCTTACTGATGCCACCTTGCTCAGCCGACACATAAGAACTATCAGCATGGCGTGCCGTGCGGGTTAAACCGCCAGGCATAGCGCTATAACCGTTTTCAGTCGCCACCAAAAAACTACGCATTACGCTAAGCCTAGGCTCAAGTGAGTTACCAATTAATGTTGGCGCAGTTGAACAATGTAAATACTCTTGGCCTACATAGAGATACGGATTGCGCTTTATACGTAAACGTAACTCATCCAACTGTGCTTTATTCAGTTCGTGACAAAAGATACCCGAGTGGCGATCGCTAATAGATTTAACGACCAGCTGTGGCAAATGCTCTAACACATACTGTAATTCTTTATCTTGGCCACACCACCACGTTGCCACTGATGAAATCTTTAACTCTTCCCCCAACAAGCTTTTGGCAATTGCCGGTAAAAAAGGCAATAGGCCAGGGCTTTCCAACACGCCTGAGCCTAAGGGGTTAGCAATAATGACTTGTTTTTCACGTACAGCCTGTAACAAGCCAGGTATACCTAGCTTGGAATCTTCATGCAGCTCTAGCGGGTCACAACAACTATCATCTAAACGCCGAAAAATAATATCGACTTGTTTTAAACCCTCTAAGGATTTAAGCCAGACCTTGCCATCTTTTACGGTTAGGTCATTACCCTGCACTAAATGGTATCCTAAGTATGAGGCCAAATAGGCATGTTCAAAATAAGTTTCACTGTTTGGACCGGGTGTTAAAACTACAATGCGGGGATCTTCACGTAGCGGCGCGAGCTTGCTTAAACTTTCACGTACCATGCGAAAAAATAACGATAACCTATGTACTTGAATCTCCCTAAAGGTATCGGGAAACAAACGCGTCATCACTATACGGTTTTCTAAGGCATAGCCCGCACCGGAAGGCGTTTGCGTGCGATCGGCCATTACCCACAGCTGCCCGTCAGGGCCGCGAGAAATATCACAGGAATAAAAAGTTAAGGTGTTGGCTTCTTTTGGTAAGTTATTACAGGGGCGCAAAAAATGTTTATTGCCATACAATAATTTTGCAGGGATTAATCCCTCTTTAATTAGGCGGCGCTCACCATAAAAATCCTGCAGGATAAGATTAAACAACGTCGCCCGCTGCGCTAACGCAAGCTCGCGCTGATCCCATTCTTTTTGTGGTACTAATAAGGGAACGGGGTCCAGCTGCCAAGATTGTGAATAATTATCGGCATCATGATAAACATTGTAGTTAACGCCATTCTCGCGCAACAAACGCTGCGCCTCCATATGGCGGCGTTGTAACTCCTTGCCACCCACCGCCTGCAAAGAGCTAATTAAAGGCTGCCAATGCGCCTGCGTTTGCCTGCCCTCTTTAGACCACATTTCATCATAGGCCCGCCCTTGCAGCGCGCCATAATTATTAGCTAGCTGTAGGCCTATAAGCTCGGCGGTTGGCATATCGGTTGCATCAGTCAATCGTCTATCCTTCTATAGTCATTAGCGTAAATCGACTTACGCTATGTACAAATTCAAACTCTTTATAGTTTTTTTAGCATTAGGCTTCAACGAAAAATAAGCGCATTATTTTTTTGCCCGCCGCAAATCTAAGGTGTGCGGATATTCCGGCTCAACAATGACTTGCGGCAGTGCCATAGGCCCAAGCATCGAGCCTTCTGCCACAAAATAGCCAGCGCTAACCTGGCCAGAAAACTGCGCGCCAAAATTGCCCGGGGTGTGGCCTATATCCCAAAAGCGGGACAGCCTTCGGCCCTCGGCCTCTAAGCTATTGACGGGGAATGTGGCAAAATGGCGGCCCCCTGGATGGCTAACATGGTAAGTGCAGCCGCCCACCGCCCTGCCCGACCAGGTATCAATTAAGTCAATAATCAGCGGTGAATGCACAGGGATTGTAGGGTGCAGTGCCGAAGGTGGCTGCCAGGCGCGAAAGCGCACACCGGCCACATATTCACCCTGCACACCGGTATTCATTAAAGGCAGGCGATAACCGTTACAAGATAGCGCATAGCGCGTGTCGGTGAGGCCAGTGACTTTTACTTGTATGCGCTCTATAGACGAATCGACAAACCGAGAGGTGCCACTGCTGCTAACCTCCTCACCCAATACATGCCAAGGCTCGATGGCGGTGCGCAACTCTATTTCTATATCGTTAATTTGGCGGCGGCCATACACCGGAAAACGAAATTCTAAAAATGGAAACAACCACTCGGCTTTAAAATCAAAACCAGCTAGCTTTAAATCCTCGGCGATATCTTTAATATCGGCCCACACATAATGGGGCAGTAAAAATCTATCATGCAGCTCAGTGCCCCAACGCACTAAGGGGTGGTGATAAGGCTGGTGCCAAAACCGCGCGATCAAAGTGCGCAGCAATAACATTTGTACCAAACTCATACGCGGATGTGGTGGCATTTCAAAGGCGCGAAATTCTACCAAACCCATGCGGCCGGTAGCACTATCGGGCGAGTACAATTTATCGATACAAAACTCAGAGCGGTGAGTATTACCGGTAATATCCACCAACAGGTGGCGCAATAATCTATCCACTAACCAAGGCTGTGGTGTTTCGCCGTTGGGTATTTGGCTAAAGGCGGTTTCCAGCTCATACAAATATTCATGGCGGCCTTCATCCACCCTAGGCGCTTGGCTGGTAGGCCCTATAAACAAACCCGAAAACAAATAAGACAAACCTGGGTGATGCTGCCAATAGGTAATTAAACTGCGCAGCACATCGGGGCGACGCAACATGGGGCTGTCAGCAGGGGTAGCACCACCTATGGTTACGTGATTGCCACCGCCGGTGCCGGAGTGGCGGCCATCGAGCATAAATTTTTCGGTGCCCAAGCGCGCCAAACGCGCCTCGGCATATAAGGTATGGGTGTTGTGTTTTAAATCCTGCCAGTTTGCGGCGGGGTGTATATTGACTTCTATCACACCGGGGTCGGGCGTCACCGCATATTTATTAAGCCGGTTATCATTAGGTGGCGCATAGCCTTCAATAATCACCGGCATGTTGATGGTTTTGGCGCATTGCTCTATGGCCGCCAACAACGCTAAGTAATGTTCTAGGTAGGCCAGTGGCGGCATAAAGATATACAGCTTGCCCTCTCTGGGTTCTACTGCCAGCGCGGTTAATACCTTCTCTGCACTGGCGATGCTGGCCGAGGTTTTAGCAGCGGCTGCATGCTCTTGCTTACAAGCTTTTGTCGACTTGGCAGTGACCGGCGCTACCGCTTGCTGGCTAAAGGTTTTTGGCAAAGGCGCTACCGCTTCAAATAAATCCCGCGGTTGCAAGGTATCGGCAGGCTCGGGGCTGTGGCCATAAACCCGCTCTAACGGCAGCCGTAAGCCCATGGCGGAATTACCCGGTATTAAAAACACATGTTCACGGCGCAACTGCCAATGGCTGCTGTGCCAAGCTTGCGCGCGTAGATTCCAAGCTATAGGCAACACATAACCCACCGCTTTACCTAGGTCATTGCTAAGTACTTGCGCTAGTTTTTGGCGCTCACGGGAGTCTTTTAAATCGGCCTTAGTGGGATCTAGGCTGGCCGGTTGATTGGCTTCCAACCATAAAAAATATAACCCATCTTCATAGGCGGGCTTAATGTAACTATCAGCCAAACCAATGCTGCGACATAGCTCAATGGTGAACTGTTGGGCGTGCTCAATCGTAGCGCCATAGTCTTTACGGCTATCGGCCATTAATACGGCATCATGCCAAATAGGCTGTTGATCACGCCGCCAATAACAGGCCAGCTGCCAGCGTGGCAAAGGCTCGCCCGGATACCATTTACCTTGGCCATAATGGCGAAAACCGCCGGGGGAAAATTGCGTTTGCAGACGCAGTAGTAAATCTTCTGCCAACTCACGTTTGTGCGGGCCATCGGCGGCGGTATTCCACTCATCCGCTTCCATATCGTCTATGGATACAAAAGTAGGTTCGCCACCCATAGTCAGGCGGGTATCATTTTTTTCTAACAAGCTATCTACATAAATACCCAGCTGATCAATGGCCTGCCATTGTTGCTCGCTATAGGGCTTGGTTACCCGTGGGTCTTCATGAATGCGGGTGACGCTATTGCTAAAACTAAATTCCACCTCGCATTCATCGGTGCCGCCAGTAACCGGTGCGGCACTTTGATAGTGGGCAGTACAAGCCAGTGGAATATGGCCTTCACCGGCAAAAATGCCGGACGTTGGGTCCAGCCCTATCCAGCCTGCGCCGGGCACATAGGCCTCAACCCAAGCATGTAGGTCAGTAAAGTCCTCAGTCGGGCCACTGGGGCCGTCCAGCGATTCAACATCTGATGCCAATTGCACCAAGTAACCGGAAACAAAGCGCGCGGCCAAGCCTAACTGACGCAAAGCCTGCACCAGCACCCAAGCCGAGTCGCGGCAAGAGCCAGTTTTTTTAGTCAGAGTTTCTGCGCAGCTTTGCACCCCAGCCTCAAGGCGTATGGTGTAGCCTATGTGTTGTTGCAGCGCCGAATTTAGGCTTACTAAAAACGAGACCGTATTGCCCTTATGCTCCCTAAAGGGTTTAAGCCAAGCTAGCAACTCTGGGCTATCGCCTTCACATTCAAAATACGGGGCTAGTTCTTTTTTAAGTTGCGCTTCGTAGGCAAAGGGGTAAACCTCGGCATACTCTTCCACAAAAAAATCAAAGGGATTAATCGCCAACAGCTGGGCGATGATGTCTACCTCAAAGGAAAACTCAGCAGTTTTTTCTGGAAACGTCACCCGCGCCAAATAGTTACCAAAAGGGTCTTGCTGCCAGCTAATAAAATGGTTTTCAGGAATAACCTTAAAACTATAGGCCTGTATATGGGTACGGCTATGGGCCGCAGGCCGCAATCGAAAGACATGGGGCGACATCGCAACCAAGCGGTCGTATTGATAATGGGTCTTGTGGTTTAAGGCAACGGTGATAGACATCAAGCGAACCCTTGGTACTGAGCATAGCCTAGGGGGGCTGATAGCTCGGATTAAACCCTTTACTACTGCTAATCGGCATAGTGATTATAGCCGGTTAACTATAGACCTAAATTGGGAATAAAGCTTTTTTGTTATTAGAAAGGTAAGGCCCATGGCTGTGGCTTGGATACTGTATTGGGCGCTGTATTGGCTATGTCTAGTTTAGGCTGGAGGGGTGTGGCGGGGAGGTTTTTGGCGGTTGTAGCTTAGGGTGAAAAATTGCCTGAGTTCAGTAACTGCTGATAGCTCATGGGGTTGGTTTTTTAAGAGCTATGGTTTTGTTGATCCTTTAATCACGGTTATTTGTTATATTTTCTTGGCGCCGGTAAATATTTCTCTGGCCCTAAATCACTGACGCTACAGCACTGCCCCTACAGTACTCGCCTTAAAGTACTCTAGAATCATAACGCCGTATTAGCGGCTTGTACGCTGCAAGGCCTTGTTGAGTAACTCTATATCAGGCATCTCATCAAAGTGTTTCCCAGATGACGGAATCTCTTCCCAGCTTGCTTTTGATTGGGTATAGATGTGCACCACAATTTCTAGATCCTCTTCATTTTCAAGCAGCCCTGCTGGAACCCAGAATTTGTCCGTGCTTCCCAATTGATTAGGAACGGCGCTACCGCATTTAGCGCAAAAACTGGAACTGAAACCAGTATCTTTTTTGTAATGGGAAACGTTATTTTGACCAGACGTCCAAGTAAATTTACTCTCATGCACAAATGTTGCAGCATTGGCAGATGAACCACTTTGTTTGCGGCATAATGAGCAATGACACTGTAAGAGATTTGGAATTTCGCCTTCAATTTCAAATTGCACTTCGCCACAAAGACATTTTCCGATCATTTTTATTTCCTATTACACTTAACAGTTTGTTGTTGGATGTGGTTAGATCTAAAGTTCAAAGGATCAGAGAGATACTGCCTAGTTTATTAGCTCGATGTAGTTACGGGGTTAAGTTTCGAAGACTCTTATCCCTTGACCCCCCATGTTGTTCTTCCCGAATACCGTCAACGTATGAAAAAACAAACTCTCGTATACATATTCTAATCTTTGTTACGTGATTCTGAAGAACTTCAGAACACCACTAACACCCACTAATAAGACACCCACTTTAAAAAACACCACTAATAAGACACCCACTTTAAAGCTTGACACAGAACACTAATAAGACACCCACTTTAAAGCTTGACACAGAACCAAACAA